>FWWL01007824.1_pt1 | contig 14177 bp, 12 predicted proteins | sample 2228331 | NCBI WGS metagenome assembly FWWL01 (sample SAMEA103939775, study PRJEB20133) | metagenome
AATCAAGAAATCCACTAAACTCCAATTCAACGCGCGACTGAACAACCGAGCAAAAGGTCCCCAGTAAAGAAGATGGGTAGGGATCTTTACCTTGCGTAATCTGGGGAGCAATGCAACTAAAGTCCAGAAGATCACATCAAAATCCGTAAACACGGTGCGATAACGCAGATAGAGTTGATCCAGCCTCAGTTTTGACGGGAGAATATCCTGAAAATACTGTTCTAATACAGAACCGGTGTGTAAAAGCGACTCTTCGTCCCGGTATAATACCGAGGCTGGACTGGTAATCCCTGGGCGAACCGATAAGAGTTGCGCTCTGACTTCTGGATCCCAGGATTGCACCAGTCCCGGATCTTCAGGGCGTGGTCCAACCAGACTCATTTCTCCTACGAGAACATTCCACAATTGCGGAAGTTCATTGATTTTCGTATCACGGAGCCATCTCCCAAAAGGCGTTACCCGATTGTCACCCTTCGCAGTGATAGGTAACCCGGAATAACTCACTGGCGACTCGTACATGGTTCGGAATTTGAGAATCTTAAAAATTTTTCCATGCCTTCCGACCCGATCCCCTCGGTAAAATACAGGTCCGGGGCTGTCCCTCTTAATCAGAAAAGCAATCACGAGGAAAAAAGGGGCAAGGAATATTAATCCAATCAGGGAACAGATGATATCTACCCCGCGGCGGATAAAGCCATCTATCCAACGAAAAACACTGGAACGAGGTGTATACACGGAAAAAGTATCTTGAATTGCCGTTTCAGCCATAGTTCCCCCATCCATGGGCAAATTCTTTTTCTATCCTAACACAAAAAAACGAAATTAGTTGCCCCCTTGCACCTTGCAAGTTGATTACAAGATGGACTAAAATCATTAGCCTCACAAGGAATGTTTCAAATTTTATCACATTTAACACGCTTCTCTGAAAAAGTTTGATATACTAAACCGACGGGGAAAGAGATTAGAAAGGGAAAATTTTAATTATGGAAGAATTTTCTGAGCCGCTTCAACAACCATCTACCGACTTACGTCAATATCTCTGGCTTTTATGGCAATGGGGGTGGTTCATTGCACTGGCTGGGATCCTTGCGGGAATTGGGGCATTGGTTTTCAGTCTGCTTCAAACGCCGGTCTATGCCGCCTCAACGACCATCCTTGTCAATGAAGCCCGTTCGGGACAGTACTACGATTCCACTGCAATCATTCTCACCAATGAGAAACTGACTCGCACATATGCCGAAATGATGACCAAACAACCCTTACTGGTGAAGGTCACGCAAAGGCTCAATCTGCCCTACACGATTGATGATGTTAAAGTCACTCCTGTGCGCGATACCCAGTTGATGCAAGTCACCGTTGAGGATATTAATCCCGTCTATGCTTCCGACTTTGCGAACGAACTGGTCAATGCTTTTGCCGAGCAACTTCAGGAAATGCAAATTTCCCGATTTAAGGCATCCAAGGAAAATTTACAAAACCAGCTTTCTTACCTGGAACAACAAATTCAAGAAAACTCAACTGCTCTAGAGAAAATTCTACAAGAAAATGTATCTGAGGTTAAGCGCACAAACCCGGATGCAGCCAATGGAACATTAAGCGAAACAGCCATTGAAAATCTTGCGCGCCAAATCAATCAGGCAGAGATTGACCGCCTGGAAACCAGACTGGCACAGTATCGCCAGATTTACGCTTCAGTTCTCGCCAGTTATGAACAAATCCGCCTGGCAGAAGCCCAAAACATCACCAGCATCATTCAGGTAGAACCTGCCATCCCTCCAGAAAAACCCGTAAGACCGCAAATTATCAGGAATACGGCGCTGGCAGCGCTGGTAGGATTATTCCTGGCAATTGGGATTGTCTTTATTGGCGATTTCCTCGACGACACAATTAAATCCCCTGATTGGATTACCTCGCAAACCCGGCTTCCAGTGATTGGTACCATTCATACCTTCGATCCAAAACTGGGAGAACCGATTGCACTCATTTCACCTCGTTCTCCCGTCACCGAGTCTTTTCGATCTCTACGCACCAACGTTCGTTATGCCAGCGTAGATCACCCCATTCGCGTGCTCATGGTCACCAGTCCTACGCCAGAGGACGGGAAAACCACCGTAGCGATTAACCTTTCTGTGGTGATGGCACAAAGCGGTAATCGTTCCGTGCTCATCGATGCAGATTTACGCCGCCCACGCATCCACAAGGTAATGGGACTGGATAACCGCCAAGGGCTTTCAGGACTTTTTATCCAAAATCCTTTATCTTTGAATGGCGCAATCCAACATACTCGCCTGGAAACCCTGAAAGTCATTCCCAGCGGCGGCACTCCACCCACCCCATCTGAACTCCTTGGCTCGCGAAAGATGAAAGAAATTCTGGACACCGTAGCCAATGAGACCGATGTGATCGTTCTGGATACCCCGCCGGTGCTCTCGGTTACCGATGCAGCAGTTCTCTCCCCACTCGTTGACGGGGTAATACTGGTGGTAAAAGCAGGGACTACAAAACAATCTGCGCTGATTCAGGCAGTGGAACAACTTCAACAGGTAAATGCGAGAATTCTGGGTGTGGTTGTCAACGGTGTCAGCCCCAAGAATTCCCATTATTACTATCGAAACTACGCCTATTACCAATATTATTATTACGGAGATGGTGGAAACGTAAAGAAAAAGCGGAAATCTGCAGTCTCGGAGCCTTCCTCGCAGCCTGCTTCCCTCAATCCACCTTCAAAACCAGTTTCCCGGTAATCCTATGGAAAATAAGCGGGAGTGCACTGAAAGATGCACTCCCGCTTTCATCTTTTGGCACTTCAGATTAATGCTCGTGTCCTTCTAAATTCTCCACACCGGGTAATTTTCCTTCCAGCATTTGAGGATGATGAATCAGTACCGGTAAATGTTGTGGACAAATGAAGTAAGTTTCATCACGGTACCGGAGTGAAATCAACGGCACAGTTTCATGATCCACACCACAAAAAACACACTGCAGATTTGACTGGGTCATCCTGAATCTCCTGATTGAATTTTCTGGAATTGTACGCTGACTTCAACAATTCATCTTTGCGCTACATCAATCAGGCAAGATCACCGATTCTTCTTGAAGTAAACATCTGCGTAAACCGCCAATACCAGCACAATGCCTTTAAGCAGGTACTGCCAGGCTGGTTGAACATTCATCATTTGAAGCCCATTGGTCAAACTGGTCATAATGAGAGAACCAATCATGGCTCCAAAGACAGTACCTACCCCACCTAATGTTGAAGTACCTCCCAAAATACAAGAGGCAATTGCGTCCAATTCATACCCCGTACCTGCTGCAATGGTTCCATACCCAACATAGGATGCCAGGACAATCCCTGAGACTCCAGAGAGGAAACCCATCAGAACAAAAATCATGAAAATATTTTTACGGATATTGATACCGGAAAGGCGGGCGGCTTCACGGTTTCCTCCGATTGCATAGGCATAGCGACCAAAGCGAGTGTTGCTGGAGATATAAGACATCAAAACGGCTGTAATTGCCAGCAAAAGCACGGGAGTCTGCACACCGTTGTACATATTGACGATGTACACGTAAACAATTACCAGAATAGAGAAAAAGGTGGTTGTCAAGACATCCAATGAGAGGCTGGACAATTCAAATCCGTACTGGCGCTTGCGCTGACGGCTTCGCAACATGGAGTAGAAGAGTAAAACAACCACCCCAACGGCTAATACCCATCCAAGCCATGAGGGAAGGTACCCCTGAGCAATCTCAGAAAAGCCCGGTTGATTCGCCGGAATGGTTTTTCCCTCTGTGACGATCAAAATACCACCGTTCAAAATCCACATGCCACCCAGAGTAACAATAAAAGAGGGCACTTGCAAATAAGAAATGATATAACCCTGGATGACTCCGAAGAGAGTACCAACCCCTAACCCAACCAGCACCGAAAGGGCAGCCGCAATGTACGGTTGATTGGGTAAAAGATGATTCCAGATATTCGCCTGGAAATACGCCACAACCACCGAAACAAAACCAGCCAGTTTTCCCACAGAAAGATCAATATTTCCTGTCACAATAACCAGCACCATCCCTGCCGCAAGAAATGAAGTAACTGTCATTTGACGGAAGAGATTGGAGAAATTTTGAGGTTTTAAATAGGCACCACCAGTCAATATTGTGAATAAAATCCAGATCGCCACCATTGCCAGAATGATGGTGTAAGTCTGGATATTCAGACGAAAACGTTTTAGAATCTCTTCCCAGAGATTGATTCGTGATTTGGTTTCGCTTATTGTAGCCATAGGTGATTCCTCATTTCGGTAGAAATTTATACCATCTCGGCAATGCCAGTAGCCAGAGTCATAATTTTTTCCTGAGTAGCCTCTTGAATCGAGAGGCACCCATTGGACCGCCCTTCGTGCATTATCACAATACGATCACTCATCCCCAAAACTTCCTCTAATTCAGAGGAAATCATGATGATTGCCACCCCCCTCTCTGCAAGTTCGTTCATCAATTTGTAAATTTCGTATTTGGCACCCACATCAATACCTCTTGTGGGGTCATCCATAATCAGAATGCGTGGGGAAGACAATAACCACTTGGCAATAACCACTTTTTGCTGGTTTCCACCAGACAATGAATCGCAAGGGGCTTGTAAAGTGGCAGATTTAATGGCTAGATTTTTCGCCTGAGTAACCGCAGCCTTCAGTTCAGCCAGTTCATTGATGCGCAAGAACGAGGCAAAACGATCTAAATTGGGCAAAGAAATATTCTTTAAAATGGATTGCATAAGCACCAAACCCTGCCGTTTTCGATCCTCCGGGACAAGGCTGATGCCATATCTCATCGCATCACGAGCGCTACGAATATGGATCTCTTTACCATCCAGCCGGATCTTCCCTTGAGTAATCTTTCCGTACTCCCCAAAAATCGTGGTCACTAATTCTGTACGCCCTGACCCCATTAATCCAGCAATGCCCAGAATTTCCCCTTCGCGTAAATCAAAACTCACCCCGTTTAATATCTTCTTCTCAGGATCATTCGGGTCTATGGCATGCAAATTCTCCACTTCAAAAATGACTTTTCCCGGATGACGATTGCCTTTCGGGAAACGTTCCTTCATCTCTCTCCCAACCATGTAACTAACCAGTTTTTCCAGATTAAGTTCCCGGGTTGGGGCAGTGATGATGGCTCTTCCATCGCGCAAGACTGTAATTGAATCGGTGATGCGGAAAAACTCTTCCAGTTTGTGTGTAATGTAAATACAGGTGACGCCATGTTCTCTGAGCGTCTGAAGAATCTCCATAAGTTTATCAACCTCGGCTTCCGTCAAAGCACTTGTAGGCTCGTCCAGAATCAAGACCTTAGCATTTTCAGCCAGGGCTTTAGCAATTTCTGCCATTTGCATTTTTCCCACACCGAGGTATTTCACAATTGCCTGTGGCTGAATATCCAGACGGTATTTCTCCAGAATTTTCGCCGTTTCTGCATAAAGGCGGTCCCAATCAATGGACCCATTGGGCAAGAGTGGTTCTTTTCCCAAAAATATGTTTTCCCCGACGGTCATATTGGGAACGAGGGTTAGTTCCTGATAAACAATGGCGATTCCCTCTTCGATGGCTTGGCGGATAGAACGGTCTTCCAAACGCAGTTCTCTCCCATCGTACAGAATCGTACCCTCGTATGTCCCAAAGGGATAAACCCCCGATAAAATTTTCATCAGGGTAGATTTTCCAGCCCCATTCTCTCCGCAGATGCCGTGAATCTCACCACGTTTGATTGTGAACGAGACATCGTTCAAAGCAACCACACCCGGGAATCGTTTGGTCACATTGCGAAATTCCAGAATATTATCTTCCACAGGCTTCTCCTCACATAATCTGCTAAAAGGTACCCCCGGCTCCCCGAAGGGAGCCGGGGAAGTGATCAATCGGTTAACTTATGGTCTTGGAGGACGCTGATCCTCAGGAATATCGCGGTAAACATCATCGTATTTCTGGAAACCGCTCTTCACAACCAGTTCGTACACATTATCCTTGGTGACCTGGGAAACCGGCAGGAAGTAGCAGGGGACCTCACCGGTCTTGCTGGGATCATTGGTGAGTTCAGCCATGGTGTAATTCTTCAAACCTTCAATTTGCTCACCTTTGATCAGTTTGTCAGCCAGATCCACTGCCAGCGGCGCCAAATCGCGGATATCCTTCAAGATGGTGACCGTCAGTTCGCCTTTGACAATGCTGTTGCAGCCATCTGCCGTCGCATCCTGACCGGAAATCGGTACCACACCAGCCAGTTTTTGAGCCCTCAGCGCCTGCAAAGCACCCAAAGCGGTACCATCATTGGACGCCACCACTGCATCAATGTCGTTCTTCTGAGCGGTCAGGATGTTCTCCATGATCTTCAGAGCATTGGCAGGATCCCAGTTATCCACCCACTGATCCGCCACGATCTCAATCTTGCCTTCATCAATGTACTTCTGAAGAATTTCATCCTGCCCCTTGCGGAAGAGGATTGCGTTGTTGTCGGTCGGGCTTCCGCCGAGTTTCACCACACGAGCCTTTCCTTTGGAAGCCACATCCCAGTTCTCGATATCCAGGGCTTTCATCACACCCAGAGCCTGCTGGCGTCCCACTTCCACGTTGTTGAAGGAAATGTACGCTGCAATGCTGGTGCTCTTAATCAAGCGGTCGTAAGCGATCACCTTTACGCCGGCTTTGGCAGCCTTCTCAACCGCAGTGACAATGGCATCACCATCTTCTGGAACGATGATGAGGGCTTTCACGCCCTGGCTGACCATGTTATCAACCTGATCATTCTGCAGTTTGACATCATGGTTGGCTTCCTGAGAGAGGACCTCGTAGCCCTTCTCTTCCAGAAGTTTGCGCATCAACTGCTCTTCGTTCTTCCAGCGTTCGGTTGCAAAATCAGAAAACGACAGACCCACTTTGATCTTCTCGGTTTTTCCACCGCCAGTGTTCGCTGGAGCAGAGCATCCCAACAGAGTGGTGAGCGCCATGACGAGCACAACGATCACGATCAATGAGCGATAGAGCTTGCTTTGCATTTTTTCTCTCCTTCAAGTGTTAATATTATACGAATTTTGATTTTGACAAAGTACAAATTAGATAAACAATGTTCTGATCTCTGGTTTCCTGAACATCACCTCCTTCTAGACATCCAATTGATTCAAAAAAACGGTTTCGACACGGGGATGGGGAATCTCCACCTGCAACAGGGTTCCTCCTCCCGGTTGATGCTGAAGGCGAAACCGTCCACCCAACAATGCCACTCTTTCATTGATTCCCAGAAGCCCATAATGACCTTGCGCATTCAACTCATTCAAATCCAAATGTTCCGGAATTCCCTGACCATCATCCATAATTGAAATAAGCAACGTACGAGGAGAAGTATGCTGAACTTTTACCTCGACGTTCGTGGCATGAGCATGTTTCCAAACGTTATTCAAACCTTCCTGAATAATTCGGAAAATGGACAGTTCAGTTAATTCGGGTAAACGTCCAAGATTTGGATCCAGATCCAGATGAACTTCAATACCCGTTCGATCAGACCATTCATGGGAATAGGATTGTATGGCTGCGCCTAGTCCTAAAGAGTCGATGGTCGGTGGACGAAGATTTCCGCAAATCTGTCGAACTTCCCCTACCAGACGCCGAATCTGTTCTCGGATTTGAGCAAGGTCTCCCTTTAAACTGGTTGAATTTTCTTCAATTTCTTCAAGACGATAATTGACGCTCAATAAATCTTGAATGACGTCATCGTGAAGTTCACGGGCAAGCGATTTTCTTTCCTCTTCCCTTTCCGAAAGTAAACGCCGATGGGCTTCCTGAAGGGCAAGATTGGCTTGATCCAGAGTGCGCAGTTGTTCGGATAATTGCTCAAACAACTGGCGGTTCAGGGAGTCTTGTGCCGCAAGATCTTTTTCCAGTAGCATCTGGTAATATCGCAAACGCTCCATCGATTCACGAGTCCGATAAATCCCATCTAAAGCCCAGAGCGCGGGGGTTAAGTCTCGCCCGTCATCATATCCAAACAAAGCCGCTACCACCTCCTCACGGGTGGTGTGATCGGTATCCAGTTCAGCTACTTTTCGTCCCTGCCGAAGAATCAGAATGCGATCACTTACCTGAAACAGATGATCAAGATTGTTGCTACTGAATAATACAGCCACCCCTTGATTTCTCCAGGATTGGACAAGGCTCAAGAGACGCTGTTGGTTGGGATAGGATAAAAGGATCGTGGGTTCATCAATAATGACCAGTTTCACGGGTTGGGTAAGCAATCTCCCAATAGCAATCATCTGACGTTGTTCGCTGGAAAGTTCGCCTACCCGCTGATGTAAACTGGAAACTTTTACATCCAGTTGCTGAAGAATCTGACGGGCTTTATCATCCATCTGTTTTCGATCTGGAATTCGCCACCATCCCAGGAACGAAGGTACACCCAATTCGTGCCCCAGGAAAAGGTTGCTGGTAATATCCAGACGATCTGCCAGTTCAGGTTTTTGATGAATGACACCGATTTGATAATCTTTAGCGTGGAAGGGCCAGCGCATGCGTTGCGAGCCGAAATAAACATCCCCGTGATTTGGCGAATACAACCCTGCCAGCATCAAAATCAATACCGATTTTCCGGAACCGATACTACCTGCCAGCCCAACCACTTCTCCAGGATACAGGTCAAAACTGACATTCTGGACAGCGGTCAGGCTGCCAAATGTTTTGGTCAAATTAATGACCCGTAACAACGGTTCCTGGCTCACGGCATCCCTCCAGAGGAAGAAAAATCTTCCGCCCCCCACAATTTCATCATGGCTTCTACGTCTTTTTGTGTGACCACCCGTAACCCGGCATCGATGAAAGCCGGTGTAGATTTTCCATAAACCAACTTATCGTACAGAACCTGAATGGTGTCGTATCCCCATGCCCAACAATTTTGATCAATCAACCCGGACACATAACCATCCCGGAGAAATTCCAGTTCTTCAGGCATGGTATCCCAGGAAACGGTTTTCAGGTTCCCTTCCAATGCAGCCTGTTCCCACAACGGCATTGCTCCTCTGCCAGCCAGAAGGGGCCACATTCCTACAAAGAACCACCCATTCAAGTCGGGATAGGCTTGCATGGTTTCTTCAACAACCTGCACACTTAAGTTGATGTCATCGTTTGTCGATCGAACGGCAACCACTTTTATGTCAGGATATTGATCAATGACTTCACGAAAACCGCGAATACGCTCTTCCAGGTTATAAGCGCCGGGCACACCGGTAAGAATGGCAATTTTTCCCGATCCGCCGATTGCCTGAATCAACAATCTTGCGGCTTGTTTGCCTCCTTCTACATTATCCACTCCCAAATAAGCAAACCTCTTACTTTGGGGAGAATCAGCATCCCATGTCATAACCGGAATACCCGCATCAACCGCCTGGTTGATGGGATTAATACAGGCGATGGGGTCATTACAGGAAATGGCAATTGCATCTACCTTCCTGGCGATCATATCTTCAACCACTCTAGCCTGTTCCATAGCATCAGAACTCACCGAGCCGGTGTAAATCACCTCCACCTTTACATTCCCATGGGCTGATAGTTCTTCTGCTCGCTGAAAGGCACCTTTCCTTCCCAACTCAAACACGGGGTTATCCAGCGCTTTGGGAATCCAGGCAATTCTTATCGTACGACCCCCATCTACCTGGTTCAAACCAGAAGGCTGGCAGGCAGATAAAGACAACAGAAGGAGCAAGAGGAATAAGGGAACGAAACGAAACCGCATTTCCTCAGTCCTCCTGTAGGATCTTTCGTCGTCTAAGATAATCTGCCAGTAAGGCAATCAGAGCCGCAATCCCAAGGGCGGCTGTTTGCCAGTGCGCCGCAACCCCTAACAAAACAAGGGCATTGTTCAGCACCTGGATAAAAGCCGCCCCCAGCAAAACCCCGACCACCCCACCTTCACCGCCAAACAAACTGGCGCCCCCAATAACCGCCGCAGCAATGATACTTAACTCGTATCCTTCAGCCGCGGTAGGCGCTGCCACACCTAATCTGGCAGTAAGCAACAAACCACTCACCGCCGCCAGCACACCACTCATTACATACACAAGAGTTTTCACCCGAACGTGATTGACCCCAGCCACAACCACCGCCCGCTCGCTGTTCCCCAGGGCAAAAATGTAGGTACCCAACACCGTGTTGTTCATCACAAAAGCAACCAGTGATGCCAGAATCAGGGTAATCACTAACGAGACTGGAATAAGGAAGTCCCCCACAGCAAAATCAAAACCGAGAGCACGAAAAGAATCGGGCAGATCACGAACGGGCCAGCCTTGGGTCCATCCAAAGATCATTCCTCGACTGATACTCATGGTAATCAAAGTCGTGATAAAAGCCGGTAAGCGCACCTTTGCAATGAAGAAACCATTGAGCAGCCCAATCAGAGCGCCAACTGCCAACCCCAACACAATGGCTAATCCAACCGGAACCCCTCCCGTTAAAGCAAAGGCGGTGACTACACTGGCTAGTGCCATCACCGCACCAACGGACAGGTCAATTCCTCCCGTAATGATGACCATGCTCTGTCCCAGCGCCGCCAGGGCAATCCATGCGAAATTTCGCATGAGGTTCAACCAGTTGTTGCGCGTCAGGAAGGTTTGCGTTGAGACAGATAAGGCCAGAATTAAGAGAATCAAAACTACCGCTAAAATGACATCCTGCCGAAGAAGAAACGAATAGAGCATCTGCCTGAGGGATAAGCGCCCCAGACGTTTCAACCATATGCGCATTGCTTGAATTTTGGAAATGGAAGCCATTTGATTTATAAAATACCTTCTCATGGTTTTGAAAACAAGTAAGGAATCCCCCTTTCACTACAGGGAATTCCCCTAAACGGGTATTATAATCATATCCATGAGTGTGTTCCGCGTCTTGCTGGCTGATGATCACGAAGTCGTTAGAGCGGGAATTCGCCGTGTACTTGAAGAAATCGACAATCTCCAAGTGGTGGCTGAAGTCGGCGATGGGAAAGCCTTAAAAGAGGCCATTCAGAAGCATCTTCCCGATCTGGTTTTAATTGATGTAACCATGCCAGATTTTGATCCCATACCAGCAATCCATTCGATTCGGTTAAGTTATCCCAATCTCAAGATTTTAGTGGTCAGCGCATACGATGATAATGTGTATGTTCAAGGACTCTTAAGCGCTGGTGTTCATGGGTACCATCTCAAGGACCAGCCGCTTAACGACCTGAAACTTGCGGTGCAGCGGGTTTTGAGTGGCGAACACTGGATTTCAAGCCCTCTCATTGGGAAACTTGTGCATGCACTCTCCAACTCTTCGACGCCAGGACTCACTCCAAGGCAACAGGAAATTTTATTGTATCTGTGGGAAGGAAAAGATAATCAACAAATTGCCCGACTGACGGGTTTGTCGGTAAAAACCATTGAAAATCACCTGACCCGACTTTACCGTATATTAAACGTTCAAAGCCGTTTAGAAGCCGTAAATTACCTCAACCAGCATCCCGAATTACTCGGACACCACGCCCCTCCATCGCCGAATAACCTTGAACGCCCATCCCAGGCAAACTATCCCTTCGGGGTTTTAATTGTGGATGACAATCCACGTTTTCGTCAGCAACTGGCACACGTCATTGGAAAATTGAACGCCAGTATCTCCATTTACGAAAGCGGTGATATTGCATCGGCGGTCATGATTGCGCAAAAAATTAAACCCCTCGTGGCTTTCATTGATGTGGTTCTGAGGGGTGAAGAAAATGGCATTCAGTGCACCCGTCGTGTCAGATCGGTTTCTCCTCAGACACGGACAGTCTTAATCAGTGCCTATCCAGATCGAGAGTTCCACCGTTTAGGGATGGAAGCCGGGGCTGTAGCCTTCATCGACAAGAAAGATTTAGATGTAAAGACCCTGAAAACCATTCTGGAAGACTGTATCTCCAGCACGATGGCATTATCCTGAACGGTCGTGCCGATAATCGTGATGGATTCCTTTGTCCTCCCTGCTGGTCAATTCCTGAGCCAGTTCACCGATCATGGATGCTCCATGGCGATACTGGAAGGGCCACATACTGCGCAGATGAAAAAAAGCCACTCTGTCACCATCCTGAAGGACATGGGGTAAATCCGGCTGAACGCCCGGCATGGCGCTGAGCAATCCATTGATGAAAGTGATACCCCGTTCCTCTGTGGGCATTTTCATTTTTGAGAGAAGATCGGCTACCGTTGCACCTTCAGGTAAATCTATCTGAAGATTGGCAAAACCGGCTTTTGCCTGTTCCCCACCGTACTTCGCCAGTTCGCCGTAAAGCCACACATCTATGCGAATTGTCATGATCATCCACCTCCAATGGGCGAAAAAATCCCCACTTCATCACCATCTTTCAGCACCGTATCCCATGGACTGGCACGCCCTGCCACAAAGGCTACTTTTACCTCTTCTTCTGGAATTTTGAGTACTTTCAGGATATCCTGAATCGTTGAACCCTCAGGGAGATTTAATGTAATCGGCTGTCCAGCACGGACGCCCTCCACATACCGAACCAGCGTTGCATATAACTTAACCCGGACTTCCACCTACTCCTCCTAAGGACAACGAACAATATCTTGAGCCCATAAACAATCTGCACAAGATGGATTCCATCCCCAGCATCCTTCGTTTCTCTGACGCAAGTCGCAGGTTTCTCTTAAGTCGCAGTCAGGACATGAAGGAAAATGAAATCCCATAACTTCACTTCGGAATCGCACGTACTCTTCACTCATCCAGATTTCGTCCAGCGGAGTTTCATTGACATTTCCTAACAGGTATCGCGAAACCTTTTTTCGCAATCCATCAATGGCGTAGTAATGGTAGTTGTGCGAAAAAGCATAGCATGGAGAAACTCCGCCATCCCATCCTACCACCACCGCACGGTCGTAGACAAAGCGACAACGACGCTCTGCCCCCCAGTGCATACGGGGCATATCCAGCGTTCCCCACATCACCCATCCGCTGGCACGCACAGGCCAGGACCCCCCTTTCAAAGGCGCCTGAGGCTCATAGCCATATAGAACTTCGCGGAGCATCTCTTCCGTATAAGGCAAGACATTGGTGACCAGAATGCGAGCCGCATTCAAATGAGAAGCCAATCCAGCCAGATGGGGTAATTCCTCCACATTACTCTTCAATGCCACAAATTCAATACCTAAAGCAGGAGTAACCGTTGCCAGTTGACTCTTAATCTGATTAACCCGGCGGATATTTTCCAGCACCTGCGCCAGCATTGCACCTCTTACGCTGGAATAGGTTTCCGGTTTCACCCCATCCACAGAAACAACAAGGCGATCTACTCCTGCCTCTACCAGTTTCCGTGCCTTGTCTTCGATCAATAACAAGCCATTGGTCCCAACCGTGACCGCTATCCCCCGGCGTCGAATTTCTCCGATCATGTCAAAGATGTATTTATGAGTGAGCGGCTCACCAAAGCCGGTAAATACCACTCTCTTCAGTTCCGGTAACCTGTCTATTCCCTCCAATATCCTTTCAAACGTGTGCATGGACATCTGGGCTTCTTCATCTTCCCAGACATTCCGAATGCAAGTCACACAATGTAAATTACACCCCGTGGTGGGTTCAATATAGAGTTTTCTCACATCGGGGCGACGGGGGTGAAGGATTAAATCTCCATCCCGTTCATCCAGCCAGTATTCTGCCCCCGGAGGCATTTGACGACGCTCCAGGAACGATAGAGGGAGCTGAAGTCGCCCTTCTCCATCGGCTACAACTTTGGGCATGATTTCCTCCCCTTTGAGAAAATGGGGGGGCAAAGAAACCCTCTGCCCACCCCATTTTAAACCCGATCAAAAGAGATTAGAGTTCTGCGTAAACGGCATCAAGGACTTCATCAGGAATATCAAAGACCTGATTGTGCGGCGGTAATGGTTCACGCTTCATGAACTCCGGCACGCGATCATGAGCCTTGGTAAAGCCAGCGGCTTCGTTGAATGCGCGTTCAACCTTGAGGATCTCGCCACCAATGCGCAGGACATCATCCGCCGTCCATTTGGTGCCTAAAACGCCGTTGCATTCATCAATCATGCCCTGATACCCGCTGGCAATATCCAGAATCGGGAAGGCAATGAAGAGACAATGCCCGGAAGAGTCAATGAACGCCGTGGTAGCCTGGAA
>FWWL01007840.1_pt1 | contig 14177 bp, 11 predicted proteins | sample 2228331 | NCBI WGS metagenome assembly FWWL01 (sample SAMEA103939775, study PRJEB20133) | metagenome
TTCGTGGTATCGGCACCTACGAAAATGGAATAGAAAAACCCCGTATTAAAGTTACTTTAGCCACAGCCATTCCTGAAGAAATATGCAAGGAAATCAATCTGGGCTATCGGGACCCCGCTTCCATAAACATTGAAGAGTGGAAAAATCGTGAAGATGAAGGCATTCTATTCGTCCCTCAAGCCGGAGAAACACTCTACAAACTAAAAGAATAAAATTGCTATTTTTATAAGAATAAATCAATCTTTTAAAATATTTCACCAATATTGAAGGAGTTCAACAATGCCGAAGAATGTTATCGTTGCTCAATCAGGTGGACCCAGTCCTGTTATCAACAATTCTCTACGCGGTGTAATAGAAACCTGCAAAATGTTTCCAGAGACATTTGGAACAGTATATGCAGGCTGGCATGGGATTGAAGGTGTTATTAAAGAGGAATTATTAGACCTCTCGGCACAAGACCCGGAAGAAGTGGCTTTACTTCGTCATACACCCGCAGCAGGTTCTATCGGCACATGCAGATACAAACTAAAGAAAGGACAGGATGAAGACTATCAACGAATCATTGATGTGATGAAAGCACATAATATCGGTTATTTTTTCTATATTGGCGGGAATGACTCTATGGACACCGCTAATAAAGTAAGCAAGTTAGCCATGGAACAGGGACTTGACCTGGTGGCTGTTGGCATACCTAAAACAATAGATAATGATGTGGGCGATTCGGAGTTTAAGTTAATAGACCATACGCCGGGTTATGGCAGTGTTGCACGCTACTGGATGTGTCTTGTCCAGAATGCGGAAGAAGAAAATCGGGGTTCCTGTCCTGCTGACCCTGTTTTAGTACTACAAGCAATGGGCAGAAAAATCGGTTTTATTCCTGCGTCCGCAAGATTAGCAGACCCCGAGCGTCAAATACCTCTCCAGATATACATGGCTGAATCTAAAATAACTCCAGAACAAATGTGCGACCTCGTAAACGACCAACTCAAGAAAGAAGGAAGGTGTATCATTGTAGTAAGTGAAGGCTTTGATTTCGGAGATATTGGAGAAATTAAAGACAGTTTCGGACATACCCAATTCAGTTCTGCAAAAATTACAGTGGCACAAAAGGTAGTGAATTATTTAAATGAAAAAGGGCTACCTGTCCGTGGTTCTGCACGCGGGCAGGTTAGTGGGACAGACCAGCGTTCCTCTGCTATATATGCCTCTACAGTGGATTTAGATGAAGCTTATAATGTCGCACAAAAAGCGGTTCATATAGCATTGGAAGGGGAAAACGGCTGGATGGCAACTATATTAAGAACACCCGGAACTATATACCATGTATATTATGACAAAGTCCCATTAGAAAAAGTAGCCAATTCTGAAAGGACTTTCCCGGAGGCATGGATAGCACCCAACAGAGTTGATGTTACCGATGAGTTTATAAAATATGCTATGCCTCTTGTAGGTGAGGAATGGGCAAGTGTTCCACTTGTAAACGGCAGACAAAGGTTTACCCGGTTCAAACCCATTTTTGCAGAGAAAAAATTACCCGAATACATTCCACAAGGGTATAGAAAATAATATTTTCGGTATAATAACGATTTGAATAATAAAACCTCAAAAGAAAAGGAGAATAACATGAGTGAACTCAAAGATATTGGTTTAGTTGGTTTAGCCGTTATGGGTGAAAACCTCGTGCTAAATATGGAAAGTAAAGGTTTTGGAGTTGCCGTCTTCAATCGCACAGTATCAAAGGTTGATGATTTCATCAACGGTCGTGGTAAAGGGAAAAATATTAAAGGCTGTCATTCATTGCAGGAACTCGTTAATAGTTTAAAACGACCCAGAAAAATCATGTTGATGGTGAAAGCTGGTCAGGCGGTAGATGATTTTATTGAACAACTTATCCCCTTATTAGACCCGGGTGACATTATTATTGACGGTGGAAATAGTCACTTCCCAGATACCATCCGCAGAACAAAGTATGTGGAGAGTAAGGGATTGTTATATATAGGAACGGGTGTATCCGGCGGAGAAGAAGGTGCATTAAAAGGACCCTCTATGATGCCTGGTGGCTCTCCACAAGCATGGGAACATGTAAAGGATATTTTCCAGTCCATTTGTGCAAAAACACCCGAAGGCGAGCCCTGCTGTGATTGGGTCGGTGAAAATGGAGCAGGACATTTTGTCAAAATGGTGCATAACGGAATTGAGTATGGCGATATGCAGATGATTTGTGAGACTTATGCCTTGATGAAATTAGGTCTGGGAATGACAAATGAGGAGATGCACCAGGTCTTTGCGGAATGGTATGAAGGAGAATTAAATTCTTACCTTATTGAAATCACTAGAGACATTCTCGCTTATAAAAATGAAGAGGGTCAATATGTTGTAGATTTGATCTTAGATACAGCCGGACAGAAAGGAACAGGAAAATGGACTGTCATCTCCGCACTGGATGAAGGACAACCTTTAACTGCAATCGCAGAAGCGGTATTTGCCCGTTGTCTTTCCGCACTTAAAGAAGAGCGGGTCAAAGCCAGCCAGGTTCTACAGGGGAAAGTCTCTACTTTCAATGGAGATAAGAAACAATTTATCAATGACCTTCGCAAAGCACTCTATGCATCTAAGATTGTAAGTTATGCTCAGGGGTATCAACTCATGCGTTCTGCGGCGAAAACTTATAATTGGAATTTAAACTACGGCGGTATTGCTCTAATGTGGCGAGGTGGTTGTATTATTCGCTCTGTATTCCTGGGGAAAATCAAAGAAGCCTTTGATAAGAATCCCAATCTTGAAAACTTATTATTAGACCCATTTTTCGCAAGTATTGTAAATGATACTCAAGATAGTTGGAGAAGAGTAGTTTCCACTGCTGTTCAGTTAGGGATTCCTGTCCCTGCTATGAGTTCTGCTTTATGCTACTTTGACGGCTACCGTAGTAGTTGGCTACCTGCAAACTTATTGCAGGCTCAAAGGGACTATTTCGGCGCACATACTTATGAACGCATAGACCGTCCCAGAGGTGAATTTTTCCACACCAACTGGACAGGACGAGGTGGAAGCACTTCCGCTTCAACATATACTGTCTAAAAATAATCTATGAGCGAATTACATCCAGCAATACTTGCACTATTAGCCAGATCATTTACCTGGCTTATGACAGCACTCGGGGCTTTGCCTGCACTATGGGCAAAGCCCATTCCGCAGAAAATTCTGGATGGAACATTAGGTATGGCGGCGGGCGTAATGATTGCCGCATCATTCTGGTCTCTACTGGAACCTTCTATTGAAATGAGTATAGAAATAGGCTGGCCTTCTTGGTTTCCTCCTGTAGTAGGTTTTCTTTTAGGCGGATTTGCTTTATGGGCTATAGACCGCATCCTTCCCCACCTGCATCAAGGTTTAGCCATTGAAAACGCAGAAGGAATTCATACGAGTTGGAGAAGAAGCACATTATTAGTTATGGCTATTACCATGCACAATATCCCTGAAGGTTTAGCCGTAGGCGTTGCTTTTGGTGCTGTGGCTCATGATATTCCCGGCGCTTCCCTCACAGGGGCTGTTGCTCTTGCCATAGGTATCGGCTTACAAAACTTACCCGAAGGGGCTGCCGTTGCATTACCTTTACGAAGGGAAGGTCTTTCTTCATGGAAAAGTTTTTTCCTGGGTCAATTATCTGGTGTGGTAGAACCTATTGCAGGGGTACTCGGAGCACTTGCAGTAATAGTAGCAAGACCTATACTACCTTTTGCACTTGCCTTCGCCGCAGGTGCTATGATATTCGTAGTAGCAGAAGAATTAATCCCTGAGGCACAGAAAGAAGGGGATACAGATTTACCCACCATAGGCGTAATGTTCGGCTTCACTCTAATGATGTTCTTGGATGTGGCATTAGGATAGATACAATGGAAAATAAAAATCCAAAAATTTTTATCACACGAATAATTCCTGAAAGGGGACTAAATTTACTCTATCAACATTTTGGAAAAGAAAATATTAAAATCTATCCCGGAGAAACTCCTATCCCTTATGAAGAACTATTAAAAGAAATTTCCGGAATTGACGCATTACTCTGCCTCTTAACCGATAAGATAGACAAAAATGTAATGGAACAGGCAGGTCCCCAATTGAAAATCATTGCAAACTATGCTGTTGGATTTGATAACATTGATATAGAAGAAGCAACAAAAAGGAAAATTGTTGTGACCAATACGCCCGGAGTATTAACTGAAACTACAGCCGACTTAGCGTGGGCTTTATTAATGGCTTCTGCTCGCCGTTTAGGAGAGGGAGAACGATTAGTTCGTGCCTCCCAATGGGCTGGATGGAACCCTACACTTCTTTTAGGAGTTGATGTGCACGGAAAAACTCTGGGAATTTTCGGAATGGGAAGAATTGGACAAGCAGTTGCACGGCGGGCAAAAGGATTTAACATGCGGGTAATTTATTATGATGTCAAAGAAGTAAAACTTCCAGCAGATATAGAAGCAATAAGGGTAGACAAGGATACATTGTTTCGGGAATCCGATTTTATTTCCATACATTGCCCATTAACACGAAGCACTTACCACGCGTTCGGTATAGAAGAATTCAAAAAGATGAAGAGAACCGCCTGTATAATAAACACCTCTCGGGGTCCCGTTATAGATGAAGAGGCATTGGTTCAAGCATTAAAGGAAGGGTTGATTTTCTCTGCTGGATTGGATGTGTTTGAAAAGGAGCCTGAAATCCATCCTGAACTACTTAATTGCCCCAACGCGATTTTAATCCCTCATCTTGGCAGTGCTTCTATAGAAACTCGTTCTCGTATGGCAGAAATCGCCGCACAAAACATTATCGCTCGCCTGAATGGACAAACACCGCCCAATCCTGTAAATCCGGAAGTTTTGTAAAACCTACGAATAAATCAATTACTACTCTCTACATTTCCCTATAGCGGAAGAAAATAAGAAGTACACCTATTGCAGAAATAACACAAAGTATCACTATTGCATAAAAAGTATATACATAATGCTGGAAAGGAATAGGAACATTCATTGAAAATAAACTTACTATAAATGTGGGAACCATAAGTGCTATCGTGATGATATTCAAAAGTTTCATCAAAACATTCAGATTGTTACTTACAATAGACGCACGAGCATCCATCAGGTTGGATAACACAGTAGAATGAATATCTGCAACACGGAAACACTGGTCATTTTCAATAATCAAATCATCCAAAAATTCTTTCCCTTCCTCACTAAATCCAATTTTATCCGCACCAGCACGCAGTTTTGCAAGAATCAATCCATTGCCATGAATGGCGTTCAAATAATAAACAAGACTTTTTTCCAGAGCAAAAAGATTTATCAAATATCTATTTTCTAAAGAACGATTAATTTTGTACTCCACCTCTTCCGCTACCATATTGATGACTTTTAAATGCTCAATAAAATGGAAAATACAGTTATACACCAAACGAAGGACAATATCCGGAAGAGAAGACAATCCCGCCTGAGGTTTATTAGAGAACAGAGGAGTATCTTCATTGGTAACAATGATAACCCTATCTTTAAATAGAAACAAACCCACAGAAACAACCTTAAAATGATATTCGTCTTCCGCAGAATAATTTTTGGGCTTCTTAACAATTACTACTACATGGTCCTGTTCATATTCCACACGGGCAAGTTCATCTGGGTCTAATGCTGAATTAAGAGTATGTTCATCTATTTGAAATCTATCAACAAGGTTTCTTTTCTCTTCTATCGTTGGCTGGATATATACTTCAATAACCGGCTCATTCTCTTCCGGCACCTCCACTATTTTGCCTTGATATATTTTATAGAATCTCCGCATGGTTTTTCCCTTCTACAGGTATTTTCATGAACAAATTTAGTCCATGGGTGGATTTTCCTTCTTTTATATTTATTCCGTATTTTAACTCTCCCCTACCCTACAAAAGTCAGGCAATAATTATAATCATTTTGGATATTTGATTTCAAAAATTATTTTTTCCTATCAGCCCTAACGATTCTAAACAACATACTTTTTATTTCATTTACTATCTTCTTTATAAAATTAATTAATTTGAAATGAGACCCTTCCTTCTTCTCCTCTACTGTTTGTTTCTCCTGCCATAATTTATATAAACTCAACAAAGCATCTCTAAATTCTTTTGCGGACTGGAATCTATCATCAGGATTACATGCGGTTGCTTTATCTAAAAACTCATCGCATTCTTTCGGCAAATCAGGTTTTAGTTTTGAGAGTTTATCGCCGGGCTGAGGTCTTCTCCCTACAAGCATTTCAAAGAACATTATCCCCAATGGATAAATATCTGCCCTTCTATCAACCCCCGCAGCATTTTTTCTTTGTTCTGGAGCGGAATATTGAATTTTACCTAAATTTGCACCCACCATTGTAAGTGGGGTCTGGTCATCTTTTAATTTTGCAAGCCCGAAATCCATCAACCGCACAGAACCATCTCTACAGACCATAACATTGTCCGGAGATATGTCCCGATGTATGGTAATTTTATGGGCATGCTCCAATGCGTCCGCTACCAGAGCCAGAATGCGAACTGTGTTACCAAAAGATAAAGGTCCTTTTTTCATAATCCAATCACGCACACTTCTGCCATCTACAAACTCCATTGTATAGAACAACTGTTCCCCTTCCATCTGGGCATCAAATATTTTCACAATACAGGGATGATTCAATTGACGGACTGCTTCTACCTCACGAAGGAAACGAGCGATTGCCCGTTGATTGTGTTGATATTGTGCCCTCATCAATTTCAAGGCTAACTTCTGATTTGTTTGCTTATCCAGCACCAAAAAAACCTTACCCATCCCCCCACGTCCCAGCGGCTTTATAACCTCATATCTATCCGCAATTACATAAGGCTCTTGTTTATTTTGAGGCTGAATCCCTTCTGTTTCCAAAACTTGCTTCCTTCCTCAAGTATTCAATATATTTTTTCTGTTATTATAATACCATTATTATAAAAAAAACACTATATTTTTCAGAATTATGGATTTTACATCAGCCCGGAAATCAATGGTAGATTATCAATTACGAGACAGAGGGATACAAGACCCGAATGTCCTCTCCGCTATGGAAAAGGTCCCACGACACCTTTTTGTCCCGGAAGAATTCCAGGAACACGCTTACGAAGACCATCCGCTCAGTATTGGCTATGGACAAACTATCTCTCAACCGTACATGGTCGGTATCATGACTGAATTGTTAGAATTAAACAAAACCGACAAAGTATTGGAAATAGGCACAGGTTCTGGTTATCAAACTGCTATCCTTGCTGAAATTGCCGAGTATGTAGTAAGTATAGAACGAATAAAGCAACTCGCAGATGATGCGGAAAATAGATTGAAAAATTTAGGTTATACTAATATAAAAATCATTTGTGGAGATGGGTCTCGGGGTTATCCACCTGAAGCTCCGTATGATGCCATTATAGTAACAGCAGGTAGCCCCGAAGTTCCAGAATCATTGAAGAAACAACTCAATGAAGGGGGAAGACTTGTAATTCCTGTCGGTGGAACATCATTACAGGTATTATTGAAAATCACCAGAATGGGGAATGAATATACTATTGAAAAACATACCTCATGTATCTTTGTCCCTCTCATAGGTAGCGAAGGTTGGAAAAGTCTAAAAGATAATTAAAATATGCATATATCCCTAAATATAAGTTAAAATATATACATCTCTTCTTGTTTTTATTGAACAAATAACCCTGACGGGGAATCTAAAAGTTTCCATAGTAAGGCAATGAATCAGGAATATATAAGAAATTTTTGTATTATTGCTCATGTAGACCACGGAAAGTCTACATTAGCAGACCGTTTGCTTGAATATACCAAAACGGTGAACGAACGGGAATTGCGAGAGCAAACCCTGGATATGTTAGATATTGAGCGGGAACGGGGGATTACCATAAAGGCGGTATGTGTTCAAATGCAGTATCAGCATGATAATGGGGAACAATATACTCTTCACCTGATTGATACACCGGGACATGCGGACTTTTCTTATGAAGTGTCTCGTGCCCTTGCCGCATGTGAAGGTGCTTTACTACTTGTAGATGCTACACAAGGTGTTCAAGCTCAAACTCTTGCTCATGCATATAAAGCAGTGGCTCAAGGATTGGAAATTATCCCGGTCATTAATAAAATTGATTTACCCAGTGCAGATATTGAAGATACTCGCAGGCAAATTGAAGATATTTTGGGTTTGGACGCATCTGAAGCTATTTTAGCCAGTGCAAAAACGGGAATCGGAACAAAGGAAATTTTAGAAAATATTGTTCAGAAGATACCCCCACCGAAAGGGAATCCTGATGCACCTTTAAGAGCATTGATTTTTGACGCCAAGTACGATACTTATAGAGGGGTTGTCGTCTATTTGCGAGTTGTTGATGGTATTCTCCAAAAAGGGCAAAAAGTCCTTTTCATATCCACAGATGTAAAGTACGAAGTGGATGAAGTAGGGATTTTCACTCCCAATATGAAGCCTAAAACCAGCCTCTCCACAGGTGAGGTGGGTTATATGATATGTAACATTAAAAATATTAAGGATACAAAAATAGGTGATACCGTTACTGACGCTATCCATCCCGCACAGGAACCCTTACCCGGTTATGAACATATAAAACCTGTGGTATTTTGTGGGATGTATCCTGCTGTTTCTCAGGACTATGATGAACTAAGAGACGCACTGGATAAATTAGCTTTAAATGACGCTTCTTTTGAATATAAGCCAGATAGTTCCGATGCATTAGGATTGGGCTTTCGTTTGGGCTTTCTTGGACTATTACACATGGAAATCATTCAAGAACGATTAGAAAGAGAATTCGGGCTTAATCTGGTAATGACCATGCCTAATGTGGCATATAAAGTGTTAAAGACAAATGGTGAGGAAATTATTGTCCAGAAAGCATCGCAGATGCCGCCTCCCAGTGAAATTGAAACGATTGAAGAGCCATATATTCAGGCAGATATTATTTGCCCGGTAGAATATCTAAGTGCAGTTATTGATTTATGTAAGAAGAAGCGGGGAATCCATGTAAAAGTAGATTATCTGGATGCCAAGCGATGTCTTGCTGTTTATCAGTTACCCCTTGCGGAAATTGTGGTAGACTTTTACGATAAACTAAAAACCTGCACTCGTGGATACGGTTCGTTAGATTACACCATTATTGGCTATCGGCCAGGCGATTTGGTTAAATTAGATATTCTCATCAACAACGATATAGTGGACGCACTTTCTATAATTGTGCACAAAGACCATGCTATATATATGGGAAGGGCATTAGCCAGCAAGTTGAGGAAACTGATTCCCCGTCAGCAGTTTGAAGTAGTTATCCAGGCAGCAATTGCTAAAAGAGTTATTGTAAGAGAAACTATTAAACCGCTTCGCAAAGATGTATTGGCAAAATGTTACGGAGGTGATATTACCCGAAAAAGGAAACTTTTAGAAAAACAAAAGGAGGGAAAGAAACGGATGAAACAAATCGGAGTAGTGGAAGTCCCTCAGGAAGCCTTTATGGCATTACTAAAAGTGAATGAAGAGATAGAGTAAATTAGGGATAGTAAAAGTGTCTGAACCTATATATGATTCTAATGAGAAAAATCCATATCCCGAAAAAACAAAACAGGATGTATCAAAAAACACTGTTAATTTTGTTAAAAACCTTATTCAATCTATCACGGGACCCTGGACAAAACGAAATCTTATTGAATGGATTGTAATTATTGGAAGTGTCCTATTTATAAAAGGCTGTTTGTTTGACCAATACCTTATACCAAGTGGGTCTATGGAACCCACTTTACATGGAGGGAATCTATTCACAGGCGACCGTGTGCTTGTAAACAAAACCATTTATGGAGTACGAATACCTTTCACTAAAATACGCCTCTACACCTGGGACAAACCTCAACGCTGGGATATAGTTGTTTTTAAGTGTGTAGACAAAAACTCAGAACATTCCACATTAATTAAGAGAGTTGTCGGATTGCCAGGAGAAAGGATACGCATTCGCAATGGGAAAATTTTTGTAAATGACAAACTCATACCTTTTTCTCCTTCTATGCCGCCTAATATGTATTATCTCAACGATGAAGACTTGCTTATCCAATATATGACCAATCCTGACCCAAGAGCAAAAAAATTTATTGAAGAAATGAGAAAAAAATATCCATATCTTTATGGTTGTAGAGATGAAGAGGCATACACATTAATTCCAGAAGGACATTACTTTCTTCTCGGAGACAACAGCCTTAATAGTGTTGATAGCAGAATTTATGGCTGGGTGCCTGAAAATCATATCATTGGTAGAGCATTTGCTATATGGTGGCCTCCCCATCATTGGAAAGATTTCACTGGTTTTACTTCAACATTGTGGGGCAAATCTCTTCTATATGGAGTCCCAGGTTTGGTTATAATTACCATTTTTGGATACATTTTAATAAACAAAAAACACCCTGATTCACAACAAATAAAACAAGTAAGTAGTAAAAGGAATCAATATGGCAAAACAACAAAATAAAAAGGAAATAGGGAATATAGATGTGATGAGTCAAATGGTTCGTTATGCAGGTGTCATTACTATTCTCATTGGAATTTATATCATTTACCGGAGCAATCAAACTCAACCTGAACCTTCCGAACCTCTCTGGTGGGTCGGCTTAGGTGTCTTTGTATTGGGACTACACCTTTTCTTCTTTAGTAATATGCCCAAACACCAAATTTTTGAATGGCTCAAAAGTGAAAGTGTTGCGTTAATTCTGGCATTACTTATTCGCTGGCCCATCGCTGAGCCGTATAGAATCCCTTCCAGTTCTATGGAACCTACACTTCACGGGGATTTCCGATTCGGGAGAGGTGACCGCGTATTTGTAAACAAATGGATATATGGCGTCCGCTACCCATTCATGAACAAAAGAATATGGTATGGTAAAAAACCCCAACGATGGGAAATTGTCGTATTCAATACTGTGGAAAAGGACGCCAAACACAAGACTCTGGTAAAAAGAGTAGTTGGACTGCCAGGTGAGCGTGTTCATATTGAAGGGGGTAAAATTTACATCAATGGTAAACCTCTGGAACTTCCTCCAGATATGCCCGATATTTACTATACTTCTGGTCCTTCAGGTATAGAAGGAATGAAATATGGGATACGAACTGAGGACGAGTATTCACTCATTCCTGAAAACTGTTATTTCGTATTGGGTGATAACAGTGCATATAGCCGTGATGGCCGTTTCTTCGGCTGGGTTCCCAATGAACACATTGTAGGCAGAGTATCCTGTATCTGGTTTCCTGTATCCAGATGGAGAGATTTTACCGGGTTTAGCAAAACATGGTGGTGGAAAACTCTGTGTGCACTCACTATTATATTTGTTATCCTCCGTCTATTTTTTGCAAGGTCTGTTATCTGGTATGGATGGAAAGATAATAAATTATTCCATTATTTAGTAAATCAATTATCTTATGGACTTCGAATTCCCTTTACACGCATTCGTGTTTATTCCTGGAAAAAACCACACAGAGGTGATGTAGTTGCATATCTAACACCCGAAGGAATTGAAAATACTTCATCTGAAATTGTACTTTGCGGTATGGTAGTAGGTGTGGAAGGGGATAAAATTTTCATTCAGGACAATACAGTTTTCGTAAATGGAAAAGAATTAACAAATACACCATTCCCGTTAAACAACTTAACACCTATTTTTGATAATAAAGAGGCACCTTTTGGGACGCAAAAGGATAAAGAACATAGTCTTGCGCCCGAAGGAAAAGTTTTTATCTTGTGGGACTTTCCTCAGAAAGATTTAGATATGGCAATAGATAGTAGGGTTATAGGTTGGATACCGGAAAATTTAATCCTTGGGAAACTGACCTGTATCTGGTGGCCCCCCTCCCGCTGGGGAAAAATTAAAAACTGATTTGATAAATCTCACCAAATTTATTTTTTAAGTAATCAATATATGGTATGTGTGTAATATCTTTGCCAGAGATATTCTTCACAATCTCCCGTGAAGATAATCTTCTACCTACTTTATAAATATGTTCCTTTAGCCAATCGCGAATAGGAATAAAATCACCTTTGGAAATTAAATCGTGTAAATCTAATTCTTCTTTCATCTTCTCCGCAATTTGTGCAGAGAACAAATTTCCGAGTGCATAACTTGGGAAATAACCAAAACTACCATGCGCCCAATGAATATCTTGCAGACATCCCTGAGAATCATTTTCAGGTAAAAATCCAAATAATGATTTGAATAGTACATTCCAGTATTCAGGAACATCCTTTACAGACAAATTTCCCTCCATTAATTCTTTCTCTATTTTATACCTGAGTACTATGTGCAAATTATACGAACATTCATCTGCTTCCACACGAATACAATTTTGTTTTACATGATTCACTTCTTTGTAGAGCATGTCAGGATTAATCCCATCTAATTCAGTTGGGAAATACTCTTTCAATATTGGCAATAAGTAAACACAAAAATGATAACTTCTGCCTATTATATTTTCCCAGAAACGGGATTGTGATTCGTGAATTCCCAGAGAAGGAGCCTGTGCTAACCAGGTTCCCCGGTCTTCTCGGGAAAAACCCTGTTCATATAAGCCATGCCCTCCTTCGTGGAGAGAACTATAAATTGCTGAGAATAAATGACTGGGATTTAATCGTGTCGTAACTCGCACATCATATACATCAAAATTTGTAGTAAATGGATGAACCGAACGGTCTTGCCTACCTGAATTGAAATCGAAGCCAATCGCAGTCAATAATTGCAAAGTAATTTTCCATTGCTTATCTGTGTCCCAGGTTTTCCCTTCAAAAAAGGATTCTCCTATATCTCTTTGGATTACTTCTTTATAAATCCTTGACTGTTCTACCTCCAATTTTTGAAAAAGTTCATCTAACAATTTTGTATCCACTCCCCGTTCATAGTCTTCTAACAAAGCATCATACGGAGAGTTTTCATAACCTAATAGTTCAGCCCGTTCTCTACAAAGATTTACGATTTTTTCCAGCGGAGATTGAAATAAAGAAAAATCAGATTTGCTTCTTGCTTCTACCCATGCGTGATATGCAATACTCCTTGCTTCAGCAAATTTCCCCACCCATTCTTCAGGAATTTTTGTTGCTCGCCGATAATCATACAGTACTTCCCTCACCATTATCTTATCATCAATATCCAAATCCTTTTCATACTCCATAAAATATTCCAACTCCTCTCCTAAAGAAGGGTCGGTCTCTAATTTATGTAGCATCTCCGCTATTAACTTTAATTGCTTGCTTCTGCTTTCCGCACCACCTGGTGGCATATTTACCTCTTCATCCCATTGCAATAAAGCAAACACCGCCCGAAAATTCAAAACATCCTCCAACCGCTTTTTTAACTTTAAAAATCGTTCATTGGCATTGCTCATAATAAATCTTTCCTGAATAATAGATTGGATTAATTGGATACAGGAGATTGAGGTGATTCTTTTACCTGTTCCCGATATTTTTCTAACTTCCGTTTAATTTCCTCATTCTTTGGGTCAAGGACAATTGCTCGTTCCCATTCTTTTATAGCTCGCTGAATATCGCCTTTTAGTAGATATGCATCTCCTAAATGGTCACGAAGAACTGCATCATCTGTTTCCATTTTGTAAATTGCTTTACGAATATATTCTATCGCCTTCTCCGCGTTTCCCTGACGATAATAAACCCAACCTAAACTATCCAGATAATATGGATTTTCAGGGTCTAATTTTAAAGCCCTGCGTATTAAATTTTCTGCCTCCGCTAAATTTATATTTTTATCCGCATAAAGATACCCTAAGAAATTTAACAATTCTGCATTTTCAGGGTCTAATTCTATACAAATTTTCAAGTGCTGTTCCGTATTTTCAAATTGTTTTAATTTGTCATAACACATCGCAAGGTAATAATTAACCCATAAATTTTTGTCGTGGTCATTTAATAAAGGCTTCAATATCTCAATTGCTTTCGCCTCCCGTTCTGATACTATTAAAATTCTGGACCGTATTAAAGTTAATGCTAACGAATTCTTCTCTTTTGCGAGGGTTTCTACCTGTCCTTCAAACCAACCTGAGACAATGCCCTCTCCGTAATTATTCCAGATGGCACTTATGAAATCATTACATTCTGTATCTACAGTTTC
>FWWL01007841.1_pt1 | contig 14175 bp, 10 predicted proteins | sample 2228331 | NCBI WGS metagenome assembly FWWL01 (sample SAMEA103939775, study PRJEB20133) | metagenome
CTTGTTTATGGAAATGTCCGATGTTTTGTCTGAAGCTCAGCCAATTTTGGTGTGCTTGTCTTAAGTAGGTGGAGGATTAAGTTGGGGCTGTATGAGAACAGCGCAATGGGCCCCTGGCTGTATTGTTTTTTAGATGTGGGGGTGGATTTTTGTAAAGTGGTTGTTAAATGAGGGTATGGGGGCGTTGGGTATAATAAGCGCGAGAGCATCTCCGTAACGGTTAGCAGGAATCTACCATACTCCCATGGTGGAGGTAACATGGCAATCGAGCGCGGCACACAAGGACAATCGCACAGCCAACTGGAAACGTCGAGCGCCCTCTCGACCTGGATAACAAGCGGCTTGCTTGTGCTTGCAGCAATCGGGATCACGCGCGCGGACTGGTGGTTTACTACTTATGTGCCCGGCCAGTGGCCTGCGGGTAACTGGCTGGTACTGCTCTTAGGGGCGGTGGTAGGATCGTTGATCTGGGCTATGGCTTATGGTATCATGGCCCGTTTCGTATCCTTTCCAGGCATTGATTACCACATGGCCACCCGATTTTTCAGTCCACCGTTGGGTTTTGCAGGTTCGTTTGTGGGGATGATTGCCTCCGCATTGTTTGCGGGTGGAATGGTGATTGCCTTTTTCCGTTTCTGGTTACCCGGCTTATTCCAAGCAGGAGCATTGGTTTTGCCTCAATATGGGTTGGACTCTCTGGCAGATACTCTTCAAACCCCTCAAATGACAGCCCTATTGGGAACCCTTAGTATTCTCCTGACGTTCTTGCTTATTCTGTTTGCTCCCCGCGGGGTCAGAATCCTTTTGGTCGTAGGAGCCTTCCTGATTGTTGTTTGGGGGGGATTGTTAGCATTTTTCTTGCTGTTTCCCTCTGGCAATTTTGTGCGTGTCTACGAAAGTATATACGGAAGTGGGGTGGTAGAGCGTCAGGTTAATCTGGCCGTCTCTTTTGGTTTGATCTTGACGCGGCGACCTGCGTCGTCGTTCCTGATGGGAATGGGGTTGAGCCTGTGGTTCTTTCAGGGGGGGCTTGTGGCGTTATCTGTACACGCCCGGGGATGGGAAAAGGGCTCTTTGAGGGGCTGGCTATGGATGCCCTTGGTTGTGCTAACCATTTTGTTAGGACTTGTTGTTATCTTCTTGCAACGTAACCTTTCCGGTGAACTCCTGGCAGCCCACGGTTGGTTGCACTTGCGTCAAGCCACCCAGGCTGAGCTTTTCTTGCCCTGGTCAGTGTTTTATCTCCTTCTCATCCATCCCTCGCTTGCATTATTGATCTTTTTTATTTTGCTTTGGAGTGTGCTCTTACTCAACTTACTGCAGGCGTATCTCTACTCAGTCGCGCAGGTTATTGCTATCTGGGCCAGGGATGGGCTGGTACCATCAAGCTGGGGCTACCAGCGACGAGGACAATATGTGCCGGTAGTGGCTTTATTTGTGACCGCCATTTTGGTCTTATTGGGGATGACAATTGGGTTGAATGGAGCCTGGACGGTTTTAGTAGTTCATTACCCTTACGCACTGGCGGTGTCAAGTGTAGCGCCATTAACTGCCCTGATTTTGCATTCATGGCGGCAGCGCGGGCAATCGAAAGAGTCAACCTCAATACTCCGATACGTGATTACTCCTGTAGGGAGGGTTCTGGTTGGGCTGGCGGGGTTGGCCATGGCGATTAGCGTTCTGTGGGGTGCATTTAGCTTTCCTTTGGAGTTGCGCATTTCCCGCGAATTGGGTTTTGCGATCATTCTGCTATGGGTGAGTGGCCTGGGATGGTATTGGGGGCGATTAAATTTCTGGAAGCAACGGGGATATGATTTGGGTGAAAATTTACACAAGATCCCTGCGCATTTTGAATGATGCTTTGTCCTTGATTACGGGGTTAGAAGCAACTACTCCGAAAAGGTGATTATATCAAAACCCGCCTTACCGCGGGTTTTGATATAATTGCGGGGGTTTGAATATGTGACAGAGAGGATCTGTGTCATGGATAAAAAGGAGTATCTAGACCTTTATTACCAAATGGTGGTGATTCGCCGTTTGGAAGAACGTGCGGCAGAACTCTACCAACAGGGTAAAATTGGCGGGTTTTTGCACCTTTACATTGGTCAGGAAGCAGTGAGCACTGGCATTATCTCTGTGCGGCGGCCCGAAGATCGGGTGATTACGGCTTACCGTGACCATGGTGTGGCGATTAATTGCGGGGTCTCCGCTAAGGAGGTAATGGCCGAATTGCTCGGCAAGGCCACCGGATGTTCGAAGGGGAAAGGCGGGTCTATGCATCTGGCGGATGTTACGAAGAACTTTTGGGGAGGGCATGCTATTGTGGGTGCGCACCTGCCGATTGCCGCTGGGTTAGCCCTGGGGGATGTTTACCAGAATCAAAAAGCAGTCACCATCTGCATGTTTGGTGATGGCGCTACCAACATTGGCTTTTTCCACGAAGCGCTTAATCTCTCGAAGGTGTGGAATCTTCCTGTTCTGTGGGTGTGTGAGAACAATAAATACGGGATGGGAACGGCTGTGGAGCGTGCCTCGGCTGTGCCCGAAATAGCATTGAAAGCGGATGCTTACGGTATGAAGCGGGATCAAGTGGATGGCATGGATGTGATGAAAGTGCGGGAGGTGGCTGCCCGCATGATCGAAGAAATTCGTGCCGGTGGTGGGCCACAATTTCTGGAGGTTTTCACCTATCGTTTCCGAGGCCACTCGATGGGTGATCCCGAACGCTATCGTACCCCCGATGAAGTGCGCAAGTGGCAGCAGGACGATCCAATCGGGATTTACCACAACTATCTGCTGGAGCACAATATTGCCACTGAGGATGAACTTCAAAAAACGATCCGGGAGGCGGAGGAAGAAGTTGAGGAAGCCGTTCGTTTTGCTGAGGCCAGTCCAGAACCGGCGCCTGAAGACCTATTTAAGCACGTCTATGTCTCAGAAACTTGCTGAGTTGAAGGGGATAATACCATGGCTAGACTGACAATGCGTGAAGCCATTTCACAGGCTTTGTGGGAAGAGATGGAACGTGACCCCAAGGTCTTCATCATGGGTGAAGAGGTGGGGGTTTGGGGGGGAACGTACGCGGTTACCCGCGGTTTTTATGACCACTTCGGTCCCGAGCGAGTGCGGGACACCCCCATCTCAGAGGCGGCGATTGTAGGAGCGGCTATTGGAGCGGCGTTGGTGGGGCTGCGCCCAGTGGCCGAGATTATGACTATCAACTTTGCGTTTGTTGCGATGGATCACATTGTCAACCAGGCAGCAAAATTGCATTATATGTTTGGTGGCCAAATGGTCCTCCCATTGGTCATTCGTACCGTTGGTGGAGGTGGACGGCAATTAGGTGCTACCCATTCTCAGACCCCGGATGCCGTGTTTGCGCACTTTCCCGGACTGAAGGTGGTGGCCCCGGGTACTCCTGCAGATGCCAAGGGACTGCTTAAGGCGGCGATACGATGCGATGATCCAGTACTTTTCATTGAACATGCCACCCTTTATCAACTGCGTGGCGAGGTACCCGAGGGCGACTATACCGTTCCAATTGGTCAGTCCAAGGTGCAGCGCGAGGGCCGGGATGTCACCATTGTGACCTACAGCAAGATGTTGGATACTTCTCTCAAGGCGGCCGAGGAACTGGTGCGTGAGGGCATTGAGGTTGAAGTGGTGGATTTGCGCACTCTGCGACCATTAGATATGGAACCCGTGCTGGAATCGGTCAAAAAGACTAATCGTGCGGTTGTGGTGGAAGAGGGTTGGAAATCCTATGGAGTGGGTGCAGAAGTAGCGGCACGCATATACGAAGAGGCGTTTGACTACCTGGATGCCCCCGTTAAGCGTGTGGCTCAGGTTGAGGTGCCTCTCCCATATAATCGCACTTTAGAGCAATTGGCTCTGCCGCAGGTTAAGGATGTGGTTCAGGCGGTCAAGGAGGTGCTCTGATGGCGGAGATAATCACCATGCCCAAATTGGGTTTTGATATGGCCGAAGGTACCCTGGTGCGTTGGTTGAAAGCGGAGGGTGAGCCGGTGGCGAAGGGGGAGATTTTGGCAGAGATCGAAACCGATAAAGCCACTGTCGAGGTAGAATCCACGCATAGCGGTATTGTGCACCGCCTGCTGGTAGAAGCAGGTGCGGTGGTGCCAGTTGGCACACCAATTGCCGTTATCGGTGCGCCGGGCGAAAGCATTGAGGAAATCCTGCCGGGCGAACAGCCACATCAGGGGATGGAGAAAGAGATGCCCACCCAAGCACCTTCGCAAGCCGCTGAGGAAGCCCCCTCAGTTCCTGAGATTGAGACGACGGGTGGCCTCGCGGGTGAGCGGATCAAGGCTTCTCCGCTGGCACGGCGAATTGCGCGTGAATACCAGATAGACCTGCGTCAGGTTCACGGGACGGGGCCGGGAGGGCGCATTGTGCGTCGCGATGTAGAGGCAGCTCTGGCTATCCAGCCGAAAGTAGCGGAGCCAACAGTTTCTGCCCGACCGGTGGGAGCAACACCGACTGCGATACCTGTGCCTGCCTGGCAGCCCATAGGGCAGGTTCCGGAAGATCAGCGCTTGCCGGTAGACCGCTTACGGAGCATCATCGCTCGCCGCATGGTTGAATCTAAACAGCAGGTGCCCCACTTTTACATTACTCGTGAGTATGATATGCGGGCTTTAATGGATCTCCGCAAGGCTCTAAATGCGGAGTTGCCCGAAGATAAGAAGCTTTCCGTTAATGATTTCATTATTAAGGCAGTAGCCTTGACATTACGCCAGTTTCCTGCTCTCAACGCTGCGCTGGTAGGTAATGAAATTGTGCGCTACGGACATATAAATATCGGGGTTGCGGTCGCCCTTGAGAGCGGATTGATGACCGTGGTCTGTCGCGATGCTGATTTGAAACCCCTGCGTCTCATTTCACAGGAGATGAAAGAAATGAGCGCGCGTGCCCGTCAGGGTAGGGTACGCCCAGAGGATATTGAGGGGTCTACCTTCTCGATCAGTAACCTTGGTATGTTTGGTGTTGAGCATTTTGTGGCGATCATCAATCCCCCCGAGGCAGCCATTTTGGCTGTTGGGGCTGTTCGAGAAGTACCAGTGGCTCAGGACGGGGTATTAGGTGTTGGAATTCGGATGAAGGCTACGCTCTCCGCTGACCACCGGGTCACGGATGGTGCGGAGGCGGCGCGCTTCATGCAATTGCTGGCCGAATTTCTGGAACATCCTTTCCGTTTGGTACTCTGAGATCGAGGGAGATGTAGATCCGGGCGAGAGTGGCATACTGCTCTCGCCCGGTTTGGACTTAAGGGCGTCGCTCGTAAACACGGGTGTAAAGTTCTAAGAACTCAGCCACCTGCCGGAGGTAATTCTGGGTTTCCGGGTAGCGAATGATCTCAAGGAAGAGGTCGGGATCTCCCCCTGCAAGGTCGAGCCAAATTTTGGCATTGCCTGGACCAGCATTATAAGCAGCCAGGGCGGCGTACCAATTATTATTGAAGTAATCGCGTTGCAAAGCCAGGTAACGGGCACCCAGGCGGATATTAACCATAGGATTGAGCAAATCTTGCTCCTCGAAGTCGGGCGGCCAACCATATCGGCTCACCAAATCGGTGGCGGTGGCAGGCATCAGTTGCAGTAGCCCATAGGCGCCTGCTGAGGACTGGACGAAGGTCTCAAAGAAGGACTCTTGCCGCATGAGGCTGAATAACAACAGAGGGTGGAGATTTTCTCGGGTGGCTGCTTCCATTACGATGGGCTTGTAATACAAGCCGAATCGGATGTGATTGAAATATGCGGGCGCTTCCAGGGTCTGAGCAGGGGTCAAGCCAGTCAAATCTAAAAGGCGCCTGGCAGCAAAAATGGCCGTACGGTAGGCTCCTAATTCTAATGTATGGTTCATAAGGCGGTAAAGGTTGACGGGATCGTTTTCAAGTGACTGGCGCAGGGTTTCAAATAGATTACGTGCCTCAATATAGTAGCCCAGGCGCCAGAGTAAATCGGCCCGTTGGAACGTGGGGTTTTCAGCCAGGACTCCCAAACCCCTTAAGTCCTCTTCGGGGAGGATGTTAAATTTTTCGCGTAGCCATCTTTCGGCCTGGGGGCGTTCCAAATCAAGATCATAACCGAGGTCATAGTTTAGAGGACCGCTAAAAGGCGGCGAGTTGTCCAGCAATTGTTTGGCACGGATGCCATAATACTCGAGGGGATCCAGCGAAGTGGCTTCTTGCCAGGCTTGCCGTGCCTCCTCCGAATTTCCATTCACCAGGTGACATTTTCCAATCCACAACCAGGCTGCGGCGCGGTCAGCAGGGGTATCGCCAAGCACAAGAAAACGCTGAAATGCAGTCAGTGCTTGAGAGTATTTTTGAGCGCGGTAGTAAGCAATTCCGGCCAGAAAGAGCGCGCGATAACTGAGGTCAGCGGAGGGATAGTCGTTTATCAGGTTTTCCCATGTGGCAGCCGCTTCTGTCAGGTAACCTCCACGCTCAAGGATGCGCCCGATCTCAAAACGAATTTCTACCGCGTCGGGGGCGGCTGGAACTTGCTGCAGATAGGTTTTGAGGGTGTTGGCAGCGGCATCATAGGTTTCAAGGTAGGCCCATTGAGTGTAGGCCAATTCGCGCCAGGCATTAGGCCAGAGCGGGTCATTGGAATGGGTTTGAATGAGTTCTTGAAGTTCCCTAATGGCTTCGGGGTAACTTCCAAGGGCACGCCAGGAAAGGGCGCGATAAAAATGAGCCTTACCTTCGTGCTCGGGGTTGGCGTTAATGTAACGGGTGAATGCCTCGACGGCATAGCCGTACTGACCTGCGTAGTAATCCACCAAACCGCGCTGTAGTTCGTTTACGGGTTGGCCAGCGTTGACCAGTGCCACCAAGCCGGAGTAGGAATCGTAGGCGCGAGGAAAATTGTTAACTGAATCGATGAAACGTGCGTAGGCTTGTTCCGGGTAGCCCAGTTGGAGGTAAATTTGTCCAATACGCAGATTCATTTGGGCTTTGATGTAGTCATTGGTTGAGGTCTCATAGACCTTTAAAAACTGGGTCAAGGCGTTGGTGAAGTCGTTGGCAGCCGCATAGGCTTCCCCAATTTTGATTTGCAATGAAAGCGTGTCCCCCTGGGTTGCCTGCATGGCGGCTTGATAGGCCTGGATGGCACTTTCATAATCACCAGCGCTCATCAGAGCGTCGCCGCGCAGGGTTTGAACAAGATCATCTACCACCCCAGGCTTCAACTCCAGAAAACGTGCATAGGCATCAGCCGCCTTGAGGTAATCTCCCTGAGCGCTGTAAGCCCGGCCCAGCCAAAAATACCCCTCAGGAGTGACTGTGGAAGGAGGATGTTCTTCTACCAGAGTTCGGAAGGTATCTGCGGCATCGGTAAAGTTGCCTTCCTGGAAATATGTCTCCCCAATTCCTAAAAGTGCTATGGCTTGCACCTCAGAATCCGGGCTACTCAATGCCGCTTGACGGTATTCCTCGCGCGCTGCCGCGAAGTCTCCAAGTTGCTTCAGGGTTTCTGCGTTATGGATTCGGGTGGTGGGGCTAGGGGTGGGCGTGACCGTAGGTGAGGGAGAAGGGGTCGCAGAAAGGACACCGGACTGGGAAGAGGGTGCGTTTGAAGAGGTGATCTGGTTGGATTGGAGGCCCTCTAAAGGCAGATTGCATGCCAGGGCTATCCAAACCAAAAGGGTGGGGATGAGCAGGATTCTTAACCGGAACTTGTGCATGATAGTAGCCTTATACTTGAGGTTAGATTTTAAGTCAACTGGGGTGGAGGGCCAGACACTTGTTCTGATCACCAGGGGTAAAATTAACCCTGAAAGGGTGATCCAAAAGGTGATAATTTTCACGTGCTCTGAGTAAAGACTCAGTTGCCTTTCATGCAGTACTGAGGAATTATATAAGCAATTAAGTTTGCTCAACAAGGAGTAGTTTTATGGATGCTCAGGCACTCTTGCTTTCACAATGGCAATTCGCAGTTACCTCAGTTTATCACTTCTTTTTCGTCCCGCTGACCTTGGGCCTTTCGGTTATAGTAGCCCTCATGGAAACATTTTATGTGCGCACTGGCAATGACCTTTACCTGCGCATGACGAAGTTTTGGGGTAAGTTGTTCGTAATCAATTTTGCCATGGGGGTTGTGACCGGGATTGTGCAGGAATTTCAGTTTGGGATGAACTGGTCCGAGTATGCGCGGTACGTTGGAGATGTGTTTGGTGCTCCTTTGGCGATCGAGGCTTTATTGGCGTTTTTCATAGAATCTACCTTTTTGGGGGTGTGGATTTTTGGATGGGATCGCCTTTCGAAAGGAATGCATGCGCTAGCAATGTGGTTGGTGGCCTTAGCCTCGAACCTCTCGGCATTTTGGATTCTGGTGGCCAACTCGTTTATGCAAGCCCCAGTTGGTTATGCGGAGCAAGGGGGACGGTTGGTGATGCAGGATTTTGGGGCTCTGTTGACCAATCGCTATGTATGGGGCCAATTCCCTCACACAGTTTTCTCGGGTTTCACTACAGCCGCATTTTTTGTTTTAGGAATCAGTGCCTATCACCTGCTGCGGAAACGCCATGAGGAAATCTTTAAACGCTCGCTTCAAATTGCTTCTGTGTTTGGAATTCTTTCAATCTTCATGGTGATTTTGATTGGCCATACCCAGGCCCAGAGGATGGTGGAATTCCAACCCATGAAGATTGCCTCGGCGGAGGCGTTGCTTCGCTCTGAAAATCCGGCCTCATTCTCGCTTTTGAGTATTGTGGACCAGGCAACAATGCGGGAGGTTATTTCAATTCGCATTCCTCGCGTACTCAGTCTTCTGGCGTATAACCGTTTGGAGGGGGAAGTTAAAGGGGTGCTAGATTTACAAAATGAATATCAAGCGCGCTTTGGTCCGGGGAACTATGTGCCGGATATTACGGTCACCTATTGGTCATTCCGTCTCATGGTTGGAAGTGGCTTCCTAATGTTTTTCCTGGCGGCCTATGCGCTCTTCCGTGTGATGCGCCGTGAGGTCACACAACCCCTTTTCAAGTTTCTAAATGTCTACCCGCTGGCTATAGCCTTGCCATATCTGGCTAATATCAGCGGCTGGTTGTTGACTGAGATGGGGCGTCAGCCTTGGGTGGTGTATGGAAAATTGCGCACCGCAGACGCGATCTCTCCCAACCTAACCGGAGGGATGGTGCTGACCACGCTAATTGGGTTCACCCTGGTGTATGGAGCACTGATGGCGGCAGATATCTATTTGTTGGCCAAGTACGCCAAAGCCGGTCCGGAGCCAGTGCAGGCGTCTCGCCTGTTAGAAGAGCAGGCCGACTGGGAGTAAAAACGGGGAGGTCGTCATGGACTTGAATACCTTGTGGTTTGTGCTGATCGCAGTTCTGTTCATTGGCTACTTTGTCCTGGATGGCTTCGATTTAGGAGTGGGCATTTTGTTGCCTTTTCTGGGGAAGGATGATAAGGAACGACGGATGATTATCAATGCCATAGGGCCCCACTGGGATGGGAATGAAGTGTGGCTAATTACGGCGGGTGGGGCTATGTTCGCGGCTTTTCCACTCTGGTATGCCACGCTTTTTAGCGGTTTTTACCTGGCTTTTTTCCTGCTGTTGATTGGGCTTATCTTCCGCGGTATTGGCCTGGAGTTTCGCAGCAAGGATGAAAATCCGGTTTGGCGGCGCTTCTGGGATTGGGCGATCTGCGTGGGGAGTTTTATCCCGGCATTGCTGTGGGGGGTTGCCCTGGCTAACTTTGTGCGGGGTGTCCCGATCAATGCTATGAAATATTATGTGGGTCACTTTGGGGATCTCCTGAATCCCTACGCACTGTTAGGTGGGTTGGTCTCTCTCTTGGGCTTTACGTTGCATGGGGCGCTGTTTCTGGCACTTAAGACCGGGGAGCCCATATTGAACCGCGCTCGCCAAACGGCTCAGAGGCTCTGGTGGCCAACCGCTGTGGTGTTATTGGCTTTCACGATTGCGACGTATGTTTTTACGGATATCTATCAGCGTCTTGGGGTTAATCCAGGGCCAGTACCCATCGGGGCAGTGCTTTCGCTGATGGTAGCAGGATGGTTTATCCATCAGAAACAGGAAGGGTGGGGGTTTGCAATGACCACACTGACGATCATTCTTTCGGCGAGCACTATTTTCCTTACCCTTTACCCGCGAGTATTGGTCTCCAGCCTGGATCCCAACTTTAGTCTTACAATATATAACAGTGCTTCGGGGATAAACACTTTACGCACAATGACCATTGTGGCGTTGATCTTGGTGCCCTTTGTGCTGGTCTATCAGGGTTGGAGTTATTGGGTTTTCCGACGGCGCATAACCGGGCGACAGGAGGAATTACATTACTAAACCGGAGTGTTAATTGCGATTTTGATTTTCTGGTGAGGGGCTTTACCAATTACCTGGGCTGGCTTAGAATTATGCAGGCACTTTGAAAGCGAGAGGTGAAGCATGAGTTCGTGGCAAAAACAACCCATTGTAGCCAATAATGCGCCGAAGGCAATCGGTCCGTATTCAATGGCTATTAAAGCAGGGCCCTTCCTTTTTGTTTCGGGCCAATTAGGTCTAGATCCTGTCACGGGCGATCTTGTCAGTGGGGGGGTGGCGGCAGAGACGCGCCAAGCTCTTAACAATCTCAAGGCCATCCTGGAGGCAGCGGGTAGCAGCCTGGAGGCAGTTGTAAAGACCACAGTCTTCTTGCGCGATATGGGTGAATTTTCCACCATGAATCAGGTTTACAATGAATTCTTTACCCAAAACCCTCCTGCGCGCTCGGCCATCCAGGCCGCGGCTTTACCCCTTGGTGCAGCGGTTGAGATCGAGGCGATTGCCTTACTACCGGATGTCTCTTCGTGATGGCGGAGAAGGGTAGAGCCGTGCTTATTTACGAGAATTAGGGGACAGAGGCGCGGGCCATATGCGATCCGTGTCGGTGATTGTCCCTTGTTACAATGAAGAAGCGCATATTGGGTTTCTTCTAGAGGCGCTGGTCAAGCAAACCTATCCCCTGGACCACCTGGAGGTGATCATTGCCGATGGCATTTCGACTGATCGCACTCGGGAGGTCGTTACCGGGTTTGCCCGTACCCATCCGGAATTGCGGATAAGGCTGGTAGACAACCCCAAGCGCATCATTCCCGCTGCCCTTAACGCTGGCCTGGCGGCGGCTCATGGGGATTATGTGGTTCGGCTGGATGCGCATTCAATTCCAGCACCCGACTACATTGCGCGATGTGTTACCGATTTGGAAGCGGGTTTAGGTGATAATGTGGGAGGGGTTTGGATTATTCGCCCGGCTCGTCCTGACTGGATTGCGCGCTCAATCGCCATTGCTGCGGCGCATCCGCTGGGGGTGGGAGACGCGCGATACCGGCATGGGGGAAATCCTGGATGGGTGGACACTGTGCCATTTGGAGCATTTCGGCGTGATCTGTTTGAGCAAGTTGGATTCTTCGACGAAACCCTTCTGACAAATGAGGATTATGAGTTCAATGCCAGGCTGCGCGGACAAGGCAAAAGAGTTTATTTGGATCCGCAGATTCGCTCTGAGTATATTGCTCGCCCAACTTTGGGTGCTCTGGCACGGCAGTACTGGCGATATGGGTATTGGAAGTTTCGGATGCTGCGCCGTTACCCCAAGACGTTGCGCTGGCGGCAAGCTCTTCCCCCCATATTTGTTTCGGGAATTCTGGGGTTATTGTTGCTGTCGCTATTTTGGTCGTGGGCCGCTTACCTCTTGTTGATCGTTTTGGTAATGTATCTTGGAACATTGCTAATTGGAGCATTGCCCGCCGCTTGGCGGATGAGGGAGGCCCGCTATTTGGTAGGTGTGCCTTTGGCCATTGCGACCATGCATTTTGCCTGGGGAATGGGATTCCTGTGGAGTCTGATAACCTGGCTTTTGGGAAGGAAAACCTGAGTTTACATGAGCGTGGAACCTGACCTGACCTCAATTCAACCCAAGTGGCGTTTACGACCTTCGGAGCGCCGTTCGACCCTATTTGTGGTGGATCTTATCATTGCGATTGGATCATTGGTTTTTGCATTGTACTTTTGGGCTTCGGGGGGTGAGTTTCTCTCCTTCTCGCTCGAATTCCTACGTTATCGCGTTCCATTTTGGTTTTATCTGTTGCCGGTTATCTGGCTGTTGATGCTGGTTGAATCGTACAATCCAAGCCGGGTCAATATTCGTTCAGAAGCGTATCGCGAAGTGACCATTGCGGCCATTGCTGGGTTTGCGTTCTACCTGATCATTTTCTTCCTCTCAGAACCGAATTCATTGCCCCGCCGGGGTGTGGCGGCTTTCTTCGCTTCTGCCTATGTGCTGACCATGCTTTGGCGCTTCATTTATATAAAACTATTTACTTTGCCGCTATTCATGCGGCGGGTGCTGATTGTAGGGGCTGGCAAAGTGGGCTCTCATCTGGCCCAAATCATTCGAGAAATGTGGCCGCCACCCTTCTATCTGGTAGGTTTGGTGGATGATGATCCTAATAAAATTGGCACCGAAATTGCGGGGTATCCGGTCTTGGGGAGCGGCGAAGATATTTTTCGCCTGATACGCGATCATCAAGTCACCGATTTGGTGATTGCAATTTCAGGAGAAATGAATCCAAACCTGTTTGCTACGTTGTTGGAAGCGGAAGAGCAGGGCATTGAAGTGACCACCATGCCTACCCTGTACGAGGAACTATTAGGGCGGGTCCCGATTTTCCTGCTTCAGTCGGATTGGATTTTACGATCGTTTGTAGATCAGGCGCATATGGGTGGGTTCTTTGAACTCGCCAAGCGCTTGCTGGATATCGTTGGTGGCCTTATCGGCACTACACTCATGTTGGGGTTGTTTCCCTTAATTGCCCTGGCTATTTACCTGGAATCCGGACGCCCTATTTTCTATACCCAGACTCGCCTGGGAAAGAACGGACGGCCATATAAAATCATCAAGTTTCGCACCATGATTCAAGATGCCGAGAAGGATGGTATCCCTCGTACTACCGCGGAAAATGATCAGCGCACAACTAAAGTGGGGCGCTTTCTTCGGCGCAGTCACCTGGATGAATTACCCCAGTTTATCAATGTGTTGCGCGGTGAAATGAGCCTGGTAGGCCCCCGATCGGAGCGCCCTGAGATTGTGCAGGAATACCAGAAGGCCTTGCCTTTCTATCGAGCGCGTCTGTTCGTGAAGCCGGGGATTACCGGGTGGGCGCAAGTCAACTTTGGTTATGCAGAGGACGTGCGCTCAAATGCCATTAAACTGGAGTATGATTTGTACTACATCAAACATCGCAGTTTGACCCTGGACTTGCTCATCCTGATCCGCACCATTGGCACTGTGATTGGTTTAAAAGGACGCTAGGCCGTGAAAACAAAACCGTTTCTAAGAAATCGGTATGTGCTTTTGGGGGATCTTCTCCTCATTGTTATTTCGGTGCTGGGGAGTTATGCACTACGCTTTGAACTGGGGGCTCAATTTTTTGATTATCTGCCTTCTGCTTTATGGATGATCGGTTTGGGGGTGGTCATTAAGCCGTTGGTGTATCACTTGTTTGGCCTGTACCAGCGGATTTGGGCTTATGCAAGTGTCGAAGAACTAGAGTTAATCGTTGTGGCGGTGACGGCGGCTTCGATTTTGCTCTCAGGGGGTATGGTCATAGCCCTTTCCTTGGGGGCATTTGTGGGAATGCCTCGATCAGTGCTGGTAATTGATTGGCTGCTTTCCTTGATCCTTGCAGGTGGGTTGCGATTTTCTTTTCGCCTGATGGCTGAAGGCCGTGGGCAGGGCATGGCTTTGATGTCGAAACCGCGACGAGTATTAATTGTGGGGGCTGGGGATGCAGGTGCGCTGGTGGTGCGCGAAATGCAAAAGAACCCCCAACTAAACCTGCAACCTATTGGCTTTTTAGATGATAATCCAGCCAAACAGAAGCAGCAGATTCACGGCGTGCCAGTCATTGGCACGCTGAACGAACTGGCCCAGGTGCTGGAACGTCAGCAGGTTGATGAGGTCATCATTGCCATTCCCAGCGCACCGGGCCGGGTGGTACGTGTAGTAGCCGATATCGCGCGCTTAAGGGGCGTACCTTTCCGAACCATGCCCGGAATTTACGAGCTTCTGGGCGGTAAGGTGAGTGTGAGTCGCTTGCGAGAGGTGGATATTAGCGACCTTTTGCGACGCGAGCCCCT
>FWWL01007842.1_pt1 | contig 14175 bp, 8 predicted proteins | sample 2228331 | NCBI WGS metagenome assembly FWWL01 (sample SAMEA103939775, study PRJEB20133) | metagenome
CGGGGCGGCGGCGAAGCCGCCGCCCCGCAAAACCCCGTTTTTCTCCCCCCTCCCCGTGCGGCGGAACGCCGCAATGGGGAGGGGGGCAGGGGGGAGGGGCGGATAAAGCCAGCACAACTGGCCCCTTGGGTTTATCACTACCTATCAGAGTGACTACCCGCTTCTTGTCAGCACTGGACAAATTTGACCAATTGCGGTAAAATAGACTCCGCATTTGAAATTTTGGAGGGAAGCATTGGCGAACACGAAGTCAGCGATCAAGAATATCCGCAAGAACGAGCGTCGGCGGGTGCGCAATCAGGCGTTCCGCAGTCGGGCGCGTACAATGATCAAGAAGGCCCGCCTGGCAATTCTGGCTGGTCGGACCGAAGAGGCCCAGGAGGCTGTCCGGCAAGCCTGTAGTGCCCTGGATAAAGCGGCCGAGAAAGGCATTATTCACAAGAATAATGCCGCCCGACGCAAGGCGCGGTTAATGCGGCTTTTCAACCAGACTATGAAGATGTGATAACCATTTCCCCCTCCCTTGACGCACCACGCCGGAAGGCTGTGGTGCGTTTTGTTGTTTAGAGAGGGGCTCTGCGAGTAGCGCTGTCTGTGAGCGTATCGCACTGGGGGCATACAGGGGGCAGAAAATGGCTCTGGATCGCCGTAAAATGGCCGAAAAGGGGGGAATCCGCCTGCCCATAATGAACTTGAGCCGCCCCCGCAGGAGTTGTCCCAAACTTGTGACGCTCCCGCTGTCTGCAGAGCCCCTCTGATTGTCAGTTGACAGTTCTCTACTCATCGCTATAATGAGAACAAACTGTAGCTGTTCAGCCTGTGGGCGCATCAGCCGCGCGTCCTGGCAATGAGGCTGGAAATCGTTCCTGCATGCTGGCGCAGGTAGCGGCGGGGTACAGGTCCACTGTGAGCATCCATTAGGGCGTGCCCATAAAGAGCGTCCGCTGTAAGAGGCCGAACGGTTACAACGAACTCTGGCTACCGGACAGTTTGCAATAGCACGCAGATAAACGCCGATGAACGCTGATAGACGCAGATAAACGGAATTTTATGTTATAAAAAAACAGTGTTCATCTGCGGGAGTCAGCGTCCAATTTCAGAAGTGTCCGGTAGCCAGCAACGAACTCAATTCCACCACAGAGGTCCGAATAATGATAGACCTAACTGTCCATGAAGCGCAGCGGGAGCGGGCTGTCCAGCGAGCGCGCCAGCGAGGCATAATCATCCCTACGTTCGCCCAAATGAAAGACCCCACACGCGTCCCGGGAAACATCCGGGCGCGCCTCAAAAATGTGGGGTTGTGGGATGTGGACCCGCTCAACCTTTTCCGGATCACCTGGAAGAATGAGCCGGTTCCTTTTGGCGGGGGGTTCGGCGGCGTGAACTACCTGGAATTTCCCCCTTCGCTGACTGGTGTACCGGCCCGCATCATCGCCCTGGTGGGCAAATGGTTCCCCACCGGCGCCCATAAAGTGGGCGCCACCTTTGGTTGCCTGGTCCCCCGCCTGATCACCGGCCAGTTTGACCCCACCTATCACAAAGCCGTCTGGCCCTCCACTGGCAACTTCTGTCGCGGTGGTGCTTATAATGCCACCCTCCTGGCCTGTGAATCCATCGCCATCCTGCCCGAGGGGATGAGCCGGGAACGGTTTGAGTGGCTCTCCCGCCTGGCTGGTGAGGTCATCGCCACTCCCGGCAGTGAGAGCAACGTCAAAGAGATTTTTGATAAGTGCTGGGAACTGCGCCGGACCCGTCCGGACGTCTTCATTTTCAACCAGTTTGATGACTTCGGCAACTACTTATGGCATTACGAAATTACCGGTCACGCGATGGAGGAGGTCCTGGAGCAGGAGATGAGGCCTGGGGATACCTACCGGGGTGTCGTGCTGACGACCGGTTCGGCCGGTACCATCGCTTGTGGGGACTACTTGAAGCAGGTTTTCCCCGCCAGTAAGGTCGCAGCCAGCGAGGCCTTGCAATGCCCCACCCTCCTTCTGAACGGTTTTGGCAGCCATCGTATTGAGGGAATCGGCGATAAACACGTTCCCTGGATTCACAATCTCCGCAATACCGACTTGGTCATGGCAATTGATGACGATGCCTGTATGGCCCTGGTGCGCCTGTTCAACGAGCCTACTGGTCGGGCCTACTTGGTTCGGCAGGGTGTACCGCAAGCGCTGGTGGAACGCCTGGACCTCTTGGGTATTTCCGGCATCGCCAACCTTCTTTCATCCATCAAGTTTGCCAAGTGGTACGAACTGGGGGAGCATGATGTTATTCTCACTGTTCTCACCGACTCCATGGAACTCTACCAGAGTCGGCTTCGGGAACTGAGGGAGGAACGCGGGGAGTACACAGAAGTGGATGCTGCAGCCGATTATCATCGGTATCTTCTGGGGTGCACGGTGGATTTTATGGCCGAACTGGGCTACTGGGACCGCCGCCGTATCCACAACCTGAAATACTACACCTGGGTGGAGCAGCAGGGCAAGACGTATGAGGAGATCCAGGCTCAGTGGTACGACCCCGACTACTGGACGCGCATCCAGCGACAGGTGGCGGAGATAGATGCTCTGATAGAAGAGTTCAACCGACGGGTTGGGTTATTAGAAGAGTGATCGGCGATGGCTCGTATTTAAAAGTAATGCGCCCTGCGGATGGACACTTTTGCCCCATCTCCCTGCCCGCTCTTCCCTGTTGCGGCGGGAGAGAAGGAGCAGGAAGATGAGGGGGCGCTAAAGGCCCGAACCTTTACTTGCACGGAATCCGGATATAAGCCTATGGCCGATTATGCCGTAAAAGCCCATATTTGGGCTTATTGGTGCTTGCTGAAGGGCTGAAAAGAATCCAACTGCGTAAGTCCTTGCTCTTTGTTGATGGCCGAAAGTCAACAATAACAGGTCGGAGGTCGGCGTGGCCGGGAATCGGGCGATATATGAAGAGGCGTTGCGAAGGGGGGCGGCCCGGGTGTGGGAGCAGCGCTGGAAGGAGGCAATTGCCGCATACGAGCAGGCGTTGGCTGAGTTCCCCGAGGAGCCGGACGCGCTGAGCGGGCTTGGGTTGGCTCTGGCCGGAGACGGGCGACTGGATGAGGCTCTGCCAGTCCTCCAACGAGCGGCCGGAATCTCCCAAGATAACCCGGTCCTTCAGGAACAGGTGGCCCAGGTGTTGGAACGGTTGGGCCGCCGGACAGAGGCTGCCCAGGCCTACCTGCGGGCCGCAGACCTGTATCAGCAACAGCAGGCAACCAGCCTGGCCATGGAGCGGTGGAAGGACGCCATCCGAACCGACCCGACTTCCATCCCTGCCCATGCCAACCTGCTCCGTGCTTATCTGGGTCAACAAAAATACTCCCAGGCGCTGGAGGAGTACATCGCGCTGGCCTGCATCTACCGGGATCAAGGCGAACAGGACCGGGCTCTGGAATTGTGTCAATATGCCTTGAAACTGGACCCTCGTAACCCAGAAGTTCTGGCACTGATGGACGCGCTTCGCTATGGGGTCCCGGCGAAGGTCGGGACAGGCCCCTTGGTCGGGACGGGACCGCTGGAAGAACCGGTTGAGAAGGAAGTGCCTGAAGAACGAGGCAGCCCGGTAGAGACAGCCCTACGAACGGCGTTGGCTCAGCTGGCCGAAGTTGTCTTTGAGGAAACCCCACCCCATACAGGCCCTCTGATTCTCCGCCCCCTTTCCAAGCGGCAAATAGATACCCTGATCAGCCGGGCTATTGACGCGCAGGCCCGGGGTGATGTGGAGGAGGCCATCTCCTGCTATGAGGAAGTGCTAAAGGGCGGCGTCATTGAGCCTGCTGTCAACTTTAATCTGGGACTATTATACCAGCAGCAATTGCGTTTTGATGATGCCATCGCCCAGTTCCGGCAATCCTTGGAGCACCCTCAATACCGGTTGGGCAGCCTTTTTGCACTGGGGGAGTGTTATCGTGCCCTGGGCCGGATAGACGAGGCCCTGACACACTTCCTGGAAGTGCTGAAAGTGGTGGACCTGAGCACCGTCCGGGAAGACCAGGCTGACGACCTTATCCGCCTCTACGACCAATTGGCCCACACCTACGCTGCCCGGGGGGAGCGGGAGCAGGCAGTGGAATTTATCAATACGCTCATCACTTTTCTGAGCGAAAAGGGGTGGGAAGACAAAGTTCATCAGGCCCGGCAGCGCCTGGATCTTCTCTCCCGCGAAGGGCCGGTGCTCAGTCTTGCCGAGATCCTCGCCGTCCCCGGTTCTGAGAAAATCCTTCAATCCATTGGCCTATCTCAAGAGTATTTGCGGCGCAATCTCTTCTATGCGGCGATGGATGAGTTGCTTTTCGCCGTGGAGAGGTCTCCCTTCTTCCTGCCGGTTCACCACCAGATCGGAGAGACACTGGTGGCAATGGGACGGACGGAGCAGGCGGTGGGGAAGTTTCTGGCGGTTGCCGATACCTTTCGCGCTCGGGGGAACTTTTCCCAGGCCGCGGCGATGTACGAACGTGCGCTCCGCCTGGCGCCGATGCACCTGATGGCTCGCCTCAAACTGATAGACCTGCTGATCAGCCTGGGGGAAATTGACCGCGCCCTGGAGCATTATCTGGCCCTTGGGGACGCCTATTACCAGATGGCCCAGTTAGACCAGGCGCGGGAGAAGTATAGCGAGGCCTTGCAACTGGCCCCACGGGGAAGCCCGGAGCGCCGCTGGGAGGTCAAGTTCCTCCACCGGATCGGCGATATTGATCTGCAACGGGTAGAATGGCGGCGGGCGGTCTCCGTCTACGAGCGCATCCGCGACCTGGCCCCTGACGACGAAAAGGCCCGTCTCACCCTCATGGATTTGTACGAACGACTGGGGAGATCGGATCGGGCTCTGGCGGAACTGGATAGCCTGCTGCAGCATTACATGCGCGCCGGGAAATCTCAGAAGGCCATCACCGTGCTGGAAGAGCGGGTGCGCGAACGTCCAGAGTCCATCCCTTTGCGGGCCCGTCTGGCTCAGATTTACCTGAATGCGGGAAGAAAAGAAGATGCTCTGCGAGAACTGGACATTCTGGGCGACTTGCAACTCCAGGCCGGGAAGGTGCAGGACGCCATTGCCACCATCCAAGTCATTCTTAGATTACATCCGCCTAACGTTGAGGCCTATCGCGAACTCCTGACACAACTTCAAGCGGGGAAAATTCCCGCGTAGGATTATTTCCGCACTGTCTCTTCCCTCTCCGGCCCGACGCCGATGAGCGAAATGGGCACGCCGATGGCCTCTTCTATGCGGGTCACATAGGCCCGCGTCGCCTCTGGCAAATCCTCCCACCGCCGCGCCGAACGAATGTCCCTATCCCAGCCAGGGAGTTCCTCATACACCACCCGCCAGCGAATCAACTCTTCTGCTCCCCACTCACCGGGAAAACGGTCCACCCGTTCCCCGTCCCGCTCGTAGGCGACCGCTACCTTCAGCGGGTGGATACTCGTCAGCACATCCAGTTTGGTCAGCGCCAGCTCGGTTAGCCCGTTGACCTGGACGGCGTAGCGCAGAATTGGCAGGTCCAGCCAGCCGCACCGTCGCGGGCGGCCTGTGGTGGTGCCATACTCCCCGCCGACCCGACGAATGTGATCACCGGTCTCGTCGGTCAGTTCGGTGGGAAACGGCCCCGCCCCCACGCGGGTTGTGTAGGCTTTGGCCACACCGATCACCCGTGCCACCTCTCGTGGGCCGAAGCCCAGCCCCGTTAGTGCGCCGCCTGCCACGGTAGAGGAACTGGTCACATAGGGGTACGTGCCGTGATCCAGGTCCAGGAGCGTGCCCTGGGCCCCTTCGCAGAGGACGGTCTGTCCGGCAGCCAGCGCCTGGGCGACCAGTTCCGATCCGTCGGCCAGGTAGGGGCGGAGCCGCTGGGCCAGGGCGACCGATTCGGCGACGACTTCCCCGACTGGCAGGGGGTCCAGGCCGTAATGCTCCTGAAGCAAGCGGTTGTGGATTTGAACCAGCGCGGCGACCCGTTCGCCGAATTCTTCTGGGTCGGCCATCTGACCGGCGCGCAGGCCCACGCGGGCGGCCTTATCGGCGTAGACCGGGCCAATGCCCCGCCGCGTCGTCCCGATGGCCTCCCGGCCCCGGGCAGCCTCCCGTGCCCCATCCAGTGCACGATGGGTGGGCAGGATAACGTGGGCCGCCGCCGCTAACCGGACCCGTTCCGGTCCCACATCTATCCCTAGCGCAGCCAGTTCGTCCAGTTCCGTGGCCAGTTGGGCGAGGTTCACAACCACCCCCGCCCCGATCAGACAGGTCACGTGGGGGTGCAGAATGCCCGAGGGGACCAGATGCAGGCGGAGGGTATGGCCTTCGGCGACTACCGTATGGCCGGCGTTGTCGCCCCCATTATATCGGGCGACGATGTGCGCCTGACGGGCCAAGCCATCTACAACCCGCCCCTTTCCTTCATCTCCCCATTGAGCCCCAACAACGATGATGGCAGGCATAGGTCTCTCCGTAATGAGTAAAAAGTAAAAAAGTAAAACGTAAGGTCTGCAACCCCTGCGACCGGCGACCTTGCGCCCCTGCGACCTGCGCCCCTGAACTACCGCTCCACCGGTTCCACGACCTGAGGCGTCACGTTGACGCCACAATAGGGACAGACTGCCCAGTGAAGTCGTAGGGGGCGTTTGCAAGCGGGGCAGGATTGTTTCAGACGAGTGTGGCAAGCCGGGCAGAGGATGTAATCGGATTTGACCCGCGCGCCGCATCCGGGACAAATTTCCGGCTCCTCAATGGCCTGCAGGAGCGCTTCCTGCTCCAGCGACCGTTCGTAGGCCTCCGCCAGAGTCTCGCGCGGGCGCAACATCAGGTAGACAATCAGCCCGAAAAGCGGGATCAAGGCCACCATCAGCGTGGCGACAATCCAGGCCAGGACGTCCCGCGAGCGGGCGCGCATATCCCGGAAAGTCCAGATAATTGCTCCCCCGTGGAGCGCGGTGAAAATGACGCCTGCTCCCAGGGCCAGCCAGAAGACGAGTTTCGCCAAGGTATCCAGAAGGCCTTCCATATCACTCCTTCGTGGCAATTGACCAGAAGCGAGGCATATTATACCATTATCCCCCTGAACGGCAACTGGACCACCCCTCTGCCGCCTTGCCCCCAATCCCAATCCTGCTATAATCACCGTTGATGAACCGAACACGTTGGCTCTGGCTGATCTTCGCCCTCCTGCTGGCCGCGTGCGGGAACCCGGGCTGGGTTTCCCCTGACCCGACTCCGTCTTCCGTCCCTCCCACCCCGACCCCCGTCCCCGAAACACCCGAGACAGTCGCCGCGGCGTTTCTGGTCGCCTGGGAGCAGGGGGATACCGAGCAGATGTATGGCCTGCTTTCCCCCGCCGTTCAGGCCACCGTCCCGCCGGAAACGTTCGCTCAGCGCTACCGGAACGCCCTCCAGGCCGCCACCGTCCTCACCGCCACTGCTACCCTCCAGGCAGTGCTTCAGGACGGCCCTCGTGCGCAGGTCGCTGCTCGTCTCTCCTGGGAGACTGCCCTGGTCGGCACATTGGTGACCGACACGGTCATCTCCCTGGTCGCCGAAGGCGGCCACTGGTGGGTGGAGGGTTCCGGTGACCTCATCTGGCCCGGCTTGGGCGAGGGGAATTATTTCTATATGGACTACCAAATTCCCGCCCGGGCCAACATCTACGACCGCAATGGCCTGGCGCTGGCCGCGGAGGGGAAAATCGTCACCGTCGGCGTTGTACCGGAGCGGATAAAGGACGAAGCGCTGGTCCTCTCCGTCCTTTCCCGTCTGACGGGACTGACCCCGGAGCAGGCGCGCGCCCGCTACGCAGGCCGTCCCGCCGGATGGTGGAGTCCTGTCGCCGATATTTCCGCCCAGGTCGCGGTGGATAATGCCGACTTGTTGCTGAACACTCCGGGGATTGAGGCGCGGGAGAAGCCAGGACGGGTCTACTGGGGCGACGGCATTGCCCCCCACGTCGTTGGCTGGGTGGGGTTGATCTCGGCAGAGGAGGCGGAGACGTATCGTCGTCTGGGCTACCGGGGGGATGAGTGGGTGGGTGTCGCCGGGCTGGAAAAGTGGGGGGAACCCTACCTGGCCGGCCGTCACGGTGGCACTCTCTACCTGATGGCCCCCAACGGCCAGACCCTCGCCGTCGTGGCCCGCCAGGATGCCGTCCCCAGCCGCGCCATCTACACGACGCTGGACCGGGAGTTCCAGCAGAATGTGGAGACGATTCTGGGAGGGCGGCGCGGGGCGATCGTCGTCCTGGACGTCCGTACCGGAGCAGTGCTGGCTATGGCCAGTGGTCCGGGCTTCAACCAGAACGTCTTCATCGGGCCAGGGAGCACATTGGAGCGCAGCGTTGTTCTCTCTCACCCCGATCGCCCGCTTTTCAACCGTGCTACCCAGGGGACATACCCCACTGGTTCAGTCTTCAAGATTGTGACGATCGCGGCAGGGCTGGAGCGGGCGGGGCTTTCCGCCGAAAGTTCCTTCTCTTGCCCTGGCTTCTGGGAGGGTCTGGGCGCGGCGTATCGGAAGGTGTGCTGGAAGGCCCACGGGAACATTACCTTGAAGGACGCTTTGACTGCGTCGTGTAACACCACATTCTACACTGTTGGGCAGATGCTGGACCGGATAGACTCCGGCCTGCTTCCCGCCTTCGGGCGCGCCTTTGGGCTGGGGTTGCCCACAGGGCTGGTAGGAGTCCCGGAGGTCCCTGGCCTGATGCCCGACCCGACCTGGAAAGAGGCGACATACGGGATACCCTGGTTGCCCGGGGATACGGTCAACCTGGCGGTAGGGCAGGGGGATTTGCTGGTGACGCCCCTGCAGGTAGCGCGGATGATGGCGGCGGTGGCCAACGGCGGGACACTCTACCGCCCGTACGTGGTGGCCCGTATCGCCGCTGGTGGGACCGAGCCAGAGGTGGCATTTGGGCCTGAGGTGGTGGGAACGCTGCCTGTCTCTCCGGAGCATCTGGCGATTATACGGGAGGCACTGGCGGGGGTGACGACTGCCCCTATCGGCACAGCCACCCATCGGTTCATCGGAATGAGCATCCCGGTAGCCGGCAAGACCGGCACAGCGGAAATGCCGGGGATCAATGCTCAGCCCCATTCCTGGTTTGCCGGCTACGCCCCTGCGGATAATCCCCAGATTGCCTTCGCAGTGGTGGTGGAGAACGCCGGAGAGGGGTCCACAGTAGCGGCCCCGATGGCGCGGCAGGTAGTAGAGGCTTACTTTGGTCTGCCGCTCACCCCCCTCCCAGTGGAGGCTCTCCCCACCCCCACGCCTGGGCCGTAGGGTTTTCACTGCGCGGGACTGCGACCCGCCAACCGCTGGCAGGGTGCTGAAAAAGTAGGGCAGGGAGTTTCGGGCGAAAGCATTCCAAGCAATACACACTACTTTAACACATGAGCCACGGCGAAAGCGCCCCTTCGCTACGCTTCATGACGGACTACGAGCATCATCTTTGGAGAACAGGGATGCCGCTTTTCCTCACTTTGGCTCATGAGTTCCGCCCCACCAGCGGCAGGTAGAGCCGCGCCGTCGGTTGCCAGAACTCATACGCCCCGATGTCGGGGCGGGCGTCGCGGGGGCGGTTCTCCAGGTCTGCGGCCGGCGCGCCGTCGGTCGCCCCGGCGTCCACCGCCGGACTGCCTTCCTGCAGGTGATAGTCCCCCGTTTCCCCCCACGCCGGCCGGACGAAGCGCGGGTCGCCGCACAGGTTGCCCTCGCCCAGCGAGGCGATGCTGGCGCAGGTGTAGGTCGCGTCGCCGTGGGTCAGCACCGTCTCGTTCTGCGGCAGGTGGAACAGGTTGTGGTCGGCGATGAGGGTGCTGGCCGCGCCCACGTAGATGGGACACTCCGGCCCCCGCCCGCTAAAGACCGTGTTGCGCACCAGCACCTGCACCGGCACGGGATTGTCGTACTGGACGTACATCAGGTAGTTCTGCCCCACATAGTCGTCCACGGTGACGTTGGCGATCTCAAAGCGGGCGTTGGCCTGCTCCACCTGGTCAATGACGATGGCCGCCCAGGGCGAGGGCTGGGGGTCGCCGTCGCCCCGGCCGTAGATGAGGGTGTTCTCAATGCGGCTGCCATCGCCCCAGACCTTCACCCCGTCGCAGGAGTTGTTCGCCACGATGCAGCGGCGGATGGTGGTGTTGGCCGCCTTGGAGTCCAGCCCGTCGCCATAGTTGTGCTCGGCGACGGTGTCCTCAATCAGGATCGGCCCCTGCGAAGGTTCAATGCCGAACCCGTCCGGGCGGTCGTAGGGGCGATTAGAGCCGTCGCCGCCCTGGTAGTAGTGTCCGCTCCAGGAGAGGACCGAGCCGCGGATGGTCACGTTGCGCCAGCCGCCGTGCTCGCCGGCCGGGCCGCCCAGCGCGCCGAATCCGGCGTACTCAATGCGGCAGTTGAGGATCTGCAGGTCGTCCACGTCCTGGATGTTCATCCCGAACTCGTCCAGGTGGTGGATGTAGAGGTCCTGCAGGACGATGTGGGCGGCGGGGGCGCCGAGGATTTCCACGCCCTCGCGGAACCAGGCGGCCTCGCCGTGGGCGGTGTCGTCGTGGGTGATCTCCAGGTTCTCTATGCGGACGTACTGGGCCCCGGCCAGGTTGATGGCGGTCAGCAGGTTATCCCGTCCGGCCAGGACGGGGCGGTTGCCCTCCTCGCCGCGGATGGTGATCCAGGCCTGGGCGGTGCCGGAGGGCGGGGTGATGATGTCGGCGTCGTACTCGGAGAGGGTGTAGCGGCCGCCGAGGATGATGAGGGTGTCGCCGGGGGCCAGTTGGCGGGAGCCGTAGCCGGGGGTGGCCCAGGGACGGTCGCGGGTGCCGGGGTTGCTGTTATCGCCGTGCGGGGCGACGTAGAAGGTGCGGCCGGGGGCGGAGGGCGGTTGGGCCGCGCCGGGCGGCGGAGACGGAGCCATCTCCCCGCCCGGCGCAGCGGCTGGCGGTGTGGGTCCTGCGCCTGCCAGAAGGTTGCAGGCCAGGAGGAGGGGCAGGCAGAGCGCGGCAAAAGCAGAACAGCGGTTACGTTTCATCTGTTTCCTCTCTGATTTCCTCCAAATCACTGATTCGGCACCTCTTCAATCCGAACGGTGACCATACATCCCTGCTCCGGCGAGCCCAGAGTGAACGTCCCTGGCAGGTCCTGCAGTTGCTCGGCGGTCAGTTCCGCGTAGAAATCGCAGACGGTCTCAAATTCCTCCTCATAACTTAACCGCCACCATCGAAAGTGCACGTCCATATCATAGAAGTATATGGAGAACCCCAGGGGGCTGTCCGGAACGTGGTTGAATTCAACCCAGTTCTGCTCCGGTGCGAATCCCCCCTCCATGAGATGGTCACATATTTCCTCCCTGCTGTGGAAGCCATAATGGGTGCTGTCCATATAGCCTTGCTGAGAGCAATCGCGGATAACGGAAAAGATATCGGCCAGGTTCTTCCATATGGGGGCAGAAGGGTCCGTGGAAATGGGTGCGGCCCAGCCCTCCTCATGTGGGTAGTAGAGATCGTTATGCGCCCAGTTATCCACCCAGTTATCCCTGACCACCCCCTTGAACTGGAGCCATTCACCGGCTACCCGGCCGTCCCTCACGGCCAGCAACTGTCCGCCTGGCCCCACAAAGCCGTTCAAGAATTGGTCATCAGTCCGGATGCCAATTTCCATTCCGTGATTGAAAAAGGCCACCTGCTCGTAGGTAACCCGGAGGCGGTTCACCGTGCCGGTGAAAGTGTTGTTGCCTTCATGCACTTCAGCAATGACGTTGTCTGGATCGAGCGTCACCTCATAGGCGGGCGCCAGTCTCTGCCAGACATCTTCGGGGACCGACCAGACGAAGGAGGCGCTGCCACCAGGGGTTAGCCAAACATTCTCAAAATCTTCGGTAGGGATAGCCGGTTGTCCATTGCCCAGCCGAATGTGAAAATCGGGCTTCCACAACAGGCGGGCAAAGCCGCGGTTGACGACTTGAAAGCGGAGGTCATGCATGGTCTGCCCCTCTACCTGGCGGGTAGAAGCAAAGGGGTCCACACTGCCCCACGCCAGGTCGGGCCCGGAGGGGTACCATGGAACGGTGAGCGGTACATCGCGGCTGTAGAAGGATTCGTTGTCCTCGTCCATCATCACCAGGCGCAGGCCATCGGTGACCATCGGCTCGGCGCCGCCGTAGTAGACATGGACGCGGGTGTTCCCCGTACCAGGCCCGATGGTGGCGGTAGCGAGGGAGAACAGGTCGTGGAATCCCACGGGACACCCCTGGAACAGCCAGCAGGGCGGCTGGCCTCCCTGGAGCGGCAGGACGAACACGGAAACCGGATGGCCATGATCCCCGCTGTACCAGTAATTGAGGTCCACGACGAGATCGGCGCGCTGGAGCGTGGGCAGGGTCACGTTGCTGACCTCCAGTTCGTTGCGGTCGCGGCAGGAGAAGGGAGAAGGCGAGAAGGCCGGGTTGCTGGGGGCAGACTCCTGAGTCCCTTTGTAGGCACGCACCTCGAAGCGGTATTCGTCACTGCATTCCGGCTCGGCCGTGCTCTGGCTGAGGAACGTGAAGGGATGGTCTGCACCGTATTCGGTCGCGATGTGGTTGCCGTCCCGGTAGACGCGGAAACCGTCAATGGCCGCCGGGTCGCCATCCCAGCGCCAGGAGAGGACGTAGGAGGTGACGTATCCTTCGTTGCGGACAAGTCGCAGATTGTACGGCGGCGGGATGACGTTCTCCTCGCAGGGGATGCCACAGATGCGGTAACTGACATCAAACCAGTTGGCCCCTTCCTGCCCGCGGGCGGTGAAGGTCTGACCGTTCCAGTCGGCAGGGCCGTGTTCGCGAGTTACCTCGCCCAGGTGCAGCGATGGGGTGAGCATATCGCCCAGGCGCCCGTGGCAGCGAATCTGCAGCCGCAGCAGTTCTCCTCCAGGCACCGTCACAACCCGGCCGTGCTCGCCGCCCAGGTAGTCGGCGATGTTCCAGAAACCACCTTCCCGCGGAGCGAAGAATTCGTTCTGGTCGGCAGGCACGCGCTCCCACTGGGAACTCTGCAAGCGGGCATAGCAGGCCACGTCGCTCAGGCCTTCGGCGGTGCGCAGGCTGAGCACCTCCACCTCTAACCCAATTCCCGGGGTGGCTTCGGCATCGCCGTAGGTTCTGCTTTGTTCCTCCGAGCACCGGCCGAGGATCTGGTCAATGGGGGAGCACCCCCCTATCATCTCGCAGGCAGGGCAGGGGTTGGGGTGCAGGGAGGGGGACACATCCGAACCATCTATCTCGGGACGCTGCTGATCCCCCTGGATCGTACCGGGCTCGCCTCCGCTGACAGTGCGGGGACAGCCCTGGTTGTCGGCAGGGCCGGGCTGGTCGGGGCACTGGTCGTCGGCGTCGGCCACCCCATCGCCATCCGCGTCTCCAACTTCTCCACCCAGGGCGCCACCGGCCTCAGCCATTGCCCCTCCTTCCGCTTCACCTGGACCTACCCAGGCGTCGGCGATTTCCTGGGCCTCGGGGTTGCCCGAGGACGTGCCACCGGCCATACCGGGTGGGCAGCCATCCAACTGTAACAGCCCGGGGCGGTCGGGACAGGTATCCGCCTGGTCGGGGACGCCGTCCTGGTCGGCGTCGGCAGCCTCAATGGCCGTCACCCGCACCGTGGCTACGCCGTCATCGTGCTGCTCGTTGTAGGCGCGGGCGATGAGGGTGTGGTCGCCCGGGGTGCGCGGCTGCCAGGTCCATTGACCATCCAGTTGCGTCGCGGCGCCGCTCCGTTCGCCGACGAGTTCGCCGTCCGCCCAGAGTTGCAAACGGACAACCTGGCCGGTCAGCACACGGCCCTCCACCTGAACCACGATGTTAGAGGCGACCGGCACCTGCGCGCCGTGCTGGGGGGCGAGAATGGCGACCGTGGGCCGGGCCGCATCGCGCCGGGCGAGGCTCCGGGGCACCAGGATGCGGTTGTAGGCCAGATAGCCAATGGCACCTAACAGGCAGGCGGCCACGACAAGGCCAACCAGTAGCAGGGAGCAAGTCAGTACAGTCTTTCGGCGTTTCATTTTTCACCTCCTCAATACACCGGGCATCCGAAGTACCGCCAGACGGACTGGCCACTGTAATTGCCGGCATTGTCTCTGGCTTCCACGCTCCAGCGGTAGTCCCAACCCGCCTGCAGCCATTGAGCCACA
>FWWL01005288.1_pt1 | contig 14173 bp, 13 predicted proteins | sample 2228331 | NCBI WGS metagenome assembly FWWL01 (sample SAMEA103939775, study PRJEB20133) | metagenome
CGCGGGTGCTTATAGGTAAGGCGTGAGTGCTTGTCACGGGCGCTGAGGGCCTTTTGAGGGCCTCTCGTGTGGTTTTACGACTTTTGTCTGCGCTCTGCGGCGGCCAAGCTGCAACGTTTCATCGGTTGGGCTGGGCTTAAGCGCATTAGACCATCCCGAGCGCGGCTTTGTATGCTTCAAGCACCGCTTCTTCCTCAGCCACTTCCTGGGGTTTGCGCTTGCGCAGCGCCACGATTTTGCGAAGCGCGCGGGTGTCATAGCCGCGCCCTTTGGCCTCGGCCATGGTTTCTTTGATCTGCTCAGCGATGGCGCGCTTGTCAGCCTCGAGCGCCTCAAGCCGTTCGACGAATTGCCGCAGTTCTTCGGCCGTGACGGCATGCGGATCGATGTTCATGCTCTGCCTCACGTTCAGTTTGCTTCGCCCGCCCGATAGCGGGGCCGGGCGGACAAAACAAGGCCCGTATGCGCGAGGGCTCAGGGCGGCAAGCATCTTCAGCGGACATCGATCGGAGGTGGTTTGCGGTCGTATGCGATGTTGGCTGGACAGCAGCCGAAGTTTTCACTGAAATTCCAGCGCAGGGGCAGAACTGTTGACCTTGCGCAATTCTTTTGTGAGATGACTTGTGTTTGTGAGCGAGCGTGCCAATGCCTGAAGAGAGCCGATCGACGCACCGTGCGGCGCACGCCTTTGGTCAGCAAAAACACGCCCTTTCAGCGCGGCGCGGAATTTTTCTTGCTGGCCTATTCGTGGCCGAGCTGTTGACGCTTGCGGTTCTTTATCAATTTGTCATTGCCATCGATTGTTACGCAACCGACGCGGTTTCGTTGTGCCGGGGTTTGCGGGGGATGCTTGGGCGCGGCTTGGCGCTTGTTGCCGCCGCAGCGATCATTGCTCTCGCGCACCCCGAAGCGCTGCGCATGTTTTTGAGCCTAACAGAAAAGCCGCACGCCCGGGTGGGGGCTGCGCGTTCACTGCATCTTTTGGGTCTTTTCCTGTTGTTCCTCCCGGCCTCTTTTTTAGCGGGAGATGGCAGCGGCGAACGATTTCTTCTTGCCGCTGCCGTGTGGGGGCTGGGCGGGGTGCCGGCCCTTTTGGGGGCGTTTTGGTGGCTCGCGCCTTGGGCTGCTTGGCGTACGTTCCTCAGCACCCTGGGTTGGCGGGTTTGGCCTGCGCTCGTGCTCGCCTTGTTGATCCCAGAGCTTTCAGTGCTTGCGCAGCCGGTCTGGGATCTGACGGCGCTTACGCAATTGACCTTTGCGCTTGTTGTTTTCTTTTTGCGGCTGGCAAGCGATGCGGCCTTTGTTGACGCGGATGCGCTCATTGTTGGGGTGAAGACTTTTGCCGTTCACATCGCCCCGCAATGTTCGGGGGTGGAGGGGTTTGTTTTGGTTGCGGCATTTGTTGGCCTTTACGGGATCGTATTTCATAAATCCCTGAAGCTTGGCCGCTATTTTACGCTTGTGTTGCCGCTTGCGCTTATTGCAAGCTGGGCACTCAATGCGTTTCGAATTGCGGCTCTCGTGCTTCTTGGCGCGCATGTCTCGCCGAGGCTTGCGGTCGACGGGTTTCACAGCTATGCAGGCTGGCTCTTTTTTCTTGTCCTTGCGCTTACAATCGTGGTTGCCGTTCACCACGCCCGCTTCCTGCATCAAACAGATTCTGGCAGGGCTGAGGCCGCAAGCATGGGCGATTCTGAACCACCGGCGCCACTCAGCGCTGATCCTGTGGCTTTTTCGCTCATCCCGTTTGGTGTTTTTGCGTTTTCGGGGGTGATTGCGGGCGCGTTTTTTGAGCCTGCGTCGGCGGGCTATCCGCTGCGTGTGGCCTTGGGGCTTAGCGCACTACTTCTCTTTTGGCGGCAGCTTGCTGAGCTTGTGGGGCGGATTGACCCAGTGGCTGTTTTGGTGGGGCTTATTGTCGGCCTGGCCTGGGTTTTTGCGCAAACAGGTTTGCTGGATCCGCTGCTGCAAGGGCAAGGGCCGGATTCTGCTGTGCAAGGGGCTGAGATTGCCGAGATGCTCGCGCACTGGTCTTTGCCCGCGGCGCTTGGTTGGGCCTTGGCGCGGGGTGTTGGAACCGTGTTGATTGCGCCTCTTGTCGAGGAGGCGTTTTTTCGCGGCTACGTGCTTGCGCGCCTTGATCGCGGGGGTGTTGCGTGGCGGGTTCTTGCGCTTTTTGTCTCATCGGCGCTGTTTGCGGCTTTGCACGAGCGGTGGGTGTTGGCTGGGCTTGCTGGGCTTGCTTTTGCGCTTGTCTATCTTCGGCGGCACCAACTTTGGGACGCCGTTGTCGCGCATGCGGTTGCGAATGCTGTTGTTTTGGTTCTTGCCGCCTCGAGCAACAACTGGGGCCTGATCTGACGATCGGCCCCTTACGTCATTGCTCGTTGTTGCGGGTGTTTCTGGTTTCCCGTTCTTTGGCGGGCGATTATTTTCTAAGCCGGCCAGGCGGGATTCCCCCGCGCCTTATGTGCTCGCTAAATAGCTGTGACAGGACCTTTTCTGTCAATCGTAACGGACCAAAGCTGGCCCCTCCCCCTGCCCAAGATCTCTTTGCCGCTCAATCGGCGCGCGGGCTGTGCGCTGAGCGAAAGCGTTTAACGCTCAACAACACGGCGGCGCCGACGCTCCCACACAAACAAAAGCACCACCGCCACAACCAAAAGAGCAAGCAAGCCAACGCTTGCGTCAAGTTCTGGCACCGGAACCGGGGTTGGATCACTTGGCACGGGCTCTGGACCGTGGCGCGGACGCGCTTGGAATGGTAAAAACATGGTTGATCTCCTCGGACGCAGCGTTTCTCGTCTTTACTTGCGCTTGCACATGCGCCGTGTTCAGTCAAGAATTTTTTCAAATTTGGGTAGTGGACTGAACAATTCCAGCTTCGGTCGTATGAATGCAGCGGATTGTGTCGTGCAAAGAAACAAGCGGTCTGCGCGCTGCTGTAGCCCCGCCCCAGCAGAGCGAATCACTTTGGAAATTTCTGCGAGCATGGTTGGCCGATCTGTCGTGGAAGTCTTGTCAGGCACGCACAAAGCTCATGTGCGGGTTTTGCCGGTTCTCCGTGACAAAACCGCAAAGCGTTGCCACTTGCAATGACCGCGTTTGTTCTGAGAAGGCCAAGGTGAGCCTCTTGCCTTCGTGTCTGGCGCGTGCTTGTTCCAACAGATGAACGGCGCGCGCCGCCGGCCTTGCGCGTTCCTTGCGCGTTGATTTGGCGTAGCGGTTCTTTTAAGGGGACGGCCCCAGGAACAACCACGATGGCCTTTGCAGCTTGGCTCATTTGGAGTGGTGCGCTGATCAGCGTGTTCGGGGTTTCCGGGCTTTTGGGATGCGCGGTTTATGGATTGAGGCTTAGGCGCTTAGCGCTTGACGAGGCGACGATGCGCGCTCGTTTAGGCCGCGCGCTTGTGTGGCATCTGTTGGCGCTTGCTTTTGGCGTTTTGGGACTGATGCTCGTTATCCTAGGGCTGTTTTTGCGCTGATCCTCGCCTGGGGCGGGCGTGAACCGTGTGGCGTGAAAACCGCCCGTCATCGCCCGCGTGAAGCGGCGCAGCCTGATCGCAGTGCAAACGCCAACGCAAGGGCCAGAGCCCGGCCAAGTCTCTTTTCAACTTCGGCGCAGCCACAAGGCAATTTTTCACCCATGCCTTCGCATACCAACAAAATATTCTGAGCGGCATGTTATGAGCGCGCCTGTGCCCCTCGCTCGTAGCCGTTTTCTTTCGTCGCCGTTTGCGGCTGACGGGCGAAGATTCGAGTGCCATTCGAAAGCCGCCGCAACGCGCGCACGCCGAACGCGCGCATGCGGATGGATCGCGCGCGACTGGGCTCAAGCACGTCTGCGCAAACGCCGCAACGCGCGCGGATGGATCGACGACCAACGCAATCGCGGCCTTCTGTTTTGCAGGATAAGGCGATTGGGTCCCGCATCGGTGCGGCACCTTGCTTGCTGCTGCCGGATTACCCGGGTGGGGATGAACTCGGGTCAGAGCAATGCGCGTCCGCTTAGCCCTCGCCTCGTGCGCAGGAGGCACAAAGCGGGGTCCAAGGCAAAAGATCGAGCCGCGCCGGCTCGATTGGCTCGCCGCAGCGCACACATTCGCCGTAGGTCCCCTCAGCAATCCGTCGCAGCGCTGCGCGGATGGCCAAAACCTCGCGCCGCCCTTCCTCGCCAAGCGCGATTAAGGCGTCATCTTGCTCCTGCAAGGTTGCTTGGTCGTCCCAGTCCCGGTCATGATGCGCAAGGATCTCATCCTCGATTCCGTGTAGCCGCCGATCGAGCTCGCGCAATCGATTCAAAAGCTGCCTTCGCCTGCGGGCAAGCTCTGGGTTTAGGGGCACGCTCGAGTGGGATGCGCTCATGCTGGGTCTCCCGTTTGGACGGATTAGTCTGGCAGAACGATTTGGGGCGAAGATTTGATCGAGGTCAACCATCCGCGCAAGTCACGCAAGAACCCCTCACGCACGCCAGGCCTTTTCATGCTGCCGCCTTGGCGCTCATGACGCTTGGACCAACGCCTCGGGGTTGACATATTCACTTCTGATGATATGTAAAGACCAAACGAAACGGAGACGATGCGCAAGAACAGTTGCAAAAGCAGCTGCAAGGGCGCTTTCAAACCAGTCAAGAGATTTCTGATGACCGATCCTGCGATGCACCCCGAAGTCAATGCCTTTTTTGACGCAGAGTCGTTTACGGTCACCTATGTCGTCCGCGATCCCTCGAGCAATAAGTGCGCAATTATCGATTCGGTTCTGGATTTCGACTATCCCTCAGGCCGGACAGATACGCGCTCGGCAGATAAGGTGATCGCGTTCGTCAAAGAGCGCGGTTACGAAGTCGAGTGGCTGCTCGAAACCCATGTGCATGCCGATCATCTTTCCGCCGCGCCCTATATTCAACAAAAACTGGGCGGCAAAATTGGGATTGGCAAAAACATTACCATCGTTCAAAACACTTTCGGCAAGATCTTCAACGCCGGCACTGAGTTTCAGCGCGATGGCAGCCAATTTGACCGGCTGTTTGAGGAAGGCGATAGCTTTTTCATCGGCCAGCTGCGCGGCGACGTGTTGCATACCCCGGGCCATACGCCTGCTTGTCTGACCTATGTCATCGGCGATGCGGCCTTTGTTGGCGACACGTTGTTCATGCCCGATTTTGGCACCGCGCGCTGCGACTTTCCGGGTGGCTCGGCCGAACAGATGTGGGACTCGGTTCAGAAAATCTTGTCGCTGCCGGATGAAACCAGGATCTTCGTTGGCCACGACTATAAAGCCGAGGGGCGTGACCATTACGCTTGGGAATCGACCGTGGGCGAGCAAAAGCGCTTCAACAAGCACGTGGGTGCGGGCAAATCAAAGGAAGATTTTATCCGCATGCGAACCGAGCGTGACAAGACGCTTGGCATGCCGCGGCTTATGATCCCCTCGCTGCAGGTGAACATGCGCGCAGGCCAATTGCCGCCGCCTGAGGATAACGGCGTTGTTTATCTTAAAGTGCCGGTCAACGTGCTCTGAACGCACGTGTGCGTATGCGCTGTCCGCCGCGGCATAACCGCGGCGCGTTGTTTGCGGTGAATGAAAAACGCGCTCCAACTCCTCTTCTAAAAAGTTTTCAAAGGATTGCACATGCCAACAGAATGGATCTGGGGCCTGATCGGTGGGCTTATCATCGGCATCGCGGGTGCGCTCTTTTTGCTCGTCAACGGCCGGGTCATGGGCGCCTCGGGAATTTTAGGCGGGCTTATTGATCGCTCGGGCTGGGGCAACGCCTCGGAAAGGCTTGGCTTTATTGCCGGCCTTGTGCTGGTGCCGGGGCTGATGGTCTTGCTGTTTTACCCTGAGGCGAAGACACATCTGACCGACAATCTGGTGCTTGTGGCGGTGGCTGGCCTTTTTGTTGGGATCGGCACGCGGCTTGCCAACGGGTGCACCTCAGGCCATGGGGTCTGCGGCATTTCCCGCCTCTCACTCAGGGGGATTGTTGCGACGGTCTTTTACTTGACGGCCGGGGGTGTTTCGGTCGTTCTCTTTCGTCATTGGCTGGGGTTGATCTGATGATGCGGAGTGTGTTTGCTTTTCTCGCCGGTGGCTTGTTTGGCGCGGGTTTGTTGATTTCTGGTATGACCGACACGCGTAAGGTGATCGGCTGGCTTGATCTTTTCGGCAAATGGGATCCGACATTGGCTTTCGTTTTGGGCGGTGCGATCGTGCCCATGGCGATTGCTTGGAATCTAACCACGCGGCGGGCACGCGCGCTTTTGGGCACGCCTTTTCCAGAGCGGCCCGAGCCACGGGTTGGGCGCAATCTTGTTCTCGGCTCAGTCTTGTTTGGGATCGGCTGGGGTATGGTTGGCCTTTGCCCAGGCCCGGCGATGGCCTCGATCACCTGGGGCGGGCTTGCCGGCTTGGTCTTCCTTGCCTCTATGATTTTGGGGATGTATCTGCAACCCGCTTTGCGCGAGCGGCTTGATCGCGTTGCCGCCGCTCTGACATAACGGGCGTTAAGAACCTTCGAGCTTCGAGGAAAGGAGCGCCGATGGATATTCGACCCATCGCAGAGGGCTTTGCCGTGAGCCCACAAATTTCGCCCGGAAATATCCCCGCAATCAAGGCGCAAGGCTTCACGATGATCATTTGCAATCGTCCTGATGCTGAGGTTCCGCCTGAGCTCTCCTCGGCCGCTATCCGGCAAGCGGCCGAGGCTGCGGGGCTTGCGTTTGTCGATAATCCGTTGCCTGGCGGCGGCTTAACCAGGGCCCATATTGAAGCCCAGCGAGAGGCGCTTGATGCGGCAAAAGGCCCCGTCCTTGCCTACTGTGCTAGTGGGAACCGCTCGACGATTTTGTGGGCGCTTGCCAATGCCGGGCGGCTCCCCACCGAGGAGCTGATCGCCGCGGGTGCGCGCTGGGGCTACCAGGTGCCGCAGTTCCGCCCGCTCATCGAAGATCTGGCCGCAGAAAAAGCGCGTTCCGAGAACCGCTGATCCAGGGCTCATGCGCAAGCAAGCTCAGGAAACGGCGCCCACCCTTTTGCATTTGACGGGCAACGCGCGCTTTCGGCCAAGGTCTTGCCGCGCTGGCTTTGAACCGCCCGCGTGAGCGCTTCTGTTTGCGGGGGCGTTTTCGTGCTGGCCTCAGTTCTTGCTCGATTTGCTGTTGAAAGCGGGCGCTTTCACCCATTTGGCCGCATCGCGGCCTTCATCGTCTGCCCGCTTTTGCCGGCTTGTGCGGCTGGCAGTGGACTGCAGCACCGATATCTGAGCAATCCGGCACGGCTGCCTCTCGACCCCGTCGCGGGTACCTTGGGACGATGCTGCAGGTGTCTCTGGACCATCGAATGCCTGTGGTCTAAGCACAAGGCGCGCACTTGGTTGAGTTGAGTTCTTTCGGCTCAGATGCGCCTTGCGTGAGCCCCTCGTACCGTTTGGATGAGCCCACACATGCAGCTTCCGAAAAATCACTTCAAAGCCGCGCTTGCCCGGGGCGAGCGGCAGCTTGGCTGCTGGCTTTCGCTAGCCAATCCCTATGCGGCCGAGCTTGCCGCGACGGCGGGTTTTGACTGGTATGTGATCGACGGCGAACATGCGCCGAACGATGTGTCGAGCATCCTCACCCAGTTGCAGGTTTTAGCCGCTTACCCGGGCCAGCCGGTTGTCCGCCTCGTTGCAGGGGAGGTCTGGATGATCAAGCAGGCGCTTGATCTTGGGGCGCAAACCCTTCTCATCCCGCTTGTCGACTCGCCCGAGCAAGCACGGGCGCTTGTCCGCGCCATGCGCTATGCGCCAAGCGGCAATCGCGGCATGGGCGCGCGGGTAACCCGCGCAAGCCGGTGGGGCGCTGTTCAAAACTACGCAACCGCGGCGGAAGACGAGCTTTGCCTGATTGTGCAAGTTGAAACGCGCGCAGGCCTTGCCGCGCTTGAGGCCATCGCTGCGGTTGAGGGCGTGGATGGGGTGTTTTTCGGCCCCTCGGATCTGGCGGCTGATCTTGGCTTTTTGGGCAAGCCTGATGCATCGGAAGTTGCCAAGGTGATCGATGAGGCCATTGTGCGAGTGCGAGCGGCCGGCAAAGCAGCGGGCACGCTGACAAACTCATTTGACCGCGCAGAGGCTTTGTTTGCCCGCGGCGCGCAATTTATTGCCGTAGCAAGCGATACGGGCGCGTTAGCCGAGGGGCTCAGGGCGCGGGCGGCAGAATTTGGTCGTCTGCGCGAGAGGTCAGGGGGCGTGCTTTGAGGCTGTCCTGCCCCATTGCCGGCTTGGGACGGCCTTGTCTGCGACCACAGTCAAAAATGAGCTCGGCGCCTTTGTCACAAAACTGTCATGAAAACTTGGCAAGAGTGTTACAAAGGCTGGGTAGCCGGTTGATGTCACCAGGGGTTCGCCCAGGGTGCCATCAACGCGAGGAGAGACGATCATGCGCCTTCGCTTTGCTCTAAGCTCAATTGCCGCGATCGCTTTTGCCGGTGTCGCCCATGCGGCTGTTGAGCTTGACCCGAACTTTCCAGACTATTCGCCGGCTCAAGGTGTTTCAGGGAATCTGGTCTCAATTGGTTCAGATACCCTGAACAATCTCATGACGCTTTGGTCAGAAGGGTTCCGCCGCTTCTACCCCAATGTCGCGATCCAAATCCAAGGGGCAGGCTCGGGGACAGCGCCGCCTGCCTTGGTTGAAGGGACAGCGCAATTTGGGCCGATGTCGCGTCCAATGCGCGGCTCCGAAATCGAAGCCTTCGAGGCGCGCTATGGCTACCCACCGACGCCGGTTCGTGGCGCCATCGATGCGCTAGCGGTTTTTGTTCATCGCGACAACCCCGTTGAGTGCTTGAGCATCCAAGAGATTGACGCAATTTTCTCGTCGACGCGTGCTTGTGGGGCGGCCGAGCCGATCACCACCTGGGGCCAGGTTGGCGCAACGGGTGACTGGGCAAACCGGCCGATTTCGCTCTATGGTCGGAATTCCGCCTCGGGCACTTATGGTTATTTCAAAGATGTTGCGCTCTGTGGGGGCGATTATTCGCCCGCAGTCCGCGAACAGCCGGGCTCCTCGACCGTTATTCAAGGTGTGGCGGTTGACCTCGGCGGCATTGGCTATTCGGGGATCGGTTATGCGACGGCTGATGTAAAGCCGCTTGCCATCCGCGGAGAAGATGGTCAATGCTACAGGCCGACGGCTGACAATGCGGTCACCGGAGACTACCCGATTGCGCGTTTTCTGTACGTTTATGTGAACAAGAACCCGAACGAGCCGCTCGAGCCGTTGCGAGCTGAATTCATCCGTTACATTTACAGCCGCCAAGGGCAAGAAGATGTGATCCGCGCGGGCTTCTTCCCGGTGCCGTGGGGCCTTGCCGAAGAGGATCTCCGCATTTTCGGCCTGCGCTAATCACCCTTGCAGAGCGGGCCGGGAAACCGGCCCGTTCCTCTTTGAGCACCGATCTGCCGGTTTCGCTTTGTTCTTGAGCAAAATCCCTAAGCCTAATCCTTGAGCACCATCATGCCCGACACGCGTGTTGAACAGCCGCAGGTGCGAAAACCCTCTGCCATTGAGCAACGCCGGCGCAATCGGACCACGCGATGGACGGTGCGGTGGGGCGAGCGGATCGCGGCAAGCGTGATCACCGTTGGCGGGCTCCTTGTGATTGTGGCTGTCTTCGGGATCATGCTGTTTCTGTTTCGGGTCGTTTTGCCGCTCTGGTCGTCGGGCACGTTGGAGGAAGAGTTTCACTACCGTGCCCCTGTGGAGGGGCGGGTGATTTGGGCTGTCGGTGACGAGCATCGAACGCTTGCCATCGCACTTTCCGAAACAGGGGTGGCAACCGCCTTTCATGTTCCAACAGGAACACTGATCGCGCGTGCCGATCTTGGCTTTACAAGTCGGGTGACCGCGGCCCAAGGCACAATCGATCGCGAACGCATTGCTCTTGGCTTCGAGGATGGCACGATCCGTTTTGGCGTTTTAGGCTTCGCGTATACGACCACTGCGGCAAATGAGCTTCCAAGCAGCGTGTCCGCGCTCGATTCGCGCGATTTTCGGCTTGAGGACCGGATCTATACCCGCGTTCAGACTGGAGATTTTCGCACGCTGAGGCCCGTGATGACGTTGGGCGAGCCGCAGCGCATCTCTGAGCGGCCAATTGTCGCGCTAGACTATCGCAGCGGCGGAACGGTTGAGCGCCCAACCTATGCCTTTGCCACAATCGACGCGGACAATGTTGTGCGGGTCAGCCGGGTGCGCGTTCAGCGCAATATGGTCACCGGCGCCGAAACGGTTCGGTTGGCAACGGTTGAGTTGCCGGCCCTGCCTGTTGGCCCTGGGGTCCGGGCCACGGAGGTTCTTCTTTCGGGCAATGGCGATCGGGTAATCGTGTCCACGACTGATGGGCGTGTGCATCGCTATGACTTACGCGAAATCGATCGGCCGGTTTTGGCCGAATCGTTTTATCCGTTAGGCGAAGGGGTGGCAGTGACTGCGCTCACTTTCCTGGCCGGCGAGCAGGCGCTTGTCGTTGGCGGCGCGGATGGTTCGCTTTCGGTCTGGTTTCGCATCCAGCGCGACGGCGCGCGTGGGGCAGACGGGTTCGAGCTGGTCCGCGCCCGCGATCACGGCCGGATGCCAGCTGCTGTCTTAGACGTGAGCGAGGCGCAGCGCGACAAATCTTTTGCCGCGACCGATGCGGCCGGCAATCTCTGGATTGTTCATTCCACTTCAGAGCAGGTGCTGTTCACCTTGGCTCGACAATACGACCCACTTATTTCGGCACAGAGTTTGATCTTTCCCCGGAGCGATGGCGTTCTTGTGATGTCGGAAACGGGCAATGCCGAGGTTTGGTTTTACCACGTTCCGCATCCAGAGATCACGGCGAAAGTTCTTTTCGGCAAAATTTGGTACGAAGGCTATCCGGAACCGGCTTTCATCTGGCAGTCGACAGCCGGCACCGATTTGGCCGAACCAAAATTTTCTCTGATTCCGCTGATTTTCGGAACGACCAAGGCTGCTTTTTATGCAATGCTGTTTGGCGCGCCAATTGCGTTGATGGCGGCGATTTATACGTCCGAATTTGTTGACCGCCGCGTGCGGGCAACCGTCAAACCGATGATGGAGATGATGGAGGCCCTGCCAACCGTGATTTTGGGTTTCCTTGCCGCGCTCGTGCTGGCACCATTTGTTGAAGAATGGATTGGCGCGGTGCTGCTTGCGTTTTTCGCAGTGCCAATTGGCTTGATGCTTGGGGCTTTTGGCTGGCAAATGCTGCCAGTGGCAATTGCGCTGCGCTATTCCGGCTTGCCGAAATTCATCGCGATGGCGGCGGCGGTGGTGGTGTCCGTTTTTGTTGCCTACGAGCTCGGGCCCACGTTTGAGGCACTTTTGTTCAACGGCGATTTCAAGCGCTGGACGACCGGGCAATTCGGAACCGGCACGCCTTTTATGTTTCTCATTCTGATCCCGGTCAGTTTTCTGGCCATCAGCATCGTTTTTCGGCGTCTCTTCGGGGATCAATGGCGGACGGTTCTGCGCGGGTGTGAGCGCACTCTGGCCGCTCGGCTTGACTTTCTCCGTTGGGTTGTAACACTGACGCTTTCTCTTGGCTTGGCCTATGGGGTTGCGGCGCTTCTCACCGCGTTTGGCTATGATCCCCGCGGTGGCTTGATTGACAGTTATCAGCAGCGCAATGCACTCGTCGTTGGGTTTGTGATGGCCTTTGCGGTGATCCCCAATATCTACACCCTGGCCGAAGACGCTTTGAATGCGGTGCCTGCGCATCTCAGGGCGGCGTCGCTCGCTTGTGGCGCAACGCCCTGGCAGACCGCGCTTTATGTGGTGCTGCCGGTCGCGGCCTCGGGAGTTTTTTCGGCTTTGATGATGGGGCTTGGCCGTGCGGTTGGGGAAACGATGATCGTGGTGATGGCGGCGGGCAACACGCCGATTTTGGAATGGAATATCTTTTCTGGGTTGCGGACGCTCAGCGCCAATATTGCAATCGAATTGCCCGAGGCGGTGAAAGACGAAACAAATTATCGGGTTCTTTTCTTTGCCGCGCTGACGCTGTTTCTGATGACCTTTTTCATTAATACTCTGGCCGAGCTTGTCAGGCAGCGCTTCCGCCGGCGTGCGTTTGAGCTGTGATCACCACCACGGAGCGGAGAGATGCAACGCCTTGATCGCCTCGCGCGCGAGGCACCTTTAATGACCGAGCACGAAGCAACACGGACGCGGCAGGCGCCGCAAGCGCCTGCGCAGCCTCACGTGCGCAGGCTCTCTTCGGATCTTTTCGCAGTTGCTGAGCCCGTGCTGTGGGCGCTTGGTGGGGCGCTTGCGCTTGGGGTGATTTTGATCGCCGGTTTTTTGGCCGTAGTTGCGTGGAATGGGTTTGCAACCTTCTGGCCGGCGCCGATCGAGCGGGTTGAATTGCGTGACGGGACAGTGATTGCCGGGGTTCCAACCCGCGGCGGACCTTATCGGGTGGGCGAGGATGTTTTCACACGGCTTTCACCCGAGCAGCAACGGGAGATTGCCGAGAGGGGCGGCATAGCAAACCGGACTCTTTATAAAACTGCCAATTTCGACCTTTACGGCAACGATTTCCGCTGGGTCTCTGATTTTGAAATTGCATCGATCAGCCGCCCAAAAGATTTCTGGTATTTCGAGCGACAAAGCTGGGGCGTGTTTATCGGCACCATCGTCGGGCTGACCATTGACGGCGTAACGCAAGACTTTGATCGCGCGACATTTTTTCATGAACAGGCAGAAGCCACGCGCCGTTTTGCGGAAATCCGCCACATTGAGCGGTCGGTGATCGGCGGCATCAATTTTCAAATCGAGCGCGAGCGGCTTGCGCAAAGGCGTGCCTTGTTGCGTTATGGCCCTGAGAGCCCAACCGCACAAGCCGCAATTGCCGCCGCGCAAGAACGGATCGCGGCGCTTGAGGCTGAATTTCGCGAGGCGCAAGCGCGCGTGAATGCCATTCGTGAGCTTGATCAGCGCTATCGTGTGCAATTGGCCGAAGTCGGCGGTCGGATTATTGACACTGAGCTTAGCCAAATCGTGCGGGCGTTTCCGGCGAATGATCTAGGTTTTCTTGACAAGCTTGGAATTTACCTGAGCCGCTGGTGGGAGTTTATCAGTTCAGAGCCAAGGGAAGCAAATACCGAAGGCGGAGTGTTACCTGCAATTTTTGGAACCGTGGCGATGACGCTGTTGATGGTCGTCTTTGTGACTCCGTTTGGCGTTATCACTGCGGTTTACTTGCGCGAATATGCTCGGCAGGGGCGAATTACTTCGCTCGTGCGAATTTCGGTTAATAATCTTGCCGGGGTGCCCTCAATTGTCTACGGTGTTTTTGGTCTTGGCTTTTTTGCCTATACCCTTGGTACAACGATTGACGAGCTGTTTTATCCCGAAGCGCTGCCAAATCCAACTTTTGGCAAGGGCGGAATTTTATGGTCGGCCCTGACCCTGGCCTTGTTGACGGTCCCGGTGGTGATTGTCGCTTCGGAAGAAGCCTTGGCGGCCGTGCCACGGACAATGCGGGAAGGCTCCTTGGCCTGCGGGGCATCGAAATGGCAGACACTCCGCTATGTGGTTTTGCCAAAAGCGCTGCCGGGTATTATGACCGGGTTGATCCTTGCCATGGCGCGCGGTGCTGGAGAGGTGGCGCCGTTGATGCTGGTTGGGGTGGTCAAAATGGCGCCAGCGCTGCCAATCGATGGGTTTTGGCCCTATATCCACCTTGAGCGCAGCTTTATGCACCTTGGATTTCACATTTTTGATGTCGGTTTCCAGTCGCGAAATTCTGAGGCAGGAAAACCGATGGTCTTTGTAACCACATTGTTGCTTCTTATTCTGATTGTGCTCATGAATGCAACCGCCATCACCATTCGCAATCGGCTCAAACGAAAATATGCCAGTGACCAATTCTGAGGATGCCATGACAACGGACGCTGCGCTTGATTATGAACCGACCGCCTATCATTTCGTCGTTTCCCCGCAGGGCACCGCAATTGACGTGAAAAATTTCAATCTCTGGTATGGGCAAAAACAAGCGCTTTTTGACAACACTCTTGCCATTCAAAAGGGACTGGTCACAGCGCTGATTGGCCCCTCGGGCTGCGGAAAGTCGACGCTCTTGCGTGCCTTCAATCGGATGAATGATCTGATCGACGGAATTC
>FWWL01007845.1_pt1 | contig 14168 bp, 18 predicted proteins | sample 2228331 | NCBI WGS metagenome assembly FWWL01 (sample SAMEA103939775, study PRJEB20133) | metagenome
CAAGAGTTGCAGGAACTCCTCTTCGCTGAGGATCTTGGTGCCGTACTTGCGGGCCTTCTCCAGCTTGGAGCCCGGGGCCTCCCCCACCACTAAGTAGTCGGTCTTCCTGGTGAGCGAGTCGCTAGCTTGGGCCCCTAGGCCCTCCACCAGGGCCTGCGCCTTGCTGCGGGGCATGGAGTGCAGGGTGCCGGTGAACACGAAGGTGAGGCCCTTGAGAGGGCCTTCACGGGTCACCTGGGCCTCCTCGGCCATCGCCAGGCGGACCCCCGCCCGCCGCAGCTTCTCCAGGACCTCCAGGTTGCGGGGATCGCGGAACCAGCGATAGACGCTCTCGGCTATCTTGGGCCCGATGCCTGGGAGGGCCGAAAGCTCCTCCAGGCTGGCCTGGGCCAGGCGGTCGATGTTCCGAAATTCGTTGGCCAGGATTTCGGCGTTCTCCGGGCCCACATGCCTTATGCCCAGGGCGAAGATGATGCGGGAAAGGGGCCTATTTTTGCTCTCCTGGATGTTGCGCAGGATCTTGTCCGCCAGCACGGGGCCCATGCGCTCCAGATTCACCAGCTGTTCCTTGGTCAGGTAATAGAGGTCGGCGGGGTCTTGGACCAGGCCGGCAGCCAAGAGGGCCTCGCACCACCGCTGGCCCAGCCCTTCGATGTCCATGGCCGCGCGCTGGACGAAGTGGGTGAGCCAGCGGAAGGCCTGGGCCGGGCAGGAGGGGTTGGGGCAATAGCTGAAGGCCTCCCCCTCTGGCCGCTCCAGCTCCGTGCCGCATACCGGGCAGTGGGTGGGGGGCTGGTAGGGCCGCTCCTGGCCCGTGCGCCGCCCGGGCACCGAGGCCACCACCTGGGGGATGACCTCCCCCGCCCTTTGCACCACCACCCAATCCCCGATGCGCAGGTCGCGCTGGCGGATGTAGTCGTCGTTGTGGAGGGTAGCCTGCTTGACGATGACCCCGCTCACCAGCACCGGCTCCAGCACGGCGTAGGGGTTGATGCGGCCGGTACGCCCCACGTTGTGGCGGATGTCCAGGAGACGGGTGGTGGCCTGCACCGGCGGGAACTTGTAGGCCACCGCCCAGCGGGGCTCCCGCCCTACAGCCCCCAGGCGGTCCCATAGGGCGAGGTCGTTGATCTTCACCACAAGGCCGTCCACCTCATAAGGGAGGTGGTGACGCCTCTCCACCCACTCTTCCCAGACCTGATGCACCTCCTCCAGGGAGCGGCAGAGGCGGTTTTCGGGGTTCACCCGGAAGCCTAGCTCCCGCAGCCACTGCAAGATCTCCCAGTGGGTGGTGGGGTGGGGGCCCTCACACCACCCCAGCTGGTAGACCCATATGTCCAGCTTGCGGGAGGCGGTGACACGGGGGTCTTTCTGGCGCACAGAACCGGCGGCGGCGTTGCGCGGGTTCATGAACAGCTTCTCCCCCCGCTCGGCCAGCTCCTGGTTCAGGCGCTCGAAGGCGTCCTTGGGCATGTAGACCTCCCCCCGCACCTCGAACCGCGGGGGGACATGGTTGGTGCGCAGGACCAGGGGGATGCTGCGGATGGTGCGCAGGTTCTCGGTGATGTTCTCCCCCCGGTAGCCGTCGCCGCGGGTGGCCCCCTGCACCAAGCGCCCGTTCTCATAGACGAGGGCCACAGCCAGCCCGTCCACCTTGGGCTCCACCACCAACTGAAAGTCCTCCTGCTCTGCCAGCTGCACCGCCCGCCGGTGCCAGGCCTTGAGCTCCTCGAAGCTGAAGGCGTTGGCCAGGGAGAGCATGGGCACGCGGTGCTCCACCACCCCAAAGGCCTCCACGGGCTGGCCGGGCACCCGCTGGGTGGGGGAGTCGGGGGTGACGAGCTCCGGGTAGTGTTCCTCAATGGCCCGGAGCTTGCGCATCAGCTCATCATACTCGGCATCTGAGATCTCCGGCTGGTTGAGGACGTAATAGAGGTAGTCGTGGCGGTTGATCTCCGAACGTAGCTCCTCAGCCACCAAGCGGGCAGCATAGACATTGTCGTAGCCGCATCCCATAGCACCAATCAGTTTAGGGAAAAGGCGTCAGCCCTTCAATGGTGAAGGCGACATGTTATGGGGGGTGCCGGTCCAGGTGGGAGGCCCTAAAATGGGGGGTGTGAAGGTGGCCATCATCGACTACGGTGCGGGCAATCTGCGCAGCGTGGCCCGGGCTGTGGCCCATGCTGGGGGCGAGCCCATTATCACCCACCACTGGCGGGAGGTGGAGAGGGCGGAGGCGGTGGTCGTGCCTGGGGTAGGGGCGGCGGCGGACACTATGCGCAACCTGGAGGCCCTGGGCCTGGTGGAGGTCTTGCGGGCATACATCCTGGCTGGGCGCCCCTTCCTGGGCATTTGCATGGGCCAGCAGGTCCTCTTCCAGCTGTCGGAGGAGGGGGGGCTTCATCCCTGCCTGGGCATCCTGCGGGGGAGGGTGGTGCGCCTGCCGCCGGGGCTCAAGGTGCCCCACATGGGCTGGAACCGGGTGTACATCGTGCGGCCCCATCCCTTCCTGGAGGGGGTGCGGGACGGGGAGTACTTCTATTTCGTGCACAGCTACTATCCGCGGCCTGAGGAGCCGGAGGTGGTGGCCGCCGTGGCCCACTATCAGGTGGAGTTCCCGGCAGTGGTGGCCCGGGGCAAGCTGGTGGCCACCCAGTTCCACCCGGAGAAGAGCGGCGAGGCCGGGCTCCGCCTCTACCGCAATTTCTTGCGCCTGGCCCGGGACGCACTTTAGGCCGGCTGCAAATGGAAGGGGCGGGCCGGAAAGGGGAGGAGATGTTTAAGCCTTGTCTACGGTGGCCCAGGGGAAGGGGGCTTTTGGCCTTGGCAGGGGCCGTAGTTGCCCTGGCGGTGGCCTGCTCTCGGGCCACGCCTCAGGCCGAGGCCCCAGGGAGCCTGCGGGGAGAGGCGGTCTCGGTCACCATCTTCGCTTCCCCCACCTGCGGGTGCTGTGAGGCTTATGTCCGCTACCTACAGGCGCAGGGCCTCTTGGTAGAACTGGTTCGGACTCAGGACGTACAGTCGGTCAAGGAGAGGCTCGGCGTGCCCAAGGAGATGTGGTCCTGCCATACAGCGGTGGTGGGCCATTACTTCGTGGAGGGGCATGTGCCGGTGGAGGCCGTGCGTAAGCTCTTGGCGGAGCGGCCGGCGGTGGACGGCATAGCTCTGCCGGGCATGCCCCCTGGCTCCCCGGGCATGAGCGGGACGCAGGAGGGGCCCTTTGTCATCTACGCCGTGGCCGGCTCCCGCATCGAGCCCTTCATGACCATCAAGTGATGGGTGTTATGGAAGTCATCCCGGCCATAGATATCCGTGGCGGGCGGTGCGTGCGCCTTCTCCAGGGCGACTTCTCGCAGGAGAGGGTCTATGCCCATGATCCCGTGTCGGTGGCCCTCCGCTTCCAGGAGGAGGGAGCCCCCCGCTTGCACGTGGTGGACCTGGACGGGGCCCGCCTGGGCCGCCCCGTGAACGTGGACGCCGTGCGGGCCGTGCTGGAGGCGGTGCGCGTGCCCGTGCAGGTAGGGGGAGGGCTGCGGGACATGGAGAGCATCGCCTACTACCTGGGGCTGGGGGCCGACCGGTGTGTGCTGGGGACAGCGGCCCTGGAGGACGAGGCCTTGCTGCAGCGGGCCCTTCAGGCCTTTCCTGGGCGCATCGCCGTGGCCCTGGACGTGCGGGAGGGACGCCCCCTGGCCCGCGGGTGGCTGGCCGAACATGGGGTGCCCGCCTCCCAGGCCCTGGCCCGCTTCCTCTCCCTGGGGGTGCGCCACATCATCTACACCGACGTCTCGGTGGACGGCACCCTCTCCCATCCCCGTTTAGAGGAGGTGCGGCAGGCCTTGGCGGCGGTGCGGGCCCAAGGGGAGGGGGTCACCTTCATCTACTCGGGAGGGGTGGCCAGCATGGACGACCTTTTGGCCCTGGCCCGCCTGGGGGTGGACGGGGCCATCGTGGGGCGGGCCCTTTATGAAGGGGCCATCCGCCTCCCCATGGCCCTGCAGGCCCTGGCCGATGCCTGACTGGGGCCCAGGGAAAGGTTATACTGGTGGAAGCAATGTGGCGAGAGGAGGCAAGGCCATGACGCAAGAGCTTACCGTACCCGAAGACATCCGTGACCTGGTCAAGGGGATCAGCGAGGGCCTGTTGCAGTTCGTGGAGCAGGAAGTGGTGCCTCTGGAGGAGCGGGACAAAGAGATCTTGGCCGATGAGCGCAAGCTGTTTGACGAACGGGGCTACTTGGTGCCCAGGGCCCAGGAGGCCCGTCAGCACATAAGACAGCGCTCGGCCCAGGCCGGCTACTACGCCATGTACGCCCCCGAATCGGTAGGTGGGGGCGGCGTCCCCACCCGGGCCATGCTCTTCATCCAGGAGCGTTACTATCGGCACATAGGCCCGGGGCGGATCTACGCCGGCTGGGGCAAGGCCTTCCTCACCACCCCGCTGGTGGCCAGCTTCGTGGACGGCCCCTCCTACATGTTCGAGTATGCCTCGGAAGAGGTGCGCCGGGAGTTCTTGCCCAAGCTCCTAGCTGGGGAGAAGACTGTCTGCTTCGCCCTCAGCGAGCCGGATGCCGGGTCCGACGTCTGGGGCATCAAGACGCGGGCCGTGCGCGACGGCGATGAGTGGGTCATCACCGGCACCAAGCAGTGGATCACCAACGCCCCCTATGCCGACTATGCTGTGGTCTTCGCCGTCACCGACGAGGAGATGACCGCCCAGCATCGGGGGGGCATCACCGCCTTCTTTGTGGACGCCAGCTCCCCTGGCTTCCAGAGGCAGGGGATCATCCGCATCATGGGCCACCTGGGGGGCGATTGCGGCATCATCTCCCTGGACGGGGTGCGGGTGCCCCATAGCCGGGTCATGGGGGAGGTGAACCAGGGGTTCCAGATCGCCATGTTGGGCATCTCCGAGGGGCGGGTGGCCATCGCCGCCTCCTGTGTGGGCCTGGCCGAATATGCCCTGGACCGGGCCCTGGCCTACGCCCAGGAGCGCAAGGCCTTCGGCGTCCCCCTCGCCGAGCACCAGGCCATCCAGTTCATGCTGGCGGACATGGCCATCGACATCTTCACCAGCAAGTACGCCTGCCTGCAGACGGCGGCCCTGGTGGAGGCGGCGGTGCAGGGCAAGGGGCGGCTGCCGGTGAAGGAGATCTCCATCGTCAAGGCCTACTGTGTGGAGGCCTGCCAGCGGGCCTATGACGCCGCCATCCAGATCCACGGAGGCATGGGCCTCACCGATGACCTGCCCCTCAATGAGGGGTGGCGCATCGCTCGCACCCTGCGCATCCCCGATGGCACCTCCGAGATCCAACGCCGGACCATCGCCCGCCAGATGCTGAGGGGGGACACGACCTTTTAGGGAGGATGCTGGCCAAGCGCATCATCCCCTGCTTCGATGTGGCCCAGGGAAGGGTGGTGAAAGGCGTCCGCTTCCTCCACCTGCGGGATGCCGGCGACCCGGTGGAGCTGGCCCGCCTCTATGAGGCCGAAGGGGCGGACGAGCTGGTCTTCTTGGACATCAAGGCCTCCCCCGAGGGCCGCAAGACGGCGGTGCGCATGGTGGAGCGCATCGCCGACCAGATCTTCATCCCCTTCACTGTGGGTGGGGGCATCGGCAGCGTGGAGGACATGCGGGCCATGCTGGAGGCGGGGGCAGATAAGGTGGCCATCAACACCGCCGCCGTACGCGACCCCTCCCTCATCGCCCGGGGGGCGGAGCGGTTCGGCTCTCAGTGCATCGTGGTGGCCATCGACGCCAAGCGGGTGGCCCCTGGGCGGTGGGAGGTCTACATCTACGGCGGCGAGGGGGGAGGCCAGCCCACAGGCCTGGATGCCGTGGAGTGGGCCAAAAAGGCCGCCTCCCTGGGGGCGGGGGAGCTGTTGGTCACCGGCATGGACGCCGATGGCACCCGCCAGGGCTACGACCTGGCCCTCACCCGCGCCATCTCCGAGGCCGTGCCTGTGCCCGTCATCGCCTCCGGTGGGGCGGGGAGCCCCGAACATATGCTCCAGGCCATCACCGAGGGGAAGGCCGATGCCGTGCTGGCGGCCTCCATCTTCCACTTCGGCCTTTACCGTGTTCGGGAGGTGAAGGAGTACCTGGCCCGCCACGGGGTGCCTGTGCGCCTATGAAGGGGCATATAGAGCTGAAGTTCGACGAGCGGGGCCTCATCCCGGCCATCGCCCAGGACGCCCGCACCGGCCAGGTGCTCATGGTGGCCTGGATGAACCGGGAAGCCCTCCGCCGCACCCTGGAGACAGGCGAGGCCTGGTTCTGGAGCCGCAGCCGCCAAGAACTGTGGCACAAGGGGGCCACCTCTGGCCACGTGCTGCGGGTGCGGGAGATCTGGGTGGACTGCGATGCCGATACCCTACTCCTGAAGGTGGAGCCCGCCGGCCCCGCCTGCCACACGGGGGAGCTCTCTTGCTTCTTCCGGCGGCTGGACCAGGGGCGTTAGGGGGGCTGGCCTATCGCTTCTTGGCCTGGCCCTCCTCGGTGAGGCCGTAGCGACGGCGGAAGCGCTCCACCCGCCCCATGGTGTCCACGATGCGTTGCTCGCCAGTGAAGAAGGGGTGGCACTTAGAGCACACCTCGATGCGCAAAAGGGGCTTGGTGGAGCGGGTCTTCCAGGTGTTGCCACAGGCGCAGACGACGGTGGCCTCCACATACTGGGGGTGGATGCCCGTCTTCATGACGGCACCTCCACTTCCTCCAGGGGGATGACGCTCACCTTCCTCCGCCCGTACTTGTTATAGGGCTCAAACTTTACCAACCCCTCTACCAGGGCGTAGATGGTGTAGTCGCGGCCCAGGCCCACGTTGCGCCCGGGGTGGATCTTGGTGCCCCGCTGACGGACGATGATGCAGCCGGGCCACACGCGCTCCCCATCGAAGCGCTTGACCCCCAGGCGCTTGGCGTTGCTGTCGCGCCCGTTTTTGGCTGCTCCTGTGCTCTTCTTATGGGCCATGCTCCCTCACCTGCCCCTCTCCCTGCTGTGGTTGGCTGGGCTGTTGGGGTTCCTGGCGCCGGCGGCGGGCGCGTCGTTTGGGGGCCTCCTCCACCACCTCCTCCCCCACTAGGATACGCTCAATGGCCAGGCGGGTATAGGGCTGGCGGTGGCCCTTCTTGCGCCGGTAGCGGGTCTTGGCCTTATATTTGAAGACCACTACCTTGTCCGCCCGCCCCTGCTCCACCACCCGGGCGATGACCCTGGCCCCCTCCACCAGGGGGGTGCCCACCTGGACGTGGCCGTTGTCTTGGGCCACCAGCAACACGTCGGTGAGCTCCACGGTGGAGCCCACCTCCGCCGGGATGAGCTCCACGTCCAGGAGCTGGTGGGGCTCCACCCGGTACTGCTTGCCGCCGGCGCGGACGATGGCGTAAATGGCCGACCCCTCCTACCCGCGTGTGTTGGGCGCAGGCACGATTTTATTATGGCCTTCGCCCTATGGTAAAGGCCCTGTCCTTAAGGGTCTGGGAGGCGGGAGGCCACCGACCCTCCGCCCTCCAGGGCCAGGCCAGACCGCGGCTGGGGGATGGGGGTACGGGCCTGCTCCTGCCTGGTAGCAGGGGCAGAGGTGGGGGCCGGCGCGGCCGCGGGGAGCTCCTGCCCCTCTAGGGCCGCCTTCAGCTCCTCCCCCTCCAAGGTCTCCCTCTCCAGCAGAAGCTTCACCAGCCGCTCCAGATGGTCGCGGTGGGCGGTGAGGACCTCCTTGGCCTTGTGATAGGCCTCATCGATGATGTGCCGCACCTCTTCATCGATGACCTCGGCGATCTTCTCCGAATAGTTGCGCTGCTCGGCGATCTCCTTGCCCAGGAAGATGAGCTCCTCTTTGCGCCCGAAGGTGCGGGGGCCCAGCCTCTCGCTCATGCCGTACTGGGTGACCATCTGGCGGGCGAGGCGGGTGGCCCGCTCCAGGTCGTCCTGGGGGCCGGTGGTGAACTCCCCCAGCACCAGCTCCTCGGCCACCAGGCCCCCCAGCATGGCGGCCAGCATGTCCTTGAACTGGCTCTTGGTGTAAAGGTGGCGATCCTCCTCCGGCAAGAAGCGGGTGAAGCCCCCGGCCATGCCCCGGGAGACGATGCTGATCTTGTAGGGGGGATCGGCGTCGGGGAGGAAGTGGGCCACCAGGGCGTGGCCGGCCTCATGATAAGCGATGATCTCTCGCTCCTTGGGGCTGAGGACGCGGCTCTTGCGCTCCGGCCCGGCGATGACCCGGTCGATGGCCTCGTTGAACTCCCGCATGCTGATGCGCCGCTTGCTGCGGCGGGCGGCCAAGATGGCTGCCTCGTTGACCAGGTTGGCCAGGTCGGCGCCCGAAAAGCCCGGCGTCTGGCGGGCGATGGTGTCCAGGTCCACATCGTTGTCCAGGGGCTTGCCCCGGCAGTGGACCTCCAGGATGGCCCGCCTCCCCTTCACGTCCGGGCGGTCCAGGATCACCTGGCGGTCGAAGCGGCCGGGGCGGAGGAGGGCGGGGTCTAGGATGTCTGGGCGGTTGGTGGCGGCGATGACGATGATGTTGGTGCTGGAATCGAAGCCGTCCATCTCCACCAGGATCTGGTTGAGGGTCTGCTCCCGCTCGTCGTGGGAGCCGCCTAGGCCCGCCCCCCGGTGACGCCCTACGGCGTCGATCTCGTCGATGAACACGATGCAAGGGGCGTTGCGCTTGGCCTGGTCGAAGAGGTCGCGCACCCGCGCCGCCCCCACACCCACAAACATCTCCACGAACTCGGAGCCGCTGATGGAGAAGAAGGGCACCCCGGCCTCCCCGGCCACGGCCTTGGCCAAGAGGGTCTTGCCTGTGCCTGGGGGCCCCACCAAAAGGACGCCTTTAGGCACCCGCGCCCCCAGGGAGGCGAACTTCTCCGGGTGCTTAAGGAACTCCACCACCTCCTGTAGCTCCTCCTTGGCCTCGTCCACCCCGGCCACGTCGGCGAAGGTGACGGTGGGGCGGGAGCCGCTTATGAGGCGGGCCCGGCTGCGCCCAAAGTTGAGGGCCTGGGTGTTGGTCCCCTGGGCCTGGCGCAGGAAGAAGAAGAGGATGGCCACGATGAGGATGAGGGGGAGAAAGTTCATGAGGATGCCCAGGAGGTTGTCCCAGGGCTGGCCTTCCTTGGTCTTCACCGGCGGCTGTTGCTCGATGGGGATGCCGGCGTCCTGCAGGACCTTGCGGACGGTGTCCCCTTCCTCCAGCTCGGCCCTGAACGCCTGGCTGCTGGTAAACACCTTCCAGGTCACGGTGTGGCCATGGACCTCGATCTCCTGCACCCGCCCCTGGCGCACGTCCTCCACCAGGGCTGAAAGGGGCATCTCCTCCACCCCCGACCTCTGGCGGGGGAGGAGGGAGTAGATGACAGCGACGACGGCGATGATGATTAGGACATAAATAAGGCTCTGCCTCAGCCAGCGACCGTTCATCCCAGGTTAGACTATATCACAAAAAGGTGGGCAGTGCGCTACTGGTCGGAGGCCAGCACCCCTCCCTGGGCCCAGTTCTCCTTGGGTATGTCCTCGAAGATGATAATGGTGGCCTCGGGCGTGGTGTGGGCGATGTTGACCATGGCCTCAGTGATGACCCGCGCCAGCTCCCGCTTCTGGGCTTGGGTGCGCCCGGCCCACATCTCGATGCGCACGATGGGCATGTCCATCCCCCCTCGGCAACGGTGTCCTATCAACCTCAAGCTAGAAGGAGGCCAGGGCCCTGTCAACGGTGGGGCATGCTACCATGGAGGGGACATGGGCGGCCTCCCTTCCCTGGACCTGGAGCGGGAGCTCTGGCAGCAGGGCCTGCGCTTGGTGGCGGGGGTGGACGAGGCGGGGAGGGGGTGCCTGGCGGGGCCGGTGGTGGCGGCAGCCGTCGTCTTGCCCCCCTTCCCTTCGTCCCCCTGGCTGGCGGCGGTGAGGGACAGCAAGGCCCTCTCCCCACGGGCGCGGGAGGAGCTCTGGGCCCGCATCAGGGAGGAGGCGCTAGCGGTGGCCGTGGCCCACGTTTCGCCAGGGGAGATAGACCGGGCGGGCATCCATGTGGCCTCCCTTGGGGCCATGGCCCGGGCGGTGGCCGCCCTCCGTCCCCCGCCGGAGGCCGTGCTGGTGGACGGGCCGTGGCCCTTGCCGGAGATGGAGGTGAAGCAGGTGCCCCTGGTAGATGGGGATGCCCGCTCCCTGAGCGTGGCCTGTGCCTCCATCGTGGCCAAGGTGGAGAGGGACCGGCTCATGGCCGGTCTGGACGCCCTCTATCCGGGCTATGGCTTCGCCAGGCACAAGGGATATGGGACGCCCGCCCACTGGGAGGCGGTGCGCCGTCTGGGCCCCTCGCCGGTGCACCGGCTCTCCTTCCTGCACGGCCGGTCCTCCCAGGCCCTGGGGCGGGCGGCGGAGGAGGCGGCGGTGGCCTATCTGCGGGCCTTGGGATGGGAAGTGGTGGCCCGCAACTGCCGCACCTTGGAGGGGGAGATAGATATCGTGGCCCGCGAGGGGGAAGAGCTGGTGTTCGTGGAGGTCAAGGCCCGGCGCTCCCAGGCCCTAGGGACGCCCGCCGAGGCCATCACCCCCCACAAGAGGGGCCGCCTCCTGCGGGCGGCCCTGGCCTATATGCAGGAGGCGGGCATGGAGGCCCCGGCCCGCATCGATGCCCTCCTGGTGGCCCTGGGGCCCGGGGGCCAGGTGTTGGGGATGGAGCACCTGCGGGGGGCGGTAGAGGGCCCGTGAGCGCGCCAAGGAAAGGCAAGCCCTTCCGCCTCTCGCCCATGAAGGCCCGTGTCTTCCGGCTCTGCCGCCTGCGCTACCGTTACCAATATGTGGACCGCCTCCCCCCTCGCCTCCGCCCCCAGGACACCGTGGGCACCTGCGTCCATAACACCCTTACCGCCCTCTTCCACCTGTCGCCCCAGGAGCGAACGGAGGAGCGGCTCCTGGCCCTGTTCCGGGAGCGGTGGCAGGGCCTCTCCCCTCGCTACCGCCGCCTGCCGGGGGTGGAGGAGCTACGCCAGCGGGCGGAGGGGCTCTTGCAGGCCTTCGCCCGCGGCGGGGGCCTGGCCGGACGCCCCCTCCTCTTGGAGCCCTATCTCCAGGTGGAGCTGGCCCCCGACGTGCTCCTCCTGGGGCGGCCCGACCGGGTGGACGAGGAGCCCGACCTCTCCCTGCACATCATCGATTACAAGACGGGAGAGCCCCCGCAGGAGGTGGACGACGTCCAGCTACGGCTCTACGCTATAATGGTGCACGAGGCCCTCCGCCGGCCGGTGGGGCGCGTCTCCTTCTGGTACTTGGACGGGGGGCGCGTGTGGACTGCGCGGCTGGCCCCGGAGGACCTGGCCCAGGCGCGGGAAGAGGCGCTGGCCCTGGCGCGGCAGATGCAGGCGGGGGAGCCCTTCCCCCCTAGCATCGGCCCCCACTGTGCGCATTGCCCCTTCCTGTACGCCTGTCGTCACCGAGAGGAGATCGCCCAGCGCCGCCAGGCCGAGGGGTGGTGAGGATGCCCATATATGAGTTCCGCTGTCGGGAGTGCGGCAGGAAGAGCAGCATCTTCGTCCGCCGCATCGGCTCCCCGGTGGCCCACGCCTGCCCCCACTGTGGCTCCCTGGACATGGAGCGTCTCATCTCCCGCGTGGCCGTCCTTCGCTCCGAGGACGATATATTCCAAGGCCTGTCCGAGGACATGTCCCTGGACGAAGTGGACGACTCCGATCCCAAGAGCGTAGCCCGCTTCATCCGCCGCATGTCCCAGCGCCTGGGCCAGCCATTGGACGCCGAGATGGAGGCCGAGCTGGAACGCATGGAGGCTGGGGAGATGCCCGGCGAGGAGGAGAGCACTGACCTCTCTGGGGATGAGGGGGACTGATGCGCCAGCCTAGCGCCTTCGTCCGCTCCCTGGGCATCGAGGTGGCTGAGGCCGGCCCCGGCTGGGCACGCCTGGTGGCCACCGTGGGCCCTGAGCACCTGAACTTCCATGGCTCGGCCCACGGCAGCTTTCTCTTCGCCCTGGCCGACGAGGCCTTCGCTTTGGCCTGCAACAGCCGTGGCCCGGCAGTGGCTCGCTCCACCAATATGGAGTTCTTCCTGCCCGCCCGCCAGGGCCAGCGGGTGGAGGCGGTGGCCCGCGAGGTGCACCTGGGGCGGCGGGCGTCCACCTATGTGGTGGAGGTGCGCAGCGAGGAGGGGCTGGTGGCCCTCTTCATCGGCACCGCCTATCGGCTGTCGGGGCGTTCTGCCGCCCAGGGCAAGGGTGGGGAGGAGGGATAATGCCCATATACGAGTTCAAGTGCCGGGGGTGTGGCCGCCTCACCAGCATATTTGTCAAGACCATGAGCACCCCCTACGAGGCCCGCTGCCGCCATTGTGGGGGCCAAGATTTGGAGCGGGCTGTCTCCCGCTTCGCCTACCATAAGAGCGAGCAGACCATCCTGGAGCAATATGGGGCGGAGCCCCAGCGCCTAGAGGACTATAAAGACCCCCGCCAGATCGGCCGCTGGGTAGAGCGCAAGTTCCGGGAGTTCGGCATGGAGCTCCCCAAAGAGGCGCGGGAGATGATCGACGCTGCCCGCGAAGGGGAGTTCCCTGAGCCGGTCAAAGACCTATAGACCTGTGGACACCCGTCGCCTGCCGGAGATCGCTCACCATCTGCGCCAGCACCTGGAGGCCAAGCACCAGGCGCGGGAGGGGGCCTTGGCCCTCTGCCGGGAGGTCATCCGGTTAGCGGCCAACGCCATCCGTGCTGCTCATCGCCAGGAGTTCGGCCCGGCCCAGGGCCTGTTGGGGGAGGCGCGGGGGCGCTTGGAGGAGGCCCGCCGCCTCCTCTCCCCTCATCCCGATATCCTCTACTCTGGCTTCTTCCACGATGCGGCCAAGGAGTTTGCCGAGGCCGCTGTGACCCTCGCCCTCCTCTCTGGGGCCCCCTTGCCCTCCCCAGAGGAGCTGGCGGTGGAGGCCCAGGCCTATCTCAACGGCCTGGGGGAGGCGGTGGGGGAGCTACGGCGCTACCTGTTGGACTCCTTGCGCCAGGGGGACCTGGCCCGCTGCGAGCAGGCCCTAGCGGCCATGAGCGATATCTACGATGTGCTGGTGACCATGGACTACCCGGAGGCGGTGACCGCCGGCCTGCGCCGCACCACCGACGGCGTAAGGGCCATCCTGGAGCGCACGCGCGGCGACTTCACCATGGCCTACGTCCAGCGTCGCCTGGAGGAGCGTCTGGACCGCCTGCAGGAGCGCCTGGGGTGATGGAGGGGGCTGGGGCGGCCAAGCAGGCCTTGCGGGAGCGGGTCTGGGCCCTCTTGGAGGAACGAGGGGTGGCCCTGTTCCCTGGGGCCTTCGGGCGCATCCCCAACTTCCGGGGGCGGGAGGAGGCCGCCCGCCGACTGCGGCAGCTCCCCCTCTGGCGAGAGGCGCGCGTCCTCAAATGTAACCCCGACGCCCCCCAGCTACCTCTGCGGCGGGCGGCTTTGGAGGAGGGGAAGGTGGTGTACATGGCCGTGCCCCGCCTACGCCAGCTGGCCTGCTTCTTGGAGCTGGACCCCCGGCGCCTGGGTCCGCGGGCGCTTCAGGCGGCCACCATCGGCGGCGCCTTCCGCTATGGCCGGCCCGTCCACCCCTGGGAGATGCCCACCATCGACCTCGTGGTGTGCGGGTCGGTGGCCGTCAACCTCCAGGGGGCGCGGGTAGGCAAAGGGGGCGGCTACTCCGACCTGGAGTGGGCCATGGTGGCCCAGCTGGGCAAGATCACGCCCCGCACGGTGGTGGTGACCACCGTGCACCCCTTACAGGTGGTGGAGGACGAGATCCCCATGCTCCCCCACGACATCCCCGTGGACTACGTGGCCACGCCTGCGGGGGTCTTGAAGTGTGCGGGGACCCATGCTCGGCCCCAGGGCATCTACTGGGAGCTCCTTCCGCCGGAGAAGCTGGCCGCTGTCCCCGCGCTCCAGGCCCTAGTGGAGAGGGGGGCATGACCGGGGCCTTGGCCGCCACCTTTGGGGCCACATTGGTCACCAGCCTCAGCGGGGCCCTTAGCCCCGGCCCCCTGAGCACCCTGGCCGTCAAGGAAGGGGTGGGGCGGGGGGCGAGGGCCGGCCTCCTGCTGGCTGTGGGCCACAGCGGGCTGGAACTGCCGGTGGTGGTCCTCCTAGCCCTAGGCTTGGGGGAGGTGCTGAACTCGGAGGCTGTGGGG
>FWWL01007846.1_pt1 | contig 14167 bp, 13 predicted proteins | sample 2228331 | NCBI WGS metagenome assembly FWWL01 (sample SAMEA103939775, study PRJEB20133) | metagenome
ACAACTATAAAAGAATTACCCAAAATTAAAATTACCTTTCATCACGAGTGTTATAATTCAAAAGGAGAATTATTAAACACGGGCTATGTAACACTTGTGTTTCTTAAAAAAGAAACCAAAAAACCAATCCCTGCCCCCAATTGGTTCTTAAACGAGTGTAAAAAATATTTTAAATAATTCAACAAACATATTCGTGCAACTTGTTTCCGCCATAAGTAGATTGATGTCAATTTATTTCAATTAAAAATTATTCGTCCCCAACTTCGTTGGGGATTCGTGCAACTTGTCCGCCTTTGGCGGATTCATGGCAAAATAACATCAAAAAAATTATTCAACAAATACCTTCTTATTCATCACATTATATCCATCTTCTGCACGAATCACAATAATTTGTTGAGATGGTAAGTTTTTCAAGTAAACTTTCTTGCTATTACCCAACAATATTGTTTCTTTCATAATATTTCTGCCCAATACATCTGTTACCAATAAATTTACTTTTGTATCTTTTGTATAATTAGAAGACACAAAATATCCATTAGCATCTCTGCTTATCCATAAAGACGGATTAGTTGGCACACCATTGAGATTTAAGCCCGTTACAGTAGTTACTATTAAATCTTTAAATGTGGTAACAGTATCTCCACAAGAATTGATACCTTGCATTAGCACCAAATAATTACCGGGATTTGAATAAGTGTGTGTAGGATTAATGGTAGTAGAAGTATTTCCATCTCCAAAATCCCAATTAAATATAGATAAGTTTTGAGATGTATTCGTAAATATAAATGGTGAATTTACTGGCAATGTATCGGCATTGGTTGTAAAATCTGCTACAGGTATTCCTACGCTGGCTTGTAGTTGTACCGCTTTTGTAACATTCGAACAATTACCATCACTTACTTCTACAAAATACCATCCTTCTGAAATATTTTTCAAACTGTCTTTACTTACACCGCTTACACTTCTCAATATTTGATTATTCACATCTTTCCAAACAAAATTATAACTACCACTACCCATATTGGACTCTATTGTGCCATTAGCATCTTTGTAGCATTGGGGAGCACTAATAATGTTAGTTACAGGCGAACTTAAATTGCTCATTTGAATATTGAGCGTAAATCTTGGTGTAGAAGTATTTCCATTGTGTGTAAATGTGTATGGAGAAGACAATAAATTATGTGATGTATTGGTAAGGTGATCAATAAGAGTAACACAAGCGCCATAAGGAATATTTTCTACTCCTGTAAGCGTCAGTTGATAAGTGCCATTTGTTCCGCTTTGTACTTGCACATCTATAGATTCGCTTCCATTAGGATAAGGAATACTTTTTACTTTTAGATTTTTATTACTTGCCACTACAACAACTTGTGGTGCGCCTGGGTATGGTTCAAAATTCTCCGCATCTAAATTTGCATCATAATTTAAAGAAGCATTAGAATTGAAGTTAATACCACAATAGGTATTTGCTCCACCCGCTCCTGTCAAATTAAGGTAAAACAATCTATTGGGCTCTGGCGTTGTGTTCATAGTTTTTAATAATGGATTATTGCTAATTGCTGTTGTTTTGTATGTTTCTTGCCATCCTAAACTAAAATTACTATTAGCAACAATATAAAAACCCTGCCCTGTTGGAATATTATCATCAATACCACCAGAACTTACAGGAGGTGTAGAACCCACTCCTACTTTGAACAGTGCATAATCTCCACTACCACTATTTAAATCTGGATTCCATACTCTTAATTCATTTGCCATTTTTCCCGTGCCATAAGAAGAACTAAATGTTTTGGTAAAACTAATTGTAGATGGATAAGGATTGCCCACTAAATTCCATCCATTTCCTGCTCCTCCTGTTGTGAAACTCCATGAACCAGCGTTTTTCTTTACAATAGGCCCAGTTACATCAATCAATATATCTGTAGTCGTGGTTTGTCCATTACCTAAATACACCCAATAACCCACGCCCGGAGTAATAGGAGCAGACCCATTAGGAATTCCCGGATAAGTATCATTTGTTTCATTATATGTAGTAACACTTGTGAACGGAGACCCTCCCGCTGTAGAACCATTAGGACAACCACTTGGGCAAGTCATAGGAAAGTCATCTCCCCATCCGCTTGCCATTGTTTGACCACTAACACCTGCTACTGCCAAATTAGTCCAACCAGTATTACCACCAGCAGCAAATGTTTCTACTGTAACATTTCCTGTAATATCTGAACTAGCTCCTAATACATTAATTCTTGCTTTTTGAGTAGCAGAGGATTTTAAAGTTAGGTTTCCGTTAGCATTTAATGTCCCCGCCGTTACATTAACTTCAGTATAAACATTCAAAGCATTGCCTAATGTAAGTGTTTGCCCCGTTCTACCAAGCAACAATGTTCCTAAGTTATTAAATCCAGAATCAAAAAGCAAATTACCACTAATAGATCCCGAACCATCCACACGTAGGGTTAAAGTGTTTTTTACTCTCCATGTGGCTCCCAGTGTTGTATTTCCTCTTACATAAAGAATATGGTTATTAGACAGCCCTGTTATATCTACCGTTCCGGTAGACACAGAAGAACTGCTCCACATTACCCAGGTGCCGCTTGATTTGTTCCATTTTACCAAAGAATTTCTACTTAATTCAAAGTATCCAAATGTCTGGTCGTTAACGGGCAAGGTAATGTTAACGCTGCTGGTGCCGCTTCCACCTATAATGATACTGGAAGTAGAAACAGTACTTCTCAATCCTAAATTGCCATTGACATTTCCTAACACATAAAAAGCACTGCTTGCACTTAAAGATAATATTTGATTATTAGAACTATATTGGTTTTGCACGGTGGCAGATGTGCTGGAAGCAAGATTTTTTCCAGTGCTTTTTACAGTTAAATTCCAATAATTTAATGGCCAAATATTTACCGCACTGGCTTGCGCCCAATTTACCGTAGAGCCATTGTCTAATATAACATCAGCAGAAGACGGCAAATAGGAAAGATTGGCTTGATATAAACTTAATGTTCCATTATTTTGAACTCTCAACTTGGCTCCGCTACTCACCATTAATGTTGCATTGGTATTAACAGCCAAATTAGTGGAACTACTTCCATTGCCAATTCTGATTTCAGAACCTGTACCGCTCACAGTCCATCCTGCCGCACTTAATGTAGTACTGGACACATTAGTTAATACAAAAACCTGATTAGGATTTGTAAAATTTGGAGGATTAGTTCCACCAGGGCTTAGTGTCCAACTGGTAAGCGCATTGAGTGCCCCACTGCCTTTGTAATTGTATATTGACTGGGCATGCGATGACACAATCAACAACATAAATAATCCACTAATCCAATAAATCTTTTTCATAGCTGTAAATTTTTGTTTATTACTTACGATATTTTCGTTACAAAGTTACATAATATTTTTATTACAAACAAATAAAACTTATTTTTGCCACTCCTATTTAAATTGTAATGAATAGTAATTTGTTGAATACCATTGTGCCTGAAAAAGTTCCCATTCATGTTGCTATCATAATGGATGGTAATGGTAGATGGGCAAAAAAACATGGAAAAGAAAGAATTGAAGGACATAAAGCAGGTATAGAATCGGTTAGAAATTCTGTTAAGGCATCTATTGAATGTGGAGTAAAATATTTAACACTATACGCTTTCAGCACTGAAAACTGGAACAGACCCAAAGAAGAAGTTGATGCGCTTATGGAACTCCTTGTGTATGCCATTGAAACCGAAGTTCCCGAATTACATAAAAATAATATAAACCTAAATACCATTGGAGATATTTCAAAACTTCCTGAAAAATGTCAAATTTCTCTTCAAAAATCTATTGATTATTTGAAAAATAATACACAACTAACTTTAACGCTTGCTCTTAACTACTCTTCTCGATGGGAAATAACTAATGCCTGTCAACTCATAGCAAAAAAAGTGCAGCAAGGTATCTTAAAACCAGAAGAAATAAACCAACAAACCATATCACAACATTTAAATACAAGCAATATTCCAGACCCTGAATTAATTATCCGCACATCAGGCGAGCACAGAATTAGCAATTTTCTGTTATGGCAAGCTGCTTATGCTGAGTTTTATTTTACTCCCATATACTGGCCTGAATTCACCAAAGAAGAATTCTACAAAGCCATTCTTGATTTTCAGAAAAGAGAAAGAAGATTTGGTAAAACCAGTGAACAAATTCAATCACAATCGTCTAACTAATAATATGAAAAAAGTCCATTTGTTCTATATAGCAATTCTTATTTTTCCATTGATTTTCCATGCACAAGAACTAACTACTGAACAATTGTACAACAATCCACCTAAAAAATATACAGTCGCAGGACTTGAAATAGAAGGCACAGAAAATATTGATAAAAATGTTTTAAAATATCTAACTGGCATTTCTGTTGGAGATGTTATTCAAGTGCCAGGAGAGAGAACTTCTGATGCCATTAAAAACCTGATGAAGCAAGGTATGTTTGATGAAGTGGAATTATATATTGATAAAATTATTAATTCCGAAATATTTTTACGCGTTGTCGTAAAAGAAAAACCCAGGTTGTCTAAATTCACTTTTATTGGTAAAGTGAAAAAACACGATGCCGATGAAATCAGAGAAAAAATCAGATTAGTAAGAGAAAAAGTCATCACAGATTATACTATAGGAAACATAAAAAATATTATCAAAGATTATTACAAAAACAAAGGATATTATTTTACAAAAGTAGAAATTACTCAAGAACCCGATAAAACCGCAAAAACTCCACATATTATTTTATATATCAAAATCAACAAAGGAAAAAAAGTAAGAGTAAAAGATATTAATTTTTATGGCAATCACGCTCTTTCGTCAGGCAAACTCCGCCGAACGATGAAAGAAACCAAAAGAAAAAGATGGTGGAATATTTTTAATTCTGGAAAATATTTAGAAGATAAATTAGATAAGGACTTGCCCGCCATCATTGAAAAATACAATGCCCGCGGATACAGAGATGCTCGCATTATTAAAGACACTGTTTACTTTGTAAGCGATGATAGAGTGAATATTGATATTTACATTGAAGAAGGACATAAATATTATTTTGGAAAATTTTATTGGTACGGCAATTCAAAATACAGAAGCGGACAGTTAGATACTATTCTCAATATCAAAGAAGGTGAAGTATTTAATCAACAAAAGTTAGACCAAAAACTTTATATGAACCCAAACGGTTACGACATTTCATCTTTATATATGGATGATGGCTATTTGTTTTTTCAGGTGCAACCCAAAGAAAGACAAATTCGCAATGATACTATTGATTTTGACATCCACATTTATGAAGGCAAACAAGCCATTATCAATAAAGTATCCGTAAAAGGCAATGATAAAACAAATGATAAAGTTATCTATCGTGAAATTCGCACAAGGCCAGGTCAGTTATTCAGAAGGTCTGATATCATTCGCACACAAAGAGAATTAGCACAATTAGGATATTTTGACCCCGAAAAATTTGGTGTAAATCCTGTTCCCAATCCAGCCGAAGGAACCGTTGACCTTGAATATACCTTGGAAGAAAAACCTAACGACCAATTACAATTATCTGGCGGTTGGGGCGGTGGCAGAGTATTAGGCACATTAGGTGTAACATTCAATAATTTTTCTTCCCGAAACATCTTTAAAAAAGACGCGTGGACGCCCTTACCTAGCGGCGATGGACAAAGATTAAGTATTCAGGCACAAACCAATGGAACATTTTATCAATCCTACAATATTTCATTTACAGAACCCTGGCTGGGCGGAAAAAGACCAAACTCGCTTACAGGAACCGTTTTCTTCACTTCTTTTGCACCATTAGGTGTAAAGAAAAAAATTAAAGTAGATGGCAAAAAAATTGACAATCCTGATGCTCAATTTATGGACATTATTGGCTCTTCTGTTGGTTTTGGAAAACGCCTCAAATGGCCTGATGATTATTTTAATATGTATCTTTCTGCTAACTATAATTATTATCATCTCAATAGATATTCCTTGTTTCAAGGGTTAAGCACTGGCTATGCTAACGATTTTCATTTCACTTTTAATATTTCCCGCAATTCTATTGATGCTCCTATATTTCCCAAAAACGGTTCCAATATCTCATTTACAGGACAATGGACGCCTCCCTACTCTTATTTTATTTTCAAAGACAGAAATATTTCTGACCTTTCTTCACAAGAAAAATATAAATTCATTGAATATCAAAAGTACAAATTCACTGCTGAATGGTTCACACAAATCACTAATAAAAAAGCCGCGGAAGGCAAGGAAGCACGTAATTTAGTATTAAGATTAAAAATGGGTTGGGGATTTTTGGCTTATTATAGAAAACCTATTGGCTTCTCACCATTTGAAAGATTTTATTTAGGTGGCAGTGGATTAAGTGGCTTTCAAAATTTTGTGTCTCGTGAAATCATTGCCCTGCGTGGTTATCCTGATAATTCTTTATCTGATAGTTATGGCTCACCTATTGTAACTCGTTACACAATGGAGTTGAGATATCCTCTCACCCTTAATCCCCAAGCCACTATATTTGTATTGGGCTTTGCAGAAGCAGGCAATGCTTTTTCTGATTACAAATACTTCAATCCATTCTCTGTAAAAAGAAGTGCTGGTATTGGATTAAGATTATTCTTACCAATGTTTGGATTATTAGGACTAGATTATGGCTGGGGATTTGACTCCGTACCAGGAAATCCGGGTATTGGAAACGGCAAAGGACAATTCCATTTTACAATAGGTGGCTTTTTAGGAGAACTATAAAAACCAATAAAAATGTCATTGGATAATATTCACTTGATTGGAGATAAAATTCTAATAGAACCTGTTTCACCACCAGAAAAAACAGTGTCGGGACTTTACTTACCACCAACTGTTCAGGAAAAAGAAAAAATTCAGAAAGGATACATTGTCAAAGTAGGACCTGGTTATCCCATTCCATTTCCAGTAGAATCAGACGAGCCGTGGAAAGAAGCACATGAAAACATCAAATACATACCATTACAGGTAAGAGAGGGCGACATGGCTTTGTTTTTATCTAACTCTGCTATTGAAATTTTTTACAACGATAGAAAATATTTTATTGTGCCGCATCATGCTATACTAATGGTAGAAAGAATTGATTGGTAAATAAATATTCGTGAATTCGTGGCAATAGATTAAAATTATGAAATATCTATTCAAAATAAGATTTAATACCCAATACAAAGATACCGATGGATTGTATTGGCGAGTCCTCATTAACGAAAAAGAATTTTTAGTAAAAGATGTCGTTATTAAAAACAAATTAGTAAAAACCATTTCTCATACTTTACCAACCGGTGAACAAAAATGGAGTGTGTATTGTGAAAGTGATAATTATACAATTGATGAAAACAATATAATCATAATTGAATAATCTTATGAAACCCATTTACTCTCACGAATACTGGATGCAAAGAGCCATTGACCTCTCTATACAAAATATAGATAAAGGTGGTGGTCCTTTTGGTGCGGTGATTGTAAAAAACAATGAGTTGATTGCAGAAGGATATAATCAGGTTACTAACTTAAATGACCCTACCATGCACGCAGAAGTAATGGCGATTAGAGAAGCGTGCAAAAAATTAAATACCTTTGATTTAAGCGGATGTATTATTTACACCTCTTGCGAACCCTGTCCTATGTGTTTGGGGGCTATTTATTGGGCAAGAATTTCTGAAATGTATTTTGCCAATACTAAACAAGATGCTGATGCTATCGGATTTTCAGACGAATTCATTTACAAAGAAATTGAAAAGCCCTACCATTTAAGAAGTTTAAAAACTTATCAAATAATGCGAGAAAAAGCCCTTGCTGCTTTTGAAAAATGGAAATTAAAAGAAGATAAAACGCCTTATTAATGAATCATTCAGATGATAAATTATCTGTTGTTATCATTACTTTTAATGAAGAAAAAAACATTGCCCGTTGTTTAGACAGTGTTCAAGGTATTGCCGATGAAATTATTATTTTAGATTCTGGAAGTAAAGATAAAACAAAAGAAATCGCTACCTCTTATTCAAAAGTCAAATTTTTTGAACATCCTTTTGATGGGCATATTCAACAAAAAAACAGAGCCAAAAATTTAGCCACCCACAACTGGGTGTTAAGTTTAGACGCAGATGAAGCATTAGATGAAACATTAAGAAACAATATTGCTCAACTTAAAGGCAAATGGGACAAAGATGGATATTATATGAATCGTCTAACCAATTATTGCGGACATTGGGTAAGATATTCCAACTGGTATCCTGATAGAAAATTACGCTTGTGGAACCGACACAAAGGCGAATGGAGAGGCATTAATCCTCACGACAAATTTGAAATGTTTGAAGGTGATAAAGTTACGGGATATATCAAGGGAAATATTTTACATTATAGTTATTACACTTTAGATGACCACTACAAGCAAGTAGAGTATTTTACCAACATTGCCGCACAGGCATATTTTGAAAAAAACATTAAAGCCCACTGGTGGAATCTCATAATTAACCCCACTGCTAAATTCATTGACCATTATTTGTTACATTTAGGTTTTTTAGATGGCATTGCGGGCTGGCACATTGCCCGAATTTCTGCTTATGCTACCTATCTTAAATACTTGAAAATTATTAAATTACAACAAAACAAAAAATAAATGTATTCTCTTGAAAATATTTATCAACTTTACATTGAATGCGAACAAAAAGTTTGCACTGATTCAAGAAAAATAATTCCTGGAAGCATATTTTTTGCACTAAAAGGAAATAATTTTGATGGAAACTTATTTGCTTTACAATCCCTTGAAAATGGCTGCAAATATGCAGTAGTAGATAATTCTGAAATGGCAGAAAAACATCCAAAATGTATTTATGTTTCCAATGTTTTAAAAATACTTCAACAACTTGCCAATTATCATAGAAAAAAAATTAATCTTCCCATCATAGCCATTACAGGCAGCAATGGAAAAACCACTACAAAAGAATTAGTTACAAAGGTGTTATCTCAAAAGTTTAATGTTTTAAGCACGCCTGGTAATTTTAATAATCACATTGGATTGCCCCTAACTTTACTTCAACTCAAAAAAGAACACGAAATAGCCGTAATTGAAATGGGTGCTAATCATCCAGGAGAAATTAAAGAATTGTGTGAAATTGCTGAACCAAATTATGGCGTCATTACCAGCATTGGCAAGGAACATCTAGAAGAGTTTGGAAGTATTGAAAATGTCATAAAAACTAATGGAGAATTGTATGATTATTTACTACAAAACAATGGAAAAATTTTTCTACACCTTGATAATAAAGACCTGCTCTCTTTTCTTGCACAATACTACAAATTCAATCCCAACACAATTTGTTCATCTGAACAAATAATTTGTTACTCTGAAATATCCCAACACATTTCCCCTCCCTACACTGGTAGGGAGGGGAATTTAAGGGGAGGGTTCTTTCCACTTTTAGACAATCCCCAAAATCCCATCATTTTAGGCAATTATATTGAAAACAACAATGATATTTTTGTGAATTTTAAGTGGATAGTAAATCAAAAGGACATTTGGGAGGAATTTCAGCAAGGTCTATATGGAGGACATAGAATAAAACCTTCCATTATTCAAAATACACCTATTGTAAAAACGCATCTTTTGGCGTATCATAATTTTATAAACGCTTTGTGTGCAGTTAGTATTGGATATTACTTTGGTGTAGAAAAAGAAAAAATTTATTCCGCCTTTTAAAACTATATTCCTGATAATAACCGATTGCAATGGATAGAAACAGATAAAGGCAACAAAATTATTTTAGATGCCTACAATGCCAATCCCACCAGTATGATGGCAGCCCTTGAATTTTTTAAGAGCAAAAATATTATTTTGAAAAACAATATTCTTTCAACAGATAAAGACAAAGTTCTGATTCTCGGAGATATGTTTGAATTAGGAGAGCATTCAAAAAAAGAGCATAAGGAGATTTTAAACTTCCTGATAAACAATTTTCAAGAATCTGAAATTTATTTAGCAGGAAAAGAATTTTTGAATGCATCAAGAAATATCAAACTATCTAATAACATTCAAATTTTTTCAAACACTCAAGAATTATTAAAAACTCTATCCCAACACCATCCCACCAATAAATTTTTTTTAATCAAAGCATCTCGGGGAATGCAATTAGAACAATGTTTGAATTATTTGTAAAACAACATTATGATAGCACAAATATCTCACAAAGGCGAAACATATAAGGTAGATTTATCTAAACCAATGAGTATAGCCATACCTGTGCAACACCAAAAAGGTGTAAGGGCGTGGTATTTAGATTATCCAAAAATAGAACCCGTTAAAATGGGCGATTGGATAGGCGATGTAAATAGGGGAGGAACTGTCAATTTCAGAAATATTTTTTTTAATCCCCACGCACATTGCACACATACAGAGTGCGTAGGACACATCAGCAAGGACTTTCATTATCAAACATTATCAAATTATTTTTTCAAAGCAAAATTGATTACTGTCTTGCCAGAATATTTGGATAATGGTGATATTGTGGTTACGAAAAAAACTTTATTACCACATTTAGAAAATGATCCCTACATTGATGCTTTAATCATTAGAACTATTCCAAATGATGACAGAAAATTGTATTTTAATTATTCCAACACTAATCCTTGTTATTTAGACAAATCGGCTGTTGAGTATGTGTTGAGTAAAAATGTACAACATTTAATTTTAGATTTACCAAGTATTGACAAAGAGAAAGATGAAGGCAGATTAGAAGGACATAAAACATTTTGGAATTATCCACAAGAAAAATATTCTTTGAGAACCATTACAGAATTAGCATATATTCCTAACAACATTTTAGATAATTGGTATTTTTTGAATTTACAAATAGCCCCAATAGAAAACGATGCCACACCATCTCATCCCGTATTATATAGAATTTTGTTGTAGTAAAAATTTGGTCAAACTTCAAAATGGAAGTTACACAAGTCGGAATAAAGTGCTGCAAAATCCCCCACTTCACCAAGCCCAAAAATAATAGAAAAAATTTTTTTGTTTGATAAGGATAAATTGAGTATATTTGGGGCGCTATGGACAAGTTTAAAAAAAAGACATGGCGGACACGGGCAGACGAGAGCACCGACAATTCGGTGGGACAGTTCTTAACGGCTGACAAAATCATAATGACTTTTCCGACAGTCAATAAAAATCGGGCAACAAATTTTTACAAACAATAAAAATAAAAAAAATGAAAACTAAAATTCTAACTTTAATTATTGCGACAGCATACGCAGTAATCGGACATGCACAAATTACTCTGGAAAATTCATATCCCGCCACCGCAAACAGTGTATTATCTGTTGTAAACTTTGCGAACTCAGGATATAAGTATCAGTATACTGATATTACAAATAATCAAGTCAAGTTCTATAATTTGAACCATTCGCTTTGGAAAACAATAAATATTACACCGCCCGTAGTATACTTTAAGTACTGTAAATTGGGCATCTGAAACTTTATTCAACACCAATTCAAATATTGAGATTCAATGCGTATTCTATCAGGCAACTCCATTTAATCATTTAACACAGATTATTGATGAAACTGGATCAATTATTTTTACAGTTCCAAATTCTGGGGGTGGGGTTGTAAAATCAACCGGGAATGGATGGAAATACATAGCGAATATATATAATTATAATTCTTATCCTACTCTTACAGTCGTTTCTCATAATGTTTATAGTTTGCCAGGAACCTATCCTACGCAAATTGTACAACATTCTGGCGGAGGACCTTACTTTGAAAACGCATTCCCGAATCCAGCGCAAAATCAAATAACCATTCCATACAGTTTACCACAAGGTAATTTTAAAGGACAAATAATTATATACGATGTTTCAGGGAAAGAAATTGAAAAATATGATGTAGATAACTCATTCAACAATTTACTCCTTGACGTTTCCCAATTTCCAAAAGGAACTTATACCACACATTGCTATTAAGTGAAGAGCAAAAAATCGTTCAAAAATTATTTGATTTTTAAATTTTAGGGTGTCCCGTTGCGGAAGTCAGGAAATTTATCGTTAACTAAAAAATATTAACCATGGGCTTGGTGGAAATGGCGGGGATAGTAGTAAATTAAAGTGACTACAACAAATTATCTTTGTAGCGTGGGACAGCAAAGCGCAATGAACACTGCTACTTCACCAAGCCCAAAAATAATAGAAAAAAATTTTTGTTTGATAAGGATAAATTGAGTATATTGGGGGCGTTGGTGGCAAGCGTAACAAACCCAACAACAAATGACAAATTGAAAATAAAAAAATATGGCACAATTACACGTAAGTAAAAAAACAATTGGAAAGTTGTTCAGCGAAATGCAGAACAAAAAATTTATTATTCCTGATTATCAAAGACCCTACAAATGGGACATTGAAAAATGCGAGACATTGTGGGCAGACATTGAGAATTTTGCTCAAACTGATGCAAAAAATGGAGCAGATTATTTTTTGGGAACAATTGTATCCTACATCAATGACGACAAAAATCAAGAAATTATTGATGGACAACAAAGGATAACTACTTTTATGCTGATGCTTCGTGCATTTTTCAAAAAACTAGAAGATATGACCGAAGACGAAGATGTAATCGGCTTGAAAAATCAAATAGCTCCTTGCATTTGGGATATCAATCCAATATCTCAAAAAGTATCCGATAAAACTAAAATTCATATTGAATCACTTGTTGCAACAGAAGAAGATAATGATACCTTTCACGAAATCCTCAAAGCAGGTACAGCAATTGATTCAGCCAATGATAATTATTCTCGAAATTTCATTTACTTCCAAAACAAATGTGATGAATACGCTACCCGATACCCAATGCAGTGGAAAGAACTATGTGTAACAATTCTCCAAAAGTGTATAATACTACCAATTGAGTGTGACTCCCAAGACACAGCCTTGACAATTTTCTCTACTCTTAATGACAGAGGACTTCCTCTTGCCGACTCTGACATTTTTAAAGCACAAATTTATCGTAATAGTGGGAAAAAAGAGAAGTTTACAAGTCAATGGAAAGAACTGTCGCAAATTTGTAAACAAGGTAGATTGTCTATAGATGACGTTTTCAGATACTATACACACATACTAAGGGCAAGGAATAAAGACAAATCAAAGGAAGTAGGTCTTAGAAAGTTTTATGCAGAAGACAAATATAAAAGACTTAAAGATGAAAATTTAATGTCCGAAATTATGGCATTAGCCGAATTTTGGAGATATGTAAATGTTGGTATTAATCCTGATGAAGAAGTGACTTATACAATATCGTTGGAGGCACAAAAATATTTGCATTGCTTAAGTTGTTATCCGAATGAATTCTGGAAGTATCCAACTAGTGTATTTTTCTTGAAAAACATTAATAGTAACACATTTGATCAAGAATTTATCGCAATGCTTAAAAAATTGGTCTCGTTTTTATTTTCAAAATTCATTGATGCTCCAACTGTGAATGCCATCAAAGATGATATTTATTCCGCTTGCATATCAATTAACACTAATAATACATTACAAGTAAGAATAACGCTAAACGAAGAATTATTGAAGCAAAAAATAGACGGCTTTGCTTCTTCTCGTCTTTCTCGTGCATTATTGCTTTTAGATGCATATCTAAACCCAAATCAAACCGACAGAATTCCTGAAACTTTTGATATTGAGCATATTTTTCCTAAAAAGTGGCAAGATACTAATTATAACGGATGGAACATAGAAGATGCTAATTCCTATCTCGACAGATTTGGTAACAAAGTCGTAATTGAGAAAAAGATAAATATTCAAGCAGGAAATGGATATTTCGGAGTAAAAAAACAGAAATACGGACTTTCAAAAATTGCGAATGTATTAGATTTAGCAAATTATCATAAAAATGATTGGGTCAAATCTGACATTGAAGAACGAGAAGTGAAATTTAAGGAAAACATTATCAATTTTTTTAAATCAAACTTACTAAAGACAGAAGAAATAACGGATTAAAAACAAGAACGCCAGCCACCAACAGTCGTTTAGCCCAATGGCGGGATCAGTGATTAATTGAATTCTACCTTGCATCAACTTTTGTGATGTTTTGATAGTTTTATACTCCAAACCCCCC
>FWWL01007847.1_pt1 | contig 14165 bp, 15 predicted proteins | sample 2228331 | NCBI WGS metagenome assembly FWWL01 (sample SAMEA103939775, study PRJEB20133) | metagenome
CCCAGGTGGGCCAGGAAATGGGCCTGGGTGGTGAGGCCCAGGGGGCGCAGGCCCACCTCCAGCCCAGCCTCCACCAAGGTGGTGAAGTCCACGTGGGCCGTCATATCCTGGGCCCCAGGGCGCAGATAAGGGCTGGGGGAGGGGCGATGGCGGTAGAAACACAGGAGGGTCCCCTCCCGCCGCCAGGGGGCGTAGAGCTCGCGGGCCTCGTACCCGTAGTCGATGGTCAGGAGAAAGCCGCGGGCCAAGGCCCGGCCCGCCCACCGCACGAAGGCTGGGGCCTCCAGGTTCACCTCGGCGTAGCACCCTTCGCCGGGCAGGAGCCCCAAGCGGCGGAAGTAGGCCTCGATCTCCGGTGTGGATAGGGGCCCCAGCTCCTCGCGCAAGGAGCCGTCCCACCCCACGTAGACCTCCAGGAGCCGCCCCCCCTCCCGATAGACGCGGTGCACGGGGAAGCTGTCCACCAGCTCGTTGCTAAGGATGCACCCCTCCACCGCCCTAGGGGCCAGGTCCTTGGGAAAGGAGACCTTGCCCCCAAGGCCAGCGGCACAGAGGGCCCTACGGGCCAGGGCCCGTAGGGTGGGGCTCCTCTCCACCAGGGCATAGGTCAGGGCCCTATAGAAGGCAGGACGGTGCCGGCGGGCCCAAAGGAGGAGGCCACGGGCCAGGGCCCCCGTGCCCCCGCCCACCTCCACCACCTGGAAGGGCCGCGGACGGCCCATGACCTCCCACATCTCCTCCAGCTGGCGGCCCACAAGGACAGGGAACACGGGGCCCAGCTCAGGGCTGGTGAGGTAGTCCCCTCCATGCCCCATGGGCGGGCGGGGGGCGGCGTAATAGCCGTAACGGGGATGGTAAAGGCACATCTCCATATAGTCGCGGAAGGTGATGGGCCCCCGGCGGCGGATACGGGCCACGATGGCCCGCAAAAGGGCCTGCCCCCTCTCCTCCCAGAACTCGTCCATCGTCACCCATGTTAGCGCCCCTCCCAACCCCTTGCCACCGCCAGGCCCCCAAGATTATCATGGCCTGTGCAGGCATTTGCACTCAGGTCAAATGATGGACAGAGAGCAACTGATGCAGGAGGGCTTCACCCTTCTGGCCCGGCTCATGGCCTGGGCCGACCCCAGCCGGCTGGAGGAGTGGGCGGAGCTGGGGCTGACCATCACCCAGATCCGCATCCTGTTCCTGTTGCGGCGCCTTGGGGGGCCTACGGCCCGGCAGCTGGCCCAGGAGCTGGAGGTGAGCCCCTCCACCCTCACCCGCATCGTAGACCGGCTGGAGAGGCACGGCCTGGTGCGGCGGGTCACCGACCAGCAAGATCGGCGTCAGGTGCGGCATCTGCTCACGGCCAAGGGGCGGAAGACGCTGGCCCGCCTGGAGCAGACGGGCCGGGCCCGCTTGGGCCATCTCTTCTCCCGTCTCACCGCCCAGGAGTTAGCCCAGGTGGTGGAGGCCTTGCGCATCCTTCACCGCTCGGCCGTGGAGGAGGGCTCGGAGGTGGTAAGGCCATGACCAGGATGGCCACCCTGGAGAGCCTCTCCCAGCTGAGCACCCGGGCCAAGGTCCTCACGGTGGCTGGGGCCATGGTGGCCATGTTCACGGCGGCCATGGACCAGACGTTGGTGGGCACGGCCCTGCCCCGCATGGTGGGGAGCCTTGGGGGCTTGGCCCTCTTCCCCTGGGTGTTCACCGCCTACATGGTGGCCTCCACCACCGTGGTGCCCATCGTGGGGCGGCTGACGGACATCTACGGGCGCAAGAGGTTCTACCTGGCGGGGATCGTGATCCTGATGGTGGGCTCCATGCTGGCCGGGCTCTCCACCACCATGACCCAGCTCATCGCCTTTCGGGCCCTGCAGGGCATCGGTGGGGGCATGATCATGGGCATTACCTTCATCATCGGCGGCGACCTCTTCCCCCCCGCCCAGCGGAGCAAGTATGTGGGGCTGTTCACCGGGGTGTTCGCCGCCGCCAGCATCCTGGGGCCTCTTATTGGGGGGGCCCTTACCGACTATATCCACTGGCGGTGGGTGTTCTACGTGAACTTGCCCTTGGGGGCCCTGGCCCTACTGGTGGTGGGGGTGGGCCTGCCGTCCCTGCGCCCAGCGGCCCGGGGGGTGGCCCTGGACTGGCCAGGGTTTGTGCTCCTGCCGGGCATGGTGGTGCCCCTCCTGCTGGCCCTCTCCTGGGGTGGGAGCCGCTTCGATTGGGGCTCGCTGCCCATGGTCTCCATCTTTGTGGCCGTGGCCGCCCTCACCGCCCTGTTTGTGGTGGTGGAGCGGGGCCGGGAGTGGTCCGTTTTGCCCCTCTCCCTCCTGCGGCATCCCGTTTTCGCCGTGGCCGCGGCCATCGCCTTGCTTTTGGGGGCGGGCATGTTCGGGGCCATCTCCTTCATCCCCATGTTCGTGCAGGGAGTATTGGGGTCCTCGGCCACCAACTCTGGCCTCATCACCATGCCCCTGACCATGGCCTTCGCCATCTCCAGCACCCTGGGGGGCCAGGTCATGGCCCGCACCGGTCGCTACAAGCTCATAAACCTAGTGGGGCTGGCCACGGTGATAGGGGCGATGGTCCTCTTCTCCCAGATGAGCGCATCCACCGCGCGCTGGGAGGTGACCCGGAACATGGTGATCGTGGGCATCGGGGTGGGGCTGAGCATGCCCGTGCTCACCTTGGCCGTGCAGAACGCCGTGCCCTATAGGATGCTAGGCGTCGCCACCTCCGCCATCCAGTTCGTCCGCCAGGTGGGGGCGGTGATGGGGGTGGCCGTGCTGGGGTCGCGGGTCAACGTCGTCTTCGCCCGGGAGCTGGCCCAGGGGATGCCTCCCCAGCTCAAATCCCTGCCCCCGCAGATGACCTCCCTCTTGCAAGACCCCGACTTCTTTTTGAGCCCGGAGAGGATGGAGGCTCTGCGGGCCCACTTTGCCGCCTTGGGAGAGGGGGGACTGGAAACCTTCCAGGCCCTTCTGACGGCGGTGCGGGGGGCCCTGGCCTCGGGCATCGCCGAGGCCTTCCTGGTGGCCCTCTTCTTCTCCCTGGCCGCCTTGGCCCTGGCCTTCTTCCTGAGGGAGATCCCCTTGCGCTCCTTTCACGTGCCAGAGCCTAAGGCCGAGGGGGCGCCTTTGCAACCGGCCCTGGCCACCGCCCTGCAGGGGTTTGGCGACGGCCCAGCCCCCACCGACCCCACCCTCCCGGAGGAGGCCTCCCTGCGACAGGAGGTGGAGGCCCTGCGGGGGCAGGTGGCCCAACTACGGGAGGCGGCCCGCCGCCTGAGCCCGCCCCCTTTGGAGGCCTTGCGGCAGGAGGTGGAGGCCTTGCGGCAGGAGGTGTCCCACCTGGGGCGGGCCCTGGCCTTTGAGGCCCCGCCCCAGGTGGAAGTGCTGCGGGAGCTGCAAGCCCTACGTCGGGAGCTGGCAGATATGCGTGCTCGCTTCGCCCCTGCCCCAGGGGAGGCCGCCAGCGAGGCCCAGAGGTGGACCCAGATCCTGGAGGAGGTGCTGGCCGAACTGCGGGCCCTGCGGCAATGGCTGCAAGAGGGCTGGCGCCAGCGCCTCATGCAACACTGAGGCCCTTGAGCCACCGCAGGAGTCCCAGGCGGTTGCTGATGATGCCCCTGGCCCCCAGGGATAGGAGCCTCTCCGCCTCCTCCCGCTCATCCACCGTCCAGCAGAGGAATGGAAGCCCCCTCTCCCGCAGGTAAGCGGTGCGGGCCTCGTCGGCCAGGGAGTGGTGGATGGTCACCCCCTGAGGCAAGAAGGGGAGGCGCAAAAGCGCGTCCCACTGCTGTGGGGTCTCCACCGTGTAGAACACGGTGAGGCCGGGGACGGCCTCGGCGGCGGCCTCCAGCAAGTCCCACTCCCGACTACACACCATCACCCAGTCAGCGGCCTCCAGCCGGGCCAATAGCTCCCCCAGGTGACGGGCGTAGTGGCGGCCCTGGCCCGGCCAGAGGTCTTTTTTGACGTCCCACAGGAGGAGGGCCCGCCCCCTAAGGGCCTGCAGGACCTCCTCTAAGGGGAGAGGGTCCAATTCCAGGCGCAGATAAAAGGGGCCCAGGGGGAGGGCCCAGGGCCCCAAGCCATGAGAGGCGTAGCGGCGGCGATCTAACAGCAGGGGCAGGGGCCCCAGGCGCCGCTCGTGCCGGGCCCAGAAGCGGCCCCCCTGGAGCCAGACATCGGCCTCCACCATGTCCACCCCCGCTTGCAGGGCCTGGGCCAGCAGGTCGCGCCGGTTGCCAAAGGCGTGGGCTATGGCCAAGGGCCGTCCTCCGGCCTGCCAGAGGCCGGGCGCCTGGCCCTCCCTCATCCCCCACCCCCTCGGAGGCGGGCGTAGGCCTCCCGCCGGGCTCGCACCTCCGCCGCCCACTCCCGGTAAGCGTGGGCCACCTGCCCTAAGATCTGGGCCACCGTGAGCGCCTCCCCCTCCGGGGTCACGGCCACGCGCTCCATGTCCTCCGGCCCCAAGGGGTGGAGGAGATTGAGGAGGCGGCGATGGGCCACGCGCAGCACCAAGGCCGCTTCCCGCGGGGAGGAGAGCTGGGCGGAGGCCACGCACGGGGGTGGGGGCAGGCCTAGGGCGGCGGCCAACAGGCGCCCAAAGCGGAAGTTGAGGGCGTCCACCGCCTCCTCCAGGAGGGCCCGCAGGGGGCGGCCCGCCCCACCCCAAGCGAACTCCTCGGGCGTGCACCCCTCCAGGGCCGCCAGCAGGGCCTCCTTGCCCTCTTCCAGCTCCCTGGCCAGGGCAGCTATCTCTTCCACACTAGAAAAGTTTAGGGTGGTAACGTTTTTTAGGCCAGGTCGTTGGCCCGCCCGAAGAGGGCCCGCCAGGCCCGCTGGGCCTGCGGCAGGTGGGCCCGGAGCTGGTCCCTACCCAGGGGGCCCTCCTCAGTGAGGTAGGCGGTGACCCAGCGAGCGGGGGTGAGGTCGAAGTAGCGGTTGCGCACCTCCACCCCCGAGGGGAGGGAGGCGGCCACCTCCTGCGCCTCTCCCTCCTCGGGGAAGAGGGAGCGGGAGAGGGAAGGGGGGAGGAGCTTGGCCGTCTCCGCCGCCACCAGGAAGGGGACGCCGGCGCGACGGCAGAGGAGGGCCAGGGAGCGGGTGCCCACCTTGTTGAGGACGGACCCATCGGCCAGGAGGGCATCGGCCCCCACCAGGACGGCCTGGGCCTCCCCCACCGCTTCCCCTAGCTGGGCCTCGGTAATGAGGGTCACGGCCAGGCCCCGCTGGGCCAGGGACCGGGCCAGGGCCACCCCCTCCAACAGGGGACGGCCCTCGCTGACGATGACGCGGCGGGGGCGGCGGGCGGCGAGGATGGCCTCTACCGTGGAGCTACGGCTATAGGTGAGGACGGTGCCCTGGGGCAGGGCCTCTGTGGCCCGGGCAATGAGACGGGACAGGGCCTCCTCCCGCCGGGAGGCATAAGCGGTCAGGGCCGCCGCCGGATCGGGGGCCCTATGGGCCGCCCCATAGGCGTGGGCGATGGCCATGGCGATGCCCGGCATGCCAGGACGGGCCCGGGCCAGGAGGCAGGCGGCGGCCCGCAGGGCCTGGGGCTCCTCCCTGGCCACCTCCGCGAGGGCGGCCAGGGCGCGCCCTATCAGCTCCCCCGCCCCCCGCGTCCGGTCTTGGGCTAGCTCCTGCGCCCCTTCCGCCGCCGGGGATGGGGCCAGGGGATATACGGCGTGCAGGGCCTCGGGCAGACGGGGGACGGTGGGATAAAAGAACACGGAGGCCGGAGGCACCCAGCGGGCGGCCACATGCTCCCAGTCCAGGCGCACCTCCCGCCCTGGCCGCACCGCCAGCAAGAAGGGGTGCACCACCCATCGCCTCCCCAGGCGGGGATCGGGGGCCACTACCGGGGGGCCATAGGCGAGCACCGCCACGTCCTCCGCCCCCAGGCCCGTCTCCTCGGCCACCTCCCGCAGGGCCTGGGGGAGGGGCTCGTCCTCCAGGTAGCCGCTTACCCCCGCCCAGCGGCCACGATAGGTGCCCACGCGGCCACTGCGGCGCAAGAGCAGGACGCGGTCACCGCCGCGGCCTCGTCGCAAAAGGAAGGCGGTGACGACATGCACCTCCTCCACAGCCCTAGGCTGCCCGCAGCACGGGCACCTCCTCGGCCTCGGCCACCCACGGGCTGCGATAGCCGCACTGGATGCACACCAGATCGGCCTCGTCGCCGAGGAGCCGCTCCACATAGATCATGCCCCCACAGCGCGGACACCTCAGCCCGCGGCCCATGGCCCCTTCACCTCCCACCCTCTCATCCTAAAGCTCCTCACTTTCGTTGTCAAGATATCTTACAATGTTGTTGTCAAAAGTCAAAGGAGGGGGTGTGATATACTGGTGGGTGGCTATGGCGGGCTTGCCGGCGCTGGTGGAGGGGCTTTTGCGGCCGGAGGCCTATCCCCATCCTGTGGAGCGGGTGGGGCTGGTGCAGACGCACATCTCCTACGTCTTCCTGGCCGGGGAGTATGTCTACAAGGTGAAGAAGCCCCTGGACTTGGGTTTTCTGGACTACTCCACCCTTCGCAAGCGTCACTACTACTGTCGGCGGGAGGTGGAGCTGAACAGGCGCTACTGTGACCAGGTCTATCTGGGGGTGGTGCCTGTGGTCATGGGGGCGGAGGGCCTTTGCTTGGAGGGGCGGGGAAGGGTGGTGGAGTATGCGGTGAAGATGCGTCGCGTCCCCTCCGAGGCCATGTTGGACCACTTGGTGGCCACAGGGCAGGCCACAGCCCCGCTGCTTGGGGACATTGGGCGGCACCTGGCGGCGGCCCATGCCCGGGCCCGGACCGGCCCGCACATCGCCCGCTACGGGACATGGGCCATCGCCTACGCCTGGCGGGAGAACTTCGCCCAATGGGCGCCCATGGTGGGGGAGGTCATCACCCCCGAGGAGGACGCCACCCTGCGGGGGTATGTGGGCTGGTTCTTGCGGCGCCGACGCCCCCTTCTGCGTCGGCGGGCCCAGGAGGGGCGGGTGCGGGAGTGTCACGGCGACTTGCGGTGCGAGAGCATCGCCCTCCTACCTGGGGGGCGAATCTGCATCATGGACTGCATCGAGTTCAGCCGCCGCCTGCGGTACACGGACGTGGCCGGGGACGTAGCCTTCCTGGCCATGGACCTGGAGCGAAGGGGCCGCCCCGACTTGGCCCAGGCCTTTGTGGAGGCCTATGTGGAGGCGGCAGGGGACCCTGGCCTGTGGGCGGTGCTGGACTTCTACCGTTGCTACCGGGCGGCGGTGCGGGGCAAGGTGGAGGGGATGCGGGCCCATCAGGAGGAGGTGCCCCCCAGGGAGCGGGCGGAGGCCCGGGCCTCTGCCCGCCGCTTCTTCCAGCTGGCCTGGGCCTATGCCCGGCGGGACTGGCCCTGCTTGGTCATCACCTGCGGCCTGGCGGGGGTGGGCAAGTCCAGCCTGGCGCGGGCCCTGGGCATGGAGGTTATCTCCTCGGACGTGGTGCGCAAGGAGCTGGCCGGGCTACCCCCGCAGGCCCGGCGCCGCGAGCCGCTGGGAGGGGGCATCTACTCCCCGCAGATGACCGAACGCACCTATCAGGCCCTCATGGCCCGGGCCCGCCAGCTCCTGCGAGAGGGCCGATGGGTAGTGCTGGACGCCACCTTCCTGCGCCGCCGTCATCGTCAGTGGGCCCGCCGCCTGGCCGCCCAAGAGGGGGTAAGGTTCCTCTGCCTCCTCCTACAGGCCCCAGAGGCCGAGGTGCAGCGACGCCTGGCGCGCCGGGAGGAAGAGGGGATAAACGCCTCCGACGCCCGCTGGGAGGTCTACCTGGCCCAGCGGCAGGCCTGGGAGCCCCCGGACGAGATCCCCCCTTCCCAGCTCCTGGCCCTGGACGCCACCCGCCCCCCAGGGGAGCTGGCCCAGGCGGTGCGTGAGGCCCTGGGGAGGTAAGGGAGGGGTGGCCGATGAAAGCCGCCCCCTACCCCCGCTGGTGGCGGTGGTAGGGCCCTCGGGGGCAGGCAAGACCACCCTCCTGGTGGCCCTCATGGGCGAGCTGATCGGCCGCGGCTACCGCGTGGCGGCCATAAAGCACTCCCACCACCCAGGGCTCCTGCCCCATGCCCCGGGCAAGGACTCCCATCGCCTGTGGGAAGCGGGGGCGGAGGCGGTAGCCCTGGTGGGGCCCGGCCTCCTGGTGGTGTGGGGACGGGAGGAGTGGCCCCTTTCCCAAGTCCTCCCCCTCTTGGCCCACCGGGCAGACGTGGTGCTGGTGGAGGGGTACCGGGCCCAGCCCATCCCCCGCATCGAGGTCTGGCGGCGGGGGATGGAGCTCCTCCCGCCAGGACCGGGGGAGGTGCTGGCGGTGGTGGGCGACCCTCCCCCCGGCTGGCAGGGGCCTACCTTCCCACCAGGAGAGACCTCTTCCCTTGCCGACCTGCTAGAGAGGAGGCTGGGCCTTAGCCGGCCATGAAGCCCTGCCCCACCACGGCCATCGTCCTGGCCGGGGGCCGCTCCCGCCGCCTGGGCCAGGACAAGGCCCTCCTGGACCTGGGCCAGGGCCCCCTCCTGGCGCGCACGGTGGCGGTGGCCGCCTCCCTCTGTGCGGATGTGGTGGTGGTCACCGACGTCCCCGGCCGCTACCAGGACCTGGGCCTGCCCGTGCGCTGGGCCAGCGACCGCCGGCCTGGCCAGGGCCCCCTGGCCGGCCTGGAGGCCGGCCTGGAGGCCGCCCGCCACCAGTTCGCCCTCCTCCTTGCCTGTGACCTGCCCTTCCTCAGCCCCCGCTTCCTGGCCCACATGCTGGCCCAAGAACGGGACTACGAGGCCCTGGTCCCCTTCTGGGAGGGGAGGTGGCACCCCCTGCACGCCATCTACGCCCTCTCCTGCCTCCCGCACGTGCAGGAGCTCCTGGCAGCGGGGGAGCAGCGCCTGGAGGGCCTCCTGCCCCGCCTCCGCCTGCGGGCCATCCCCCCACAGGAGGTGGCGGCCTTGGACCCCCTCTCTTTGTTCAACCTCAACACGCAGGAAGACCTGGCGCGGGCCCGGGCCATCATGGCCCAAAAGGCCCAGGACCAAAAGTGACCAACGGCCCACTCCCATGGTGACATAGGGCCCTAAGAGGGGGAGGGGGGACGGCGCTAACCTGGGACAGGAGGGCGAGAGCCATGATGTGGATGCATGCCTGTCCCCGCTGCCGCGGGCCAGTGGTGGAGGAGTGGGACATCTATGGGCGCTTCTTGTCCTGCCTCGTCTGCGGCTACATCCTGAGCGAGCAGGAAGAATACGCCCTCCGCTGGGGCCCGCCCCTGCCGGCAGAGGCGACCTAGCCCTGCTGTTCCAGACGGCGGGCCAGAAAGGCGGCGGCCTGGGAGCGGCGCCTTAGGTTAAGTTTAGTCAAGATGTGGGAGACGTAGTTCTTGACCGTCTTCTCCGACAGGTACAGCTCTTGGGCGATCTCCTTGTTGGTCTTTCCCTCGGCGATGAGGGCTAGGATGCGCCTCTCCTGGGGGGAGAGGGAGGCCATCTCGTCTCGGCCCCCGGAGGCCAGCTGACGCAGGCGCTGCAGGACCTGGGCGGTGACGTGGGGATCCAGCAGGGACTCCCCACGGGCCGCCCGCTCGATGGCCTCCACCAGGGCCTGGCTACGGGCCTGCTTGAGGATGTAGCCGGCGGCCCCGGCCATGATGGAGCCGAAAAGGGCCTCCTCGTCGGCGAAGGCGGTGAGCATGATCACCTGGACGGTGGGGTCCTCTTGCTTGATCTCGCGGCAGGCCTCCACCCCCGAGCCGTCAGGCAGGCGGACATCCATGATGACCACATGGGGGCGGGTGCGGCGGGCCACTTGGACGGCCTCGGCCACGCTCCCCGCCTCCCCCACCACCAGGAAGTGGGGCCGCCGCTCCAAAAGGGTGCGCAGGCCCATGCGCACCACCTCGTGGTCGTCCACGATGAGCACCTTGATGGGCTCGCTCATGCCACCCCTTCCCTCACCGGCAGTTCCAGACGCACGCGGGTGCCGCGGCCGGGGGCGCTATCGATGGTCAGGCGGGCGTCCAGGACCCGCGCCCGGTCGGCCATGTTGCGCAGGCCCTGGCGGGTGCGGTCCCGCTGGGCCCCAGGGTCGAACCCCACGCCGTCGTCCTCCACCTCCAGGGTAAGGGTGGGGCGGCGATAGGCCAAACGCACCACCAGACGAGAGGCGCGGGCATGCTTGATGACGTTGCTTATGGCCTCCTGGGCCACATGGTAGAGGCCCAGGGCCTCCTCCTGGCCCAGAGGGGGCAGGGGGCCCCAAGCCTCCAGGTGGGCATCGATGCCGGCGGTGGCCCGGGCCTCCTCCACCAGCTCCCGCATGGCCCGCCGCAGGTCGCCCACCTGGGAGGTGGCCGGGCGCAGGTCATAGATGTAGTGGCGCAGGTCGCGGATCACCTTGTCCAGGTCGTCAATGGCCCGCTCCAGGGCCGGACGCACCGGCGAGGAGCCCTCCAGCTCATCGCTGGCCGCCTCCAGGCCTAGGGTCACAGCGTACAGGGACTGGATGACCCCATCGTGGAGGTCCATGGCGATGCGCTCCCTCTCCTCCAGCAGGGCCAGGCTGCGCATGCGGTCATAGAGGCGGCTGGTCTCCACAGCCACCGCCGCCCAGTTGGCGAAGGCGGCAAGGAGCTGGGCCTGCCCCTCCCCCAAGGGGGCCGGCTGGTGGTTCCCCACCATCAGGACGCCCAAGAGCTTGCCCTTGGCCGAGAAGGGCACGGCCACCAGGGAGCAGACCTCCTCCCCACCCACCACCGCCGGCCTCCCCCCCAGGCGGCCATCGCGACGGCAGTCCGAGACTACCAGGGGCTGCCCAGTCTGGACCACCAGCCCCTGTGGTCCCTCCCCCGCCGGCAGGGGGGAGGCCATCTCCGGGCCCTCGCGCAAGCCCCGTTGGGCGGCCACCCGTAGCTCCTCCCCTGCCGGGTCCAGGAGCATGAGGACGGCCACATCGGCCTGCAGGAGGTGGCGGGCCCGCTCCACCACCGAGTCAAGAAGGCCCTCCAGGTCTGGGGAGGCGGTGACCTCTTGCCCTAGCTCGAAGAGGGAGCGCCACTCCGCGGCCCGCCTCTCCAGCTGGCCCTGCATCCTCTCCAGGACGGAGAAGATGGTGGAGGCGAAGGCCACAATGCCCAGGGTGGCCAGGCTACCGGCCACGGTGAAGGCGGCGGCATCGGGCAGGGCGGGGAAGAGGACCAAGTGCAACAGGGCCCCAAGGCCCAGCACGAAGGCCAAAGGGGCGGCCACCGCCAGCCACCACAGGGCCTGCAGGCTCCCCCTCATCGCTTTCAGTTTACACAAAAGAGGCCGCGGAGGGGAAAAGAGGCGGCGGGCGCACCACCAGACAGGGGAGAGGGGAGCGCTGGACGATGGCCTGGGCCACGCTGCCCAAGGGCCAGACCTTGCCCTCCCGCCCATGGGCCCCATGCGAGGAGAGGGCGATGAGCCCCGCCTCCACCTCCCGCGCCAGGGAGAGGAGGGAGGAGACGGGATGGCCCACCAGGGCCCGGGCCATGGCCCGCACCCCTTCCCGCCCCAGGCGACAGGCCTCCTGCTCCAGCTCGGCCTGGACCCGCTGGCGGGCCTCTTCCAGGAAGCGGCGGGCCATGTCCTCCTCGCTCAGGCCCTCCACTGCCACCACCCGCGCCAGCACCAGGGTGGAGTCCAGGGCCTGCGCCAGCTCCCGCGCCAGGGGCAGAACGGCAGCGGAGAGGCGGGAGCCATCCAGGGGCACCAAGATGGAGCGTGGGGGCCACAAGACCTGCTCCCCCCGCTTCACCAAAAGAACGGGGCGCAGGCTAGACTGGACCACCCGCTGGGCCACCGACCCCCGGGCCCAGGGTCCGGGGGCCGCCGGCGGCCCCCCGGCCAGGGCGATAATGTCCACCCCCCACCGCTCGGCCCACTGGAGGATGCAGTGGGCGGGATAGCCGTAGGCCACCTGCGTCCGCGCCTCCACCCCCAGGTCGGCCAGATGCTGCCTCTTGCGCTGGAGGTAGCCGTGGGCCCAGGCCATCTCTCGCCCCAGCTCCCGCCCCTGCCGGTAATCGCACAGGTGGCTGGTGGGGTCGATGACCAAAAGAAGCCACATGAGGGCTCCCGTGCGGGAGGCGATGACCGTGCCATAGGGCAGGGCTTCCTCCGCCTGGGGGGTTCCGTCCAGAGGGACCAGGAGCGACCCGACCATACCCTCACCTCCCCAAGACATTCACATAATAATAGCACCGCCGCCCCCAGGGCTCCGGCCGCCTGGCCCTTATCGATAGGGACTTTCTTCCCTAGGACAATGGGAACTTTGGCCCTGTCCGCGCCCTTCGCCAAGGCGTAGCATGGGCTAAGAGCGGGCCTGGTCATGGCTACCTCTACCATGCCCTATCCCAAGGAGATCACCGTCCGGGACGGGGAGCGGGTGACCATCCGCCCCCCCACCCCCGCGGACGGAGAGGGGCTGTTGGCCCATTTCATGTCCCTGCCCGCCGAGGAGCGCCACTTTCTGGAGGAGGTGTTCACCTCCCCAGGGGTGCTGGAGGGGTGGATAAGGCCCCGGGAGGGGCAGGCCCTCTCCCTGGTGGCCCTGGCCCAGGGGCGTATCGTGGCCCAGGGGAGGGTGAGCAGGCGACGGGGACCGGCCTGGGGCCATGTGGGCCATATCCGCGTCACTGTCTCCCCATCCTTCCGGGGCCGCGGCCTGGGCACCGCCCTTTTGCGCGAGCTGTGCGAGATGGCGGCGGCCGCCGGGCTGGGGCTGCTCCTGGCGGAGGTGGTGGAGGAGGTGGAGGAGGAGGCCCTGCGGGCCCTGGAGTGGCTGGGGTTCATGCGCACCGGCACCATCGCCGATGGGGCCCGTGGGCCCAAGGGCGAGCGTCACGACCTGCTCCTTTTGGCTTTGCCCCTGGAGCGGTGGTCCCAGTGGACGCGCTTCTGAGGGGAGGCCAGCAGTCCCCCCTCAGGGCTGTGGGCAGGCCGGCGGGACGCTAGGGGGGGATTGGCGGCGGGACGGCCCAAGGGAGGCCAGCCCCGCCCCCACATATCCTGCCCACTGCACGGCCTTCAACAGGAGGTGTAGGGCCAAGGCCAATATCCCCTCCCGCCAGGGCCGCCCCAGCCACAGGCCCCCCTCCCGCTCCCGCAGGAACAGCTCCCAATAGGGAGTAGCCTTGACGGCGTGTAGGGAGGCCCCATAGCGCAGGTTGGTGCGCACCAGCTTCCTCAGGTCGGGCTCGATGTGCCAGACGGCGTCCCGTAGGAGCCCCACCCGCGACGAGAGCTTGCGGCACTCGTAGTAGATGATGTCGTGGTCGTAGTGTAGGATGTGGGGCACCCACTGCGGGGGGATGGCCTCCATCGCCTGCAGGAGGAGGGGGCGGCGGAAAAGGCGCGGCGGGTTGCCCCCGCGGGCAGGGTCGAACCCCGCCTCGGTGCGGAACCGGGCATTCACGATGACCTTAGAGGCGGCATACAGGCGGGGTATGACCCACTGGCGGTTGTAGGACTCCTCCTCCAGCACCAGCATGTCTAGGCCCTCCCCCTGGGCCATCTCCACCGCCCGTCGCACGGCCCCCGGCTTGAGGACCTGGTCGGCGTCCAGCATGAGCACATACTCCCCCTGGGCCTCCCTGGCCCCTGCCATGCGGGCGGCCAACAGCTTCCCAGGGCAGAAGAGGACACGGGCCCCCATCTCCTGGGCGAGGGCCACCGTCCCATCGCGGGAGCCACCGTCTATCACCAACAGCTCCAGATGAGGGTAGTCCTGGGCCCACACGCTCTCCAGGCATAGGCGGAGGGTGCGGACGCAGTTATAGGTGGGCACGCACACAGACACCAACGGGCCATCGCCCATCCACCACACACCTCCCACCGCTGGGGCGCCGACCTACCAGGGGAGCTCGGCCCAGGCCACACACAGGACGCGGTCGGCGGCCCCGTAGTAAAGGACTAGGGTGCGGCCATGGAGGACCGCCCCACACGAGAATACCACATTGGGGGATACCCCCACACGCTCATACTCCTCCACCGGCTCCAGGATGGGGTCCACCCCCCGCTCCAGGACCACGTGGGGGCGCTCCTTGTCCAGGAGGACGTACCCCAAGCGGTAGGTCCACGTGCGGGCCTCCACCCCGTGGTAGATGAGGAGCCAGGCGTGCGCCAGCTCGATGGGGGGGCCAGCGATGCCC
>FWWL01007848.1_pt1 | contig 14160 bp, 10 predicted proteins | sample 2228331 | NCBI WGS metagenome assembly FWWL01 (sample SAMEA103939775, study PRJEB20133) | metagenome
TGGCTCTTCAAGGATATGTTTCACCTTTTTTATGGGAACACCTTACCTCGTATCCAAAAGAATAATAGAATCCCGCCTCGCTACAAAAAGAAGCATACTGCAAGCTATCTACTCAACCATAGCAAAATTTGTGATAGGACAGGATAGTGATAATCTTATAAGGCAGGTGAAAGCAGAAATGAAGATTGATGGACAGAAGTATCCATACCTGAAACACCATGTGATCTTAGGTTCTGTTTTTCGGGAACCTGCTCTCTTCTTCAGGCCATTCGTAGAACCCGAAAAATACAAAAATGGTTTTTACTTCTTAACATATTCAGGAGATGCGTGGACAGCTCTTAGAAATTTCAGATTATTCGCAACAGGTAGAAAGCGCCCACCTCATTCTTTCAGCGACATAGCAGAAAAAGTTGAAATAAAAGCATGGGGAGGCGTCAACTTTGATGGAGAAATAATTGATAAAGAACACATTGAACTTGTCGCAGAACCGGGACCAATAGTAAATCTGCTCAAAGTGTAAATTCTTCTATTTTCTCACCCTACATCAAAAAGTCTTGCAAAAGCTCTATCAATATTATTTGCAACTTCCTCAGCGGGAGAGAGCGGAAATCCTTTGCCCTCGGATATGATTTTTCCTGCGACACCGTGTAAAACTGCACCAACGCACGCAGCATGAAGCGGACTATAACCTTGCGCAAGCAACCCACCTATGACTCCTGTGAGGACATCGCCTGTTCCGCCGGTCGCAAGTTCAACACCACCCTCCATGTTTATGTATATCTCTTTTCCGTCAGTTATTATAGTTCTCGCTCCCTTGAGAAGCACCACAGCTCCCGAAATTTCATTAAGCCTGAGAGCAGATCTGACCCTATCTTTTTGCACATCTGAGGTTGAGCTACCAAGAAGCCGAGCAGCTTCACCGGGATGTGGAGTTATGACAACTCTACCATCAAGAGAGCGAAGCATATCTCCCCAGTTATGACCGAGTTCAGCTAATATGTTAAGAGCATCCGCATCAAGAACACACGGGATCTTCTTCCAAGATAGCACCCTAAGAATATGAAAGAGAAACTTTCTAACTCCGTCGTATGTCCATATACCTGGTCCGACCACCACCGCCGACCTACCTTCCACAAACTCATCAAAAAGTTCCGAAGCTCTCTCCGAAAAGGAACGTCCATCAGATGGAGCTGGAATAACCATGTACTCACGGGCTCCTAAAGCTACCGGTATATATACGCTATCAGGTGTAAGTATTGTAACAAGACCAGCTCCAGACCTGATAGCTCCCTTGCCCACCAAAACCGCAGCACCAGCCCGACCAACACCCCCACAGACGCAAAGTAAGTGCCCAAAACTCCCCTTGTGAGATAAAGGATCCCTCGGACGAACGAAAGAACGAGCTACCTGAGCATATAAAAGCGTAATGTCGGAACCCTTCCAAAGCTCAAGAGGTATACCAATATCTACCACCTTTACATCCCCAACATGAACCTGAGCCTCACCTATAAATAAACCTACCTTAGCAGGAGCAAATGTAACAGTTATATCCGCATCAACACATATCGGACGAGGCATACCAGTATCAGAATCAAGTCCAGATGGTATATCAACAGAAATAATAAATCTCGATCTACGAAATTCATCAGGGAAATAAGAAACATTGGAATTATGAGGCTTAGCACATCTCCATTCATTCATGGTTTTTATAACCTCAAGTAAAAACTTATCTTCAATTTCTCTCGCAAGCCCTGTCCCAAATATGGAATCTATGATGATTCCCTTTTGTGGAAGGATTTTCCTAAGCTCCGATGGAGAATCAACCCTAAAAATAGGAATTTTCATTTTTCTGATTATTTGATAGTTTACAAGTGCATCTCCCCTTATTTTCTCTTCTTCTTGGACAAGAATAACTTTGATTTTAGCGCCTGAATTTGCTATATGCTTTGCTGCACAAAATCCGTCACCACCATTGTTACCCGAACCAGCGATAACAACTACCTCAGAACCTTCTAAACCCATCTGCTTGTAAACCGAAAGCACAACGTTAGCAACTTCTTTACCAGCATTTTCCATAAGGAGAATAGAAGGTATGTTGTAATCGCGCTCAGAAATCCCATCAAGCTCACGAGCTCTATCACGAAAAACAACCTTATAATACTTATATTCCATAACCAAAACTTTCCCTACAGGAGATCTTTCCCTCTTACATCCCAATCCCCAAACATCACATACTTGCCACCTTCTAAATAGTTATTCTAATTTTATTAATCTTTCATTTTATATCTCTCATGAACCAATATAAGAACAAAAAATAGCAAAAACTCAACCGGAGAGAAAAAGTATATTTTGTCGGATAAATAATAGAATAAGAATGATTTGTCTTGATCTTTTCGAATTATCTTTGCGACAGAGCAAATCAATTAAATCAAGAAGTTATTCATTTTTCATTCCTGATAATCAGGCTTTCTGTAAAATGAGAAAAAACGTAAGTTTCATCATTAGTTTCATCATTTTAGTTTGATTTCGCAGAAGAGAATCACAAAGCACACAAAACGTTCACAATAATACTTATTTTGGGAAAGATAACTAAAATATTTAGATGATATTGAACTGGGTCATCGGCGGTCCCCAAGGAATGGGAGTTGATACATCTGCAAACTCATTTGCAAGGTCATGCGCATACGCTGGATATTGGGTATTTGGGAAAAGAGAATATCACTCAAATATAACAGGGGAACACTCATATTTTGTTGTAACTGTATCAGATAGAGAAGTATATACTTTTAGGGACCCAATAGACATACTTGTAACTTTTGAACCAAGAACGCTAAGACTTCATATAAATGATGTAAAAAGCGGAGGTGCAGTTATCTATGATAGCGATGAGGATATATCATGGGTAAAAAGGGATGATATTATTTTTGTCCCGATACCCTACAACGAAATAATAAAAGAGACCGCACAAAAATTCGGGTTAAAAGATATGAAAAAACTTCAGGTTATGAGAAACTCTATAAGTGTCTTCGCTTCTGCTTCAGTTATTGGACTTGAAGCAAAGTTTGTTGAAATGTCAATGGACTACATCTTCACAGGAAAGAGAAGGAAGGTTCTTGAACCTAACAAATATGCAGGGCTCAGAGCTTATGAAATTGCAGGGAAATACAGAGAAAAATTTCCTACAAAAATGCCACATATACAGTCAGAAAAGCGCGCGATACTTACAGGAAATCAAGCAACAGCGATCGGCAAACTCGTTGCGGGTTGCAGGTTTCAAACTTACTACCCTATAACTCCTGCAACAGATGAAAGTGAGTTTCTTGAATCTCTGGCAAAAAATTATGGTATAATTGTAGTTCAGACAGAAGATGAAATAGCAGCAATATGTATGAGTATAGGTGCATCTCTTTCGGGCGCCAGAGCATCAAGCTCAACATCAGGCCCTGGCTTCTCTCTTATGGCCGAAGCTTTGGGATGGGCAGGCATGAATGAAGTTCCAGTTGTGATAGTAGATTATCAGAGGGGTGGACCATCCACAGGTATGCCGACAAGACATGAGCAAGGAGACCTCAAATTCGCAGTTTATGCAGGGCACGGTGAGTTTCCAAAAGTTGTGCTCGCTCCAGGTGATATAGAAGAAGCTCTTTATGTAACAGCAGAAGCATTCAATATAGCAGACAAATTTCAGTGCCCAGTCATAATCCTTGAAGATAAATTCGTTGCAAACAGCATAAAAACGGTAAGACTCCCAGACATAAGTCGCTTGAAGATAGAAAGAGGAAAATTCTTAAATTCAATTCCACAAGATGATAGTAAACAAAGTGATGGTAAGATAAACAAATTCAAACGCTTTGAATTCACAGAAGATGGAATATCAACAAGAATACCAATCGGAACAACTGGATTTATATTCTGGAATTCGGGAGATGAACATGATGAATATGGACACATAACAGAATCTCCGGAGAACAGAACGAAAATGCATGAAAAAAGAATGAAAAAACTTGCGAAAATAATTGAGGAAACACCTGATGACTTTAAATTGCAGGTTTATGGGGATATAAAAAGTGAATATGCAATAGTGAGCTGGGGTTCTACAAAGGGCTCAATAATCTCCGCAATTGAGGAACTCGAGAAAGAAGGGTTGAGTTTTCTCTTCATACAGGTCAGAATGATACATCCTCTTGATGGTGAAATTATAAAAAAGCTCATATCAGGTAAAGTGAAAATATGCGTTGAGCAGAACTGGTCGGGTCAGCTGGCAGGTTTGATAACCGAAGCAACAGCTGAAAAATTTGATTACTTGATACTCAAATGGAATGGACGCCCAATATCGCACGATGAGATGAAACACACGCTCAAAAAAATAGTCCTTGCTCACAAAACAGTTGAACCCAAAACTGTGCCCTCAAGATTCGTACTCCAAGGAGGTATATAAAGCTATGAGTCGTATGAATGATGAAAAGAGAGAACAGAATGAGAAGAAAGAACAGAAAAATTTAGAGAAAATGAAGAAATGAAGAAATGAAGAAAGGAGGTGTAACTTATGAGTGTCAACGTATTTAGGTCTGATATTGAATCAGACTGGTGCCCAGGATGTGGTGATTTTGGAATCCTTTCTGCACTGACACAAGCTCTGACAGAAATGGAAATCCCGCCATGGAGATGTGCGATATTCTCTGGGATAGGTTGTTCGGGTAAAACTCCGCACTTTATAAACTCATACGGCATACACACCCTGCACGGACGTCCCTTGCCTTTTGCAATAGGTGCAAAAATTGCAAATCCATCGCTCACTGTAATAGCTATAAGCGGAGATGGTGATGGATATGGAATAGGAGCAGGTCATTTTGTAAATGCAGGGAGAAGAAATGTAGATATCACATATCTCGTTTTCAACAATGGTGTATATGGTTTAACGAAGGGACAAGCATCTCCAACATTGCGCAAGGGAGCACAGCCAAAAAGCTTAAAATACCCAAACATAAATGATATGATAAATCCAATAGCTCTCGCCATATGTGCAGGATATACATTTGTCGCAAGATCATTCGCATATGATGTAAAACATCTGAAAGAAATGATAAAGCTTGCGATAGCTCACAGAGGACTCTCATTTGTTGATATACTACAACCATGCCCGGTCTTCAATACCGTAGATACAAAGGAAAAGTATCTCGAGAGAATAAAAAAGCTCCCGGATGAACAACCATCTTGTTCAAAAGATGCTATAGAGAAAGCAATGGATACTGAGACGCTCTGGATAGGAGTGTTTCTCAAAGTGGAAAAAGATACATATGAAGACAGGTTGGCAGAGGTTGCAGGAGGCTATCCAAATGTGTCGCCTGCCAACTTCAAAATGTCAGAAGACAGTGGAAGACCATCGACAGATATATCAAAAGCGCTTGAAAACTTCTTATGTTAACAAAAAGCTAAATAATTCAAATTCAGGAGCTACTCTTTTTCATATATTTTAAATACTCTTCTATAAAATCATCTATTTCTCCGTCAAGAACTCTCTCCGCAAGTGTGGTCTCATAACCTGTCCTATGGTCCTTGACAAGCTTGTAAGGATGAAGTATATAACTCCTTATCTGATTACCCCATCCTATATCTTTTTTCTCAACAAGCTTCTCTTTCTCCTCAATTTTCTTTTTCCTCTCAAGTTCATAAAGTCGTGAAAGGAGAATTTTCATAGCCAACTGCTTGTTTTTATGCTGTGACCTCTCATTCTGACATGTGACGACGATCCCTGTCGGAATATGTCTTATTCTCACTGCGGAATCCGTTTTATTCACATGCTGTCCACCTGGTCCGGAAGCTCTGAAAGTCTCTATTACAAGGTCGTCGGGATTTATTTTCAGGTCAACTGTCTCGTCTATCTCTGGGTAGACAGTTACAGCGGCAAAGGATGTGTGTCTCCTCCTTGAAGCATCAAATGGAGATATTCTGACAAGCCTGTGAATTCCGGACTCTCCCTTCATGTATCCGTATGCATACTGTCCTCTTACAATAAATGTTGCGCTCTTTATACCCCCCTGCTCACCTGGCACCTTATCTACAATCTCTACTTCAAAACCTTTTTCCGAAGCCCATCTCAGATACATTCTCAAGAGCATACCTGCCCAGTCCATACTCTCGGTCCCGCCAGCACCCGGGGTTATCTCAACTATCGCATTATGGCTATCGTATCTTTCAGAAAGCATAACCTCTATCTTGAGCTTCCTTATCTCCTTTTTGACAAGATCTACAACCCTCCCGAGTTCCTTCAAAGCATCTTCATCCCCATCCTCTATCCATATTTCCGCAAGTCCCTCAGCATCGCTCAACATATTCTCAATCTCTCTGACCCTCTCAAGCTTCCTAACAAGCTCGCTCCTTTCCTTCATAAGCCGAACAAAAAACTCATATCGGTCTTGAGTATCAATAAGTTCCTCAACCCTAAAATCATTCTTATCCAACCCACTTAATCCAATCTTCTCAAGCTCAGCTTCTATCTTTGAAATCCGTTCTTCTATCTCATCGATATTCATCACATACTTTATATCGTCAAATTCCTTCCTGAGATTCTCAATATCACTTCTGATTATATCGTATGCGTTCCGCACGAGACTAATTTTAATTCTCCGTATAAAGACAAAGGTAAATTACATCTTTATATGCGAAGTGAGAGGGACAAAGCAAAAGAGAAAGGGACAAAGCAAGAGAGAAAAAGAAAATTCTGTGCGTGGAAAATTAAATTTTATAGTGTGAGATTTCGTGTTATATTATCTTTTATTATGTGGAGTATAACGTTCATTTTACTCATATTATATACCTTCATCAGTCCCGAAGTTCAAAAAATTGAGGATACAAACGCAAAACTAAAAAAGCAACTCCGAGAGATGATAGAATGGTCTGAAACTATAAAAGAATTTTCCCAAAATGGGAAGCCAGAAAATATCCTTGAACTGGTTGAGAATACAGCAAAAAAATACGGAATAAAGCTTGAATCTGCACGGCCAAAAGAAGATTACTTTGAAATAACCGCAAGAGGTATTGACCCGAAATCAATGATAAGCTTCATGACAGAAATGCAGCGTGCGGGAGCAAAGATAAGGAAGATAAGCATAAGAAAAAACTTTGCGGACAAGGATACAAACGATTTTGAGATATCGGTAAGCCACTGATGGGGATACAGCTAAAAGAGGGTGATAAGCAGTCAAATATCATTGAACAAATAAAAAGGAATATCAGGTCATACGCATGGAAAACGTTAAATGTTTATGGACTCATACCATCGGCAGTGCTCATACCAATAATTGAAGCTACTCAATCAATAATATTTATAAAAAGAACAGAAAATGTTAAGGACCATAAGGGACAGATAGCTTTCCCCGGTGGTGTTATGCACAGCGGAGAGCTGAACCCAGAGACTACTGCTCTCAGAGAGACGGAAGAAGAGATAGGAATACCTCCAGAAAAAGTCAGTATCATAGGTAGGCTCGACGATACAATAACAATTCTCGGATACCTCATACATCCCGTAGTTGGGTCAATAATTCAGAATGTTGAGATAAAAGCTAACCCAGCTGAGGTGGAAAGGATAATAATATTACCTATTGAAGATATAGTTAATGCAGAGTATATTGAAAAAGAAACGCGGTGGGAGTTCCATGTCAAAGGTGAAATAATCTGGGGAGCAACAGCGAGAATACTCAAAAATTTCCTTGAAGCAAGTGGTCTGAAAAAATTCAAATAACATAAAAAGAAATAAACATAAATAAACATAAAAAAACAATCAAAAAATCTAAAGCTCAGATTGAATGCGATAATCTCAAAAAACTAAAATAGGAAAGAGAAAGAAAAAGTATCTAAATTTTTATTATGGTATGATTGAATTTCCAAAAAAGTCTTTTGTGCTTACCCTAATATTTGTTATCACATCATCGGTCATAATATATATAACGATAAAATATATCCTAAAGCTCGGAGAGTTTAGTGGATATTCAATAAAGATAGTCGTTTCGTCCGCAGATGGCATAGGAATAGGTAGTCCCGTTGTCCTGAGCGGTGTACAAATAGGCAAGGTATCAGACATACAACTTTCAGACAACGGCAAAAAGGTAATCATCGTATCTCAGATAAAAAGTGATGTAAAGATAACAGAAGATGTGAAAGTTTCATTGAAACTCAAAGGTATCCTCGGAGATAGATACATATACCTCAAACAAGGAGAGAGCAAAAAATACCTGAAAGACGGAGATATAATTTTCATTGAGAAAGAAGAAGTAGAACCCGAAAATATAACAGCATCAGCTCAGGATGTATTAGCACAATTTAGCAGAACCCTCCAAGAGATTGAAAAGCTGGTAAAAAATATAAATGGACTTGTTGAAGATATAAGAGGAGAGGGAATAGCAGAAGAGATTGGCGAGTCCGCTGAGAACATCAGGCTTACCATATCAGAGGCAAGGGATGCGATAAATGAATTTGGAAAAACTATGAAAAAAATATCAAGCAGTATAGATAAACTCATAATACCTGCTGAAGAATTTGCTCAGGACCTCACACAAATATCTGAAGATATAAAGGAAACAGCAAGGATAGTAAAGAGAATTGCAGCGGGCATAGAAAGTGATGGAATAATAGAATTTGTCGGTGAAGAAAATAAGAGGAAAATAGACGCATTCCTTGGAGAAATGGAGAGTATAAGTCCGAAAATAAGAAAAATTGTATCAAAAACGGAGGATGTGATATCAAGGGCTGAGTCTGGAATTGATAAGTTTTCAAAGGAGATTGACGAGGTTTCATCTATAAAAATGAAGATTGGGGGGAGATTTGAAGGTGGTTTCAAAAATTCAAATTCAAATCCAAATTCAAAAAGTATTGTAAGCTCTCAATCTCTCTTCGCAACACTGATGAAAGATAATTTCTTTTTTGATTTTGGGATAGTCTCTCCCCCCGGAGTTGAGACCCTGAACATAAATACTCTGTTTGGCATAAGAAACGAATTTTTCACTTTAGGAGCAGGATTTCTGAGAAGCAAGCCTGCCCTGCAGGGGGAGTTAAAACCTGTAGATTTCTTCTTCATAAGAGGTGAAAACATAGGTTTCCAAAACCCAAACATACGAGGCTTTTTCGGTGGCGCCATAAGATATTTCAGAATATACGCAGGTATTGAAAACATACTCTCTCCAGAAAGAATATTTTTGCTGGGCTTAGAATTCACAAACTGAAAATGAAAAGAACGGAGCCAATCTCCCGAAACATGCACCTCTCATGTATTCCAGAAACTTCTAAGCTTATCTTGACCTAAAAACATAAAAAATAAAAATAAAAACAGAAAACAAACAAAGTATAAATACTTTTTATGGATGTTTAGTGGTATTGTTGAAAGAACTGGCACTGTAATATCAATATATGATATTGAAGGCGGGGGGAAAAGGATACAAATTGATGCAGGAAGAAACTTTCATGTGAAGAGAGGTGAGTCCGTGAGTGTAAATGGAGTATGCTTAACTACAATAAGCACAAGGAAAAACAGAAAAAATCATTATCAAATTGAATTTGACATATCACCGGAAACTCTCAAAAGAACAAATTTGAGCTACGCAAAAAAAGGAGACAAGGTTAATCTTGAAAGAGCCCTGAGATTATCAGATAGGATATCGGGACATTTCGTTCAGGGACACATACTCACAACAGTAAAAATCAAAGATATAATTAAAAGAGGAGACTTTGCAAGATTTGAATTTGAACTCAAAGAGAATATAAAAATGTATATTTTAGAAAAGAGTTTTGTTGCATTGGATGGGATATCGCTTACAGTATCAGAAGTAAAAGGTGAATCATTTTTCGTGGACGTAATACCAGAAACATGGAGGATAACAAATCTCAAATATAAAAGGAGTGGAGATGAAATAAATTTTGAGCCAGATATAATAGTTCAATCTGTCGTAGAAACGCTAAAGAGAATGCGAGAATTAGAAAAAAGATAAATACCTAAATTTTAAACTGAATTTACATCAGAGGGTTTTTATGTTTATTTTTATGTTTATGTATTTTCTCTTGATTTTTTGTAATGTATATGCACTACAAATTTAAAAGAAAGGTAAGAGTGCCTATTTTATAGAGAGCAAAGCAGATTGGGAATAGGCAAGTTAGGATTAGGCAAGTTGGGGTTAGAGTTGTTCAAAATGTTATCAGGTAGATAAGGAGATCAGTCGCAGAAGAAGAAAAGAAGGGATATTGAATCAGAGAAGAAAAGAAGGAATATTGAACAGGAAAGCGTTCAGAAGGAGCAATACAGAAGTTGTGGTAGGCAGAAGCTGTGGTAGCAGAGCTGTGGTAGCAGAAGTCGTGGTAACAGAAGCTGTGAAACGCTTACTCGCCGGTGATCCATAAGGTTGCAGGAAAGTTTGGATTGATGGAGAGGTGAGGATGGATGGGGTGAGGATTGAGTAGTGTATAAAAATGGGTAAAAGTTTAGGTAAATAAATAAGAAAACAAATAAAAAAAAGAGAGAAAAAAGAAAAATAAAAGAAAAGTAGGAGAAAAGTATAAAGTGTCACTTGGAACTCAATTTTTATGATAAAAAGAAACAACAAAACAGCAATAAAAAAATAATAATAAAGAAAAAAGGGAGGGAGAAGGAGGTTAAAAAGTTATGGGACAGCGTATGAGGGAACTTGTTGAGGAATTAAACAGATTGAGAGCGGAAATAAGGAAAATGGGAGGACCTGAAAAGGTTCAAAAACAGCATGAAAGAGGGAAACTAACAGTAAGGGAGAGGATAGATATTCTTTTTGACAAGGAAAGTTTTTTTGAGTTGGGCATACTTGGCACTGAACCAGGTGAGCGAACACCGGCGGACGGTGTGGTCACAGGCTTTGGGAAAATAAATGGGAGGTGGACAGGCTGCATAGCTTATGATTACACTGTCAAGGGAGGTTCCATGGGATTCGTAAACGAGATAAAATGCACCAGGATAAGGGAATTGGCGCTCAGGTGGAAGGTACCTCTTGTATGGCTCATAGATTCTGGGGGAGCGAGGATATCAGCTCAGAGCGCCTCAACGATAGGAGGGGGAATAGCGGGCGAAGCCATAGCTTTTTTCGCTAACTCAGGGTGGTTGTTCAAAGAAGAATCACTTATGTCAGGAGTCATACCGCTCGTGTGCGCACAGATGGGACCAGGCTACGCCGGCACAGCTTATATACCGGGACTTGCAGATGTCGTATTTATGGTAAAAGGCACAAGCTTCATGGGACTTGGTGGTCCATCCCTTGTGAAAATGGTCACAGGTGAGGACATAGACGAGGAAAATCTCGGTGGCTCAAAAATACATACAGAAATATCGGGCTGTGCTGATAACGAATATCCAGAAGATATATCATGTTTGAACGCAGTGAGAGATTATCTTTCTTTTATGCCGCAGAATAACGAAGAAAAACCACCACGTAAAAAGTATGAAGGAGACCCCCTCGCACTCATCCCCGATGAAATCTTGGATATACTACCCGACAATCCAAAGCAAGCTTACGATATGCACAAGATAATAAAAATGATAGTAGATGACGGACACTTTTTTGAGATAAAACCAAAGTGGGCAAGAAACATAATAGTTGGTTTCGGGAGAATCGGTGGTTATCCTGTGGGGATTATAGCAAATAATCCCATGTTCTACGGCGGTGTCCTTGATGTCAATGCATCAGACAAGGCGGCACGCTTCATATGGTTGTGTGATTCCTTCAACATACCTCTTGTCTTCCTTGCAGATGTACCTGGTTTTATGGTATCATCAAAGACAGAGAAAGACGGTCTTATAAGACACGGGGCTAAAATGATACATGCAGTGGCAGAAGCATCAGTCCCAAAATTCACGGTCGTAATAAGGAAGGCATACGGTGCAGGATACTATGCCATGTGCGGTAAGTCATTTGACCCGGATATAATCGTCGCATGGCCTACCGGAGAGATATCTGTTATGGGACCTGAGGGCATGGTTTCAATATTTGCTAAAAAACAGCTTGAAACTATGTCTCCCGAAGAAGCTCGGAACTTTGCCCAGCAGATGGCAGAAGCCATAAGACCATATATAGACATAAAAAAGCCAGCAGGCTGGGGCTTTATAGATGATGTGATAGACCCGCGAGAGACAAGGCGCGTGTTATATTTAGCCCTCGAACTCACAGAAAAAAAACAGGTGCTCAGGATGAGAAGAAAACATGGTGTTTACCCGGTATAAAAAATGAAATGAAAAATTCTCTGATCTTCTTGCTTATCTCAAACATAAAAAATGGATTGATATCAACTTCGCCCACCTTTATTCCAAAGTGAAGATGAGGTCCTGTTGCTCTACCCGTTCTACCAATTTCACCTATGATCTGTCCCTTCCTCACCATCTCACCTTCCTTCACTAAAATCTTCTTGAGGTGGGCATATATTGAAAATATTCCACTTCCATGGTCTATTATGACAAGGTTACCTTCAAGGACAAATTTGCCTGCTAAGACAATCTCCCCTGAATTTGATGCCAAAACCTTCGTGCCAGGCTTCGCAGAAATATCTATACCCCTGTGAAAGCCTGTAAATCTCCCGTTTATCTCTCTCCTTGCGCCAAAATTGTTTTTTATCCTCTTATAATTTCGCACAGGTAAAATAAAATTTCCATCCCATTTTTTCTGAGTTCTTCTCGCATAAACATTACGTATTCTCTCCTTCTCTTCCCTTATTTTCATAATCAGATTCTCGTCAAAAAATTCCCTACGCACACTTATGTGTTCAACAGGAAAATCCACATCACAAACCACAACATCTACATCTTTCACCGTGAATACACCCACCGCTGTTACGGGAACAGGTAACATATAAATTCTCACACCATCCAAGTCAAACCAAAGGTCTGAAACCTCCTTATGTGTGAAAATGATCCCGCCCGGCTCCACGCATGAGAGCACAAATAAAATAGCAAAAAACATAAAAAAAATTTAAAAAACCACTCACACCAGAGTAAATAAATGAGAAAGATAAATGAGAAAGAATAAAAAATTAATAGACTGACAAAAATTACAATCATGGTAACCATAGCTTTTGTTGGAGTATTTACAGTCGTTTCACTAAACATAAATGAGGTTGCAAAAGCAATTCTATACATAGAAGAAGGAGAAATAGAGAAAGCTTATCAGAAAATTTCAGATGTAGGAGAAGAAAATAATACACCGACTATGAGCATAATAATTGCAAAAGTCAGAAAAGACGAACAAATTATAAAAGAAAAGATAGAAGAGCTCGAAAACAAAGATCAGTTCGTAGTATCAGAGATAAAAGATGGCATAGAAAAGAGAATGAAATACGAGCTTGCAAAAATCCTCTTTGAGAAAGGAGAATTTGAGGAAGCCAAAAAATTACTTGAGGAACTTATAGAAGGTGAATTTGTTTCATACGGACTGAATTTTATGCTTGCAAACATATATCTGAACGAAAGAAAATACAAAAGCGCAAAAAAATTTATCGCAGATATAAAGAGCGATGAAATAAAGGCCAGTCAGGAATTCAAGAACCTTAAAAAAAGGATAGATGAGGAAGCATCATGGTTTTTCCCACAAGCGAAAGTTTATTCATCAGCATCATTCTCATCACCTGGACCCCCCATTATGTTTGAAAACGAAAGATATACAAAAAGATGGGATATATTATCCCAATTTCATGCTGTTGCAGATGGCAGATTTATAATTGGTAAAATCTCACCATTTATATCGTATGAGGTATCGGGAGAATTTTATACAGAAATAGACCCGTTTGCAATTCAGAGAATAAGCGCTGGAGTAGAACACAAATGGGGAAATATATTCGGCGGAAACTACTCAATATACATTTTGACAAGAGGAAACAGAGTATTCTCTATAAGGCACGAGTTTTCTCCTTACATTTTCGCTATGCCTTTATACTCAAGGTTGAAATTTGGGTATGAAACATCTGATCTGCTTCCCCTTTCGGGACCAGTTGCATCCGCAGAGGGAGGAGCAAAAATAACTCCCAAAAGAGCAGAATTCATAGGAATTTTAGAAATAGGAAAAAGGTTTGGGGAAAGTGCACAATTCTCAGAACTGTTTATAAGCCCATACATCACAGGTCAAATAAAAATGTCTCAATACTTCAGAGCGGGAATGGAAATAC
>FWWL01005507.1_pt1 | contig 14154 bp, 12 predicted proteins | sample 2228331 | NCBI WGS metagenome assembly FWWL01 (sample SAMEA103939775, study PRJEB20133) | metagenome
CCACCGAGAGGGAGATCCCCTCCATCTGGGTGCCATCGCGCAGGGTGGTATCGTATAGCTCTACCGGCATGGCCTCACCCCCCTCTTACTACCTCGGCCACTAGCTCTCCCATCTCCCGGGTGCCCACCATCTGCGCCCCCTCGTGGGCGATGTCCGGGGTGCGGTAGCCCTGGGCCAGCACCCGCTCCACCGCCCCTTCCACCGCCTCCGCCTCCCGGGGGAGGCCCAGGGAGTAGCGGAGCATGAGGGCCACCGACAATATCATGGCCAGGGGGTTAGCCACCCCCTGCCCGGCGATGTCGGGGGCCGAGCCGTGCACCGGCTCGTAGAGGCCCAGGCCGGTGCCGTCCCGCCGCCTGCGTCCCAGGCTGGCGGAGGGGAGCATGCCCATGCTCCCGGCCAGCATGGCCGCCTCGTCGGTGAGGATGTCCCCGAACATGTTCTCGGTGACGATGACGTCGAAGTCGGCGGGGCGGCGAATGAGGTGCATGGCGCAGGCGTCCACCAGCATATGCCGCAGCTCCACGTCCGGATATTCACGGGACATCTCCATGGCGATGGCCCGCCAAAGCCGCGACGACTCCAGGATGTTGGCCTTATCCACGCTGGTCAAGCGCTTGCGGCGGGCACGCGCCAGCTGGAAGCCCACCCGCAGGATGCGCCTTATCTCCCCCTCGGAGTAGCGCAGGGTGTCCACCGCCTGTCTTCCCCGCCTGCTCCGCCATTGGCGCTGGGGCCGTCCGAAGTATATGCCCCCCGTCAGCTCCCGCACCACCACCAGGTCCACCCCCGCCAGCACCTCCGGCCGCAGGGTGGAGGCGGACACCAAGAAGGGGTACACCTTCACCGGCCTGAGATTGGCAAAGAGCCCCAGGCCCTTGCGCAGGGCCAAGAGCCCCTGCTCGGGGCGCACGGGGGCCGTGGGGTCGTCCCACTTGGGCCCCCCCACGGCCGCTAGGAGGACGGCATGGGCCCGCCGGCACCGCTCCAGGGTCTCAGGGCGGATAGCGACCCCATAGCGGTCGATGCAGGCCCCGCCCACCAGGTCCTCCTCCACCTGGAAGCGATGCCCAAACCGCTGGCCCACGGCCTCCAGGACACGTAGGCCCTCAGCCATCACCTCTGGCCCCACGCCATCCCCGGGCAGGGCCACGATTCGGTAGGTGCCCATAGCCGCATCCCTCAGGCGCCCCCACGGGGCGTCCGTTCAGTTTCAACACCCGGGCCAGCCTGGGTTCCTGCAGCAGGTGCGGGGCGGCCACCCTAAGCGGCGGGCCAGGTTCCCAAGCCCCAGCCGCAAGCGCCGGTGCCAGGGGAGGCCTCCGCGCACCCAGTTGCGGAAAAAGGCCCGCAGGCTGGGCCTAACCCTGGCCATAGCCCACAGGACGGGCCCGCATACGGTCGCGGGCCAGCTCCCCGAATACGGCCCGAAAGCTTATGAGACCTCCGCAGGTAAAGATGGCCAGCAGGGGCCACAGACGGGGACTACGTAGATTCTCCAGGCCTACGTTGCGCAGGGAGACCAGGGAGGCCGCCACCCCCGGCACAAACCACAACACGGCGCCAGTGACCGCTGCCAGCCGCAAGGGGGTGTGCCTTATGCCCATCCCTCGCTCCCCCACCAGCAACCAGAGAGCGGAGAGGAGTCCCCACAGCCCCAGGAGCCTCTCCACCACGTTGGCCTCGTTAGCCTTCCACAGGGTGAGAAAGGAGTGGAGGGGCACCACGATGACGTTGCGCCCCGGCACCTCCTCTTGCCTTTCCTCCTCTTGGGTGAGCTCGTAGAGCTCGTCCTCCACTAGGGTGCCCAGGCGGCGCAGACGCTGCCAGAAGGCGCGCACATCGGCCACCCCCATCACCTCACTTTCGGGAGCCAATACGGCCTCCTCTCCTCGTAGGCCCGGATCTTATCCTCGTGCCGCAAGGTGAGGGCGATGTCGTCCCACCCGTGGAGGAGGCGCTCCCTGGCCCCCGCGTCTATCTGGAAAGGGGCCATAAGCCCCTCGCCGTCGTAGACCAACTGGCGCTCCAAGTCCACCGTCAGCCGATAGCCTGGGCGGGCCGAGGCCCGCCGGATGACCTCCTGGGCCACCTCTTCCGCCACCGCCGCCGGCAGAAGCCCATTCTGCACGGCGTTGGCATAGAAGATATCGGCGAAGGAAGGGGCGACGATGGCCCGGAACCCGAACTCTACCAGCCCCCACACCGCATGCTCGCGCGAGGAGCCGCAGCCGAAGTTGCGCCCGGTGGCCAGGATAGTGGCCCCAGCGTACTCCGGGCGGTTGAGGACAAAATCGGGGGCCGGCGTCCCATCGGGCCGGTAGCGCCAATCGTAGAACAGGAACTGCCCAAAGCCCGTGCGCTCGATGCGCTTGAGGAACTGCTTGGGCATGATCTGATCGGTGTCCACATTGGCCCGATCCAGGGGGGCGACCAAGCCGGTGTGCACTCGCAAGGGCTCCATCTCACTCCTCCCAATCCCATTCCCTGATGTCCACAAAGTGGCCAGCGATGGCCGCGGCGGCGGCCATCTCGGGGCTCACCAAGTGGGTGCGACCGCCCCGCCCCTGTCGCCCCTCGAAGTTGCGGTTGGAGGTGGAGGCACACCGCTCCCCAGGCTGGAGGATGTCGGGGTTCATGCCCAGGCACATGGAGCACCCCGCCTCCCGCCACTCGAAGCCAGCCTCCTTGAACACCCGGTCCAGGCCCTCCCGCTCGGCCTGCAGCTTGACCTGGGTAGAGCCAGGCACCACCATGGCCCGCACGCGAGGGTGCACCTTCTTGCCCCGCACTACCCGCGCCGCCGCCCGCAGGTCCTCCAGGCGGGCGTTGGTGCAGGAGCCGATGAACACCCGGTCCACCCATATCTCCTGGATGGGGGTGCCGGGCTCCAGGCCCATGTACTCCAGGGCCCGGGCCGCCGCCTGCCGCTCCTCCTCGGTGGGGAAGGAGCTGGGATCGGGCACCCGGCCGGTGACGGGGGCTACCTGGCCAGGGTTAGTGCCCCAGGTGACATAGGGCTCCAGCTCGGCGGCCTGAATCACCACCACCCGGTCGTAGCGGGCGCCGGGGTCGCTGGGCAGGGACTGCCAGTACTGGAGGGCGTCCTCCCAGGCCTTCCCCTTGGGGGCGTAGGGCCTCCCCTCCAGGTAGGCGAAGGTCACATCGTCGGGGGCGATCATGCCCGCCCGGGCCCCGGCCTCGATGCTCATGTTGCAGATGGTCATCCTCCCCTCCATGGACAGGGAGCGGATGGCGCTACCGGTGTACTCGATGACGTAGCCCACACCTCCGTCCACCCCGATGCGGCCGATGATGCCCAGGATGACGTCTTTGGCCGTGACCCCCCGAGGGAGCCGCCCCTCCACCCGCACCTCCATGGTCTTGGGGGGCCGGAGCTTTATGGTCTGGGTGGCCAGCACGTGCTCCACCTGGGAGGTGCCGATGCCCATGGCCAAGGCCCCAAAGGCCCCGTGGGTGGAGGTGTGGGAGTCGCCACAGACGATGACCATCCCCGGCTGGGTGATGCCCAGCTCAGGCCCGATGACGTGCACGATGCCCTGGTAGGGGGAGAAGAGGCCGAAGTAGGTGATGCCGAACTCCCGGCAGTTGCGCTCCAAGGCCTCTATCTGGCGCCGCGACACCTCATCGGTGATGGGCAGACGGCCCGGCCAGGTGGGCACGTTGTGGTCGCAGGTGGCCAGGGTGAGATCGGGGCGCCGTACCCGTCGGCCGGCCAGGCGCAGGCCATCGAAGGCCTGGGGGGAGGTCACCTCATGCACCAAATGGAAGTCCACGTAGAGGATGGCCTCCCCATCCTCCTGGTGCACCAGGTGGGCCTCCCAGATCTTCTGGAACAGGGTCTTGGGCGTCATGGCCCGCCCTCCTCCGCCTCAAGGGTTGGGCCAGGCCCTCTCCCCCCGCGGCACCCTGGTGAGGGCGCGGTTGAGGGCGTCCATAAGGGCCTTGGCCGAGGCCACCACAATGTCCGTGTCCGAGCCGATGCCCACGAAGGTATGGCCATCCACCTGGATGCGCACCGTCACCTCCCCCTGGGCATCGATGCCCTCGGTGACGCTCTTGACCTGGTACTCCACCAAGCGGTTGGGCAGCCCCACCAGGCGGTTGATAGCCTGGAAGGAGGCGTCCACCGGCCCAGTGCCGGTGGCCGTGGTCTGGAGCACCTCCCCCTGGGGCCCAATGAGGCGCACGGTGGCCGTGGGCACCAGCCGGTTGCCGCAGGAGACCTGCAGCAGGTCTAGCTTGTACACCTCCACCGTGGCCCGCCGCTCCTCCTTTACCAGCATCTCCAGGTCGCGGTCGTCGATCTCCCCCTTCTTGTCCGCCAGCTCCTTGAAGGCCCGGAAGATGTGGTTCAGCTCCTCCTCCGTCAGCTCGTAGCCCAGCTCCCGTAGGCGGGCCCGCAGCCCGTGACGGCCCGAGTTCTTGTTGAGGACGATGATGCCCCCGCGGGGGAGCCCTATCTCCCGCGGGTCGATGATCTCATAGGTCTCCCGCAGCTTGACGACGCCATGCTGGTGGATGCCCGATTGGTGCCTGAAGGCGTTGGCCCCCACAATGGCCTTGTTGGGCTGGACCGGTACCCCCGTGAGCTGGGCCACCAGCCGGCTCACGGGATAGATCTGGGTGGTGTCCACCCCCACCGTGAGGCCGAAGAAGTCGCGGCGGGTCTTGAGGGCCATCACCACCTCCTCCAGGGCGGAGTTGCCCCCCCGCTCGCCGATGCCGTTGACGCACACCTCCACCTGGCGGGCCCCCGCCTGCACGGCGGCCAAGGAGTTAGCCACCGCCAGGCCCAGGTCGTTGTGGCAGTGCACGGAGATGCGCGCCCGGTGGATGTTGGGCACGTTCTCCTGGATGGCCCGGATGAAGGCGGCAAACTCCTGGGGGATGGCATAGCCCACGGTGTCCGGGATGTTGACCGTGGTGGCCCCAGCGTCGATGACCTCCTTCAGCATCCGGAACACGTACTGGGGCTCGGAGCGGGTGGCATCCATGGGGGAAAACTCCACGTCCGGGCAGTACCTCTTGGCCCGGGCCACCATGGTGCGGGCCATCTCCAGCACATGCTCCCGGTCCTTCTCCAGCATGTGCATGATGTGGATGTCGGAGCTGGAGATGAACACATGCAGGCGGGGGCTCTCGGCGTGCTTTATCGCCTCCCAACCCGTGTCGATGTCCTCAGGCACCGCCCGGCAGAGGGTGGCGATGATGGCCCCCCGCACCTCCTTGGCGATGCGGCTCACGGCCTCGAAGTCGCCGGGGGAGGAGGCCGCGAACCCGGCCTCGATGACGTCCACCCGCATCCGCTCCAGGGCACGGGCGATCTCCAGCTTCTCCTCTGCCCCCAGGGCTACACCTGGGGTCTGCTCCCCGTCCCTCAGGGTGGTATCGAATATGTATACTCGGTCCTCTGGCATGCCTCATCATCCTCCTTGCTATGTGTGGTCTTAGGGGCCTGGGGTGCCCCCGCCCGGGCCCTCTTAAGGGCCCGAGGGGGGCATAAGAAGGTTGAGGTCGCGCCGCCGGCCCATGGCCGTCACTCTCCTAAGAGGGCCTCCAAATCGCGGGCGTGCTCCTCGGTGTCTTTGAGGATCTCCTCCAGCAGACGGCGGCTGGCGTAGTCCTTCTCCGCCTCCGCCTGCTCGATGAGGCGCCGGTACATCTCGATGGCCTCATACTCCAGCTGCAGGTTGTCCCTGACCATCTGTCGCAGGTCGCCCCCGATCTTTATAGACCCCACCTGGGTGGTGGGGGTGCCGCCCAAAAGATCGATGCGCTCGGCCAGCATGTAGGCGTGGCGCATCTCGGTCATGGCCAGCTCTTTGAACTTCTCGGCGATGGCCAGGCTCTCCATGCCCCGGGCCAGGATGTGGTCCCACATATACTGGAATATGGAGGCCATCTCCTCGGCCAAGGCCTCGTTGAGCATCTGCAGGAACTTCTCGCTGGCCTTGGGCTTGCCCATGTCCCTTTACCTCCTCACACCTGGGCCCGAAGCCAGGGCATCATGGCCCGTAGCCTCTTGCCCACCTCCTCGATGGGGTGGTGGGCGTCCCTCTCCCGCAGGGCCAGGAACATGGGGCGGCCGGCCTGGTTCTCCAGCACCCACTCGCGGGCGAACTGGCCGCTGCGGATCTCTTCCAAGATCTCCCTCATGGTCCGGCGCACATGGTCATCGATGACGCGGGGGCCACGGGTATAGTCGCCGTATTCGGCGGTGTCGGACACCGAGTAGCGCATGTAAGAGAGGCCCCCCTGGTAGATGAGGTCGACGATGAGCTTGAGCTCGTGCAGGCACTCGAAGTAGGCCACCTCTGGCTGGTAGCCGGCCTCCACCAAGGTCTCGAAGGCGGCCTTGATGAGGGCGCTCACCCCCCCACACAGGACCACCTGCTCCCCAAAGAGGTCGGTCTCCGTCTCCTCGGCGAAGGTGGTCTCGATGACCCCGGCGCGGGTGCAGCCGATGCCCTTAGCGTAGGCCAGGGCCAGGGCCTTGGCCTGGCCAGTGGCGTCCTGGTGCACGGCCAAAAGGGCAGGTGTGCCCAGGCCCTGGGCGAAGAGCTCCCGCAGGCGGTGGCCAGGGCCCTTGGGGGCCACCATGGTCACGTCTACCTCCGGCGGGGGGACGATCTGGCGGAAGTGGATGTTGAAGCCGTGGGCGAACATGAGCATCTGCCCCGGGCGCAGGTGGGGGGCGATGCCCTCCTGGTATATCTGGCGTTGGTTCTGGTCGGGGGCCAGCATGACGATGATGTCCGCCCCTTGCGCGGCCTGGGCCACGGTGGTCACCGGCAGCCCCGCCTCCTCCGCCCGGGCCCAGGACTTGGAGCCGGGATAGAGGGCCACGGTCACCTCCAGCCCCGAGTCCCGCAGGTTGAGGGCGTGGGCGTGCCCCTGGGAGCCGAAGCCGATGACGGCGATCTTCTTGTCCCGCAGCAGCCCTAGGTCGGCGTCCTGGTCGTAGTAGACCTGGGCCATGACCCCCTCCCCTACCACGTCTCCTGGCCGGGGTAGCGCTCGTAGGTCTCCTCGGCTTCCGACACTGGATGGGAGGCCTCGGCGCCCCGCAGCATGGCCACCCGGCCCGTGCGCACCATCTCGATGACGCCATAGTCCTTTAGGAGCTCAAACATGGCGTCTATCTTCCCCTCGTCCCCCGTCACCTCCACGATGACCGATTCGGGCGACACGTCAATGATGTTGGCCCGGAAGATGTCCACGATCTCGATGATGTGGCTGCGGTTGCCGGCGTCGCATCGCACCTTGATGAGGGCCATCTCCCGGGCCACGATGTCCTCCTCGGAGACGTCGCGGATGTCCACCACGTCGATGAGCTTGTCCAGCTGCCTGACCACCTGTTCGGCGTCGTGGCTGGCATCCACCACAAGGGTCATGCGCGAGAGCCCTGGGGTCTCCGAATGGCCTACGGCCAGGCTCTCGATATTGAACCCCCGCTGCCGCCACTTGGAGGCGATACGGTTCAAGACCCCTGGCCGGTCCTCCACCAGGGCGATGATGGTGTGAAAGCGCCTGTTATGGCGCCGGTGCCCGCTCATCTGCCCACCTCCACCACCTGTCGTCTGCGCACCATCTCCACGTACTCCTTGGGCAGGCCGATGGTCTCATGCAAGGCGGCCCCAGGCGGCACCATGGGGAAGCAATTCTCGTCCTTTTTCACCTGGAAGTCGATGACCACCGGGCCGGGATGGGAGAGGGCCCGCTCAATGGTGGGCACCACCTCCTCCCGTCGGGAGGCCCGCAGGCCCAAGATGCCGTAGGCCTCGGCGATCTTGACGAAGTCTGGGTTCTTAAGGGGGCTGGCCACCAGGTTGCCGCGGTAAAACAGGCTCTGCCACTGGCGGACCATGCCGTGGTGCCCATTATTGATGATGGCGAACTTGATGGGCAGGTCGTATTCGGCCACCATCCCTAGCTCCTGCATAGTCATCTGGAAGCCCCCGTCGCCGCAGATGGCCCACACCAGCTCCCCAGGCTTGGCCACCTGCACCCCCACCGCCGCCGGCACCTCGAAGCCCATGGTGCCCAGGCCGCCGGAGGTGATGAAGGAGTTGGGCTTCTTGGAGTAGAAGAACTGGGCGGCCCACATCTGGTGCTGGCCCACGACAGTGACAAAGTAGGCCTCGCCGCCCGAAAGACGGTAGATGGAGTCGATGACATATTGGGGCAGTATCTCCTCCACGTCCTCCGGATAGACGGTGGAGGGGTGCTCCCGTTTCAGCTCCTCCAGCCTGGCGAACCAGTCGGGCCGCTCCCGCCGCTGCACCAGGCGGTTGAGCTGCTGGAGGCAGACGCGGGCATCGCCCAGCAGGGCCACAGTTGGGCGCACGTTCTTGCCCACTTCCGCCGGGTCCACCTCTATGTGGATGACCTTGGCCTTGGGGGCGAAGTCCTTGAGCCGGCCCGTGACCCGGTCATCGAATCGCATGCCCACGGCCACCAGCAGATCGGCCTCCGAGATGGCCAGGTTGTTCCAGTGCATGCCAGGCATCCCAGGCATGCCCAGGTAGAGGGGATGATGGGGCGGGAAGCCGCTTATGCCCAGGAGGGTGGTGATGACGGGCATGTTGGCCTTTTCCGCCAGCTCCTGCAGCTCGTAGAAGGCCTGGGCGATGATCACCCCATGCCCGGCCAGGATGAGGGGCCGCTCCGCCTCGTATATGAGCTGGGCCGCTCGCTCCACGGCCTTGGGGTCGGGATAGACGGGAGGCCGGTAGCCCCGCAGCTCCACCTTCTCCGGCCAATAGAACTGGCCCCGCTCCTGCTGCACATCGCGGGGGATGTCGATGAGCACCGGCCCCGGCCGCCCCGTGCGGGCGATGTGGAAGGCCTCCCGGATCACACGGGGGATGTCGTTGACCTCCAGCACCAGGTAGTTGTGCTTGGTGATGGGGATGGTGATGCCGGTGATGTCCGCCTCCTGGAAGGCATCACGCCCGATGAGGGGGCGGATGACGCAGCCGGTGATGGCCACAATGGGCACGGAGTCCATCCAGGCGTTGGCGATGCCTGTGACCAGGTTGGTGGCCCCGGGCCCGGAGGTGGCCATGCACACCCCGACCTTGCCCGTGACCCGGGCATAGGCATCGGCGGCGTGGGCCGCCCCCTGCTCGTGCCGCACCAGGTAGTGGCGGATTTTGGGATAGAACTTGGGCAGGTTGTCGTATATAGGGAGGTTGGCACCCCCAGGGAGGCCGAAGATGACCTCCACCCCCTCCCTGGCCAGGGCCTCCAGCACCATCTCCGCGCCCGTCATCTCCATAGCCTTATCCCCTCCTTCCGCCCCGGGCCCTAGCCCCACCTGGGGGGGCATATAGCCCCCTGGGCAGCCGAGCCCACCAGGGACGCGTACTTGGCCATGGCCCCCCAGCGGTAGCGGGGGGGAGGTGGCGCCCAGGCCTCCCGCCGGCGGGCCATCTCCTCGGCGGTGAGCTTGACCTCAATGAGCCGGCGGGGGACATCGATGGTCACCTCGTCCCCGTCCCGCAGGAGGGCGATGGGCCCTCCTACCATGGCCTCGGGGGCCACATGCCCCACCATGAGGCCCCGGGTGGCCCCAGAGAAGCGGCCATCGGTAATAAGGGCCACCTCCTCCCCCAGGCCCTGCCCCACCAGGGCGGCGGTGACGGCCAGCATCTCCCGCATGCCCGGCCCTCCCTTAGGCCCCTCATAGCGGATGACCACCACGTCCCCACCCCGCACCTGGCGCCGGGATATGGCCTGGAAGGCCTCCTCTTCGGAGTCGAAGACGCGGGCCGGGCCGGTGTGCACCAGATGCCTCACCCCCGCCGTCTTCACCACCGCCCCCTCAGGGGCCAAGTTGCCCCGCAGGACGCATATAGTGCCCTGGGGGCTTAGGGGATCGGATACGGGCCGCACCACGTCCTGGGGGTCAGGGGGCAGGCGCACCTGGGCCAGGTTCTCCCGCACCGTGCGCCCGGTGACTGTCAGGCAGTCGCCGTCGATGAGCCCCGCCTCCAAAAGCTCCTTCATCACCCGGGGCACCCCGCCCACCCGATCCAGGTCGGCCATCACGTAGCGGCCACCGGGGCGCATGTCGGCGATGTGGGGGGTCTGACGGCTGATGCGGTCGAAATCGTCTAGGGTCAGCTCCACCCCCGCCTCATGGGCGATGGCCAGCAGGTGCAGGACGGCGTTGGTGGAGCCGCCCACGGCGGCGTCCACGGCGATGGCGTTGAGGAAGGCGCGGCGGGTGAGGATGTCCCGGGGCCTGATCTCCATCTCCAGCAGGCGCACCGCCGCCTCCCCGCTCTTACGGGCCAGCTCGTCCCGCCGCCGGTGGGCAGCGGGGACGGCGGCGCTCCCGGGCAGGGAGAGGCCCAGGGCCTCCATCATGGTAGCCATGGTGTTGGCCGTGTACATGCCGGCACACGAACCCTCCCCGGGGCAGGCCAGGCATTCCAGCTCGTAGAGCTCCTCCTCGCTCAAGCGCCCGGCGCTGTAGGCCCCCACGGCCTCGAACATGTCCTGGATGGTGACGTCCCGGCCCCGGAACTTGCCGGGCAAAATGGTCCCCCCGTAAAGGAACACCGCCGGCAGGTTCAGGCGGGCCATGGCCATGGCCATGCCCGGCAACGACTTGTCGCAGCCGGCGATGCACACCAGGGCATCGTACTGGTGGGCGTGCATCATCAGCTCCACGCTATCGGCGATGACCTCCCGGCTGATGAGGGAGGCCTTCATCCCCTCATGTCCCATGGCGATGCCATCGGACACGGCGATGGTCACGAACTCCCTGGGGGTGCCGCCAGCGGCCCGCACCCCCTCCTTGGCCGCCCGGGCCAGGCGGTCCAAGTGGATGTTGCAGGGGGTGGCCTCGTTCCAGGAGCTGGCCACCCCCACGAAGGGGCGGTAGATGTCCTCATCCCCCAGGCCCATGGCCCGGTACATGCTGCGGTGGGGGGCCCACTGGGGCCCGCGCTTGACGGCGTCGCTACGGACGGCCATCTCCTTGCTCCCCCTCTGCCCAGTAATAAAACGCCCGCCCCGAAGGGGTCCCGGGGGCGGGACGGTACCACCCTTCCTCCCCGGGCCTAGGGCCCGGGGCACTTTGGCGCTCTAACGGGCGCACCCGTCCCGGCCTACTGGCCGCCCTTTCGACCGGGAGGCTCCGGGGCGAGTTCGGGGCGTCCTGGCCGCCGGGCTCCCACCGATCCCCGGCTCGCTGGGGCAGGTGTGGCCCCTACTACTCCCCTTCCCAGCCTTTGCCAATTTAGGATGTCAAGACCTTAGTTTAGGCACCACCTCCCCTTCAGTCAATGCTCCCCCGACCGCATGGGACCATAGGGCTGACAGACGCTGCAGGCGACGCCGTTGGGCCCAGCGGGCAAAAAAGGGCAATAGCCTCCCCACGGGGCCCATGAGGCGCACCAGCCCCCGGTAGTCCGTCTCCCCACGCACTAGGTGGCAGAGGAGGCGCCAGAAGTGGCGGCTGTGCCGGAGGAGGGCCACATAGGGGGGAGGGGCAAAGTGAAAGACCTCGTGCAGCATGCGGGCGACGGCCAGCTCGGGGGCGATGTCTCGCTCCACGGCCCGCACGTAGCCGGAGAGGTCGGGGGAGTGGCCTTGCAAAAAGCGCAGGATGGCCCCGGCAGCCAGGGCGGCGCTGGCGAAGGCCATGTGTATCCCCTCTCCTGAAAGGGGGTCCACCAGCCCCGCAGCATCCCCCACCAGGACCAGGCCCTCCCTCACCAATGGGGAATGGGGACGGCGCAGGGGGAGATAGTAGCCACGTTGGCCCCACATCCTCTCCCAGGGCAGGCCATAGCGATAGCACAACTGGCGCAGGCGGGGCCGCAGGAGATGAGCGGCATACCGCCAGCCCCCTACCCCCACGTTCAGGTGGTCGGCCTTGGGGAAGACCCAGCCGTAGCCGCCGGCGATGCCCCCCAGGTCGAGAGCCACCAGCTCCCGCCATTCTTCCAGCACGGCAGGGGGAGGAGACACATTGCCCTCCAAGGCCACTGCCTCCTCGAAGGTGGCGCGGGCCCCCACGAAGCGGGCAGAGAGGCCGTTGGCCCCATCGGCCCCCACCACCACCGGCGCCCAGTAGGCGCCGGCGGGGGTGCCCACGCGCAGGCCACCCCCCTCCCGCTCTAGGGAGGTGGCCGGCTCCCCATCGTGGAGCTGGGCCCCGGCCTCCACCGCCAGGCGGGCCAAGAACTCGTCCAGGCGCCGCCTCTGGGTCATGTAGGTGAGGGGGAGGGGATGCCAGAGGTCCAGGTGAGGGCCCAAGGCCAGGGAGACCCGCGCCCCGAACACCGTCCTCTCCACTACCGGGGAGAGATCCACCCCGGCCAGGGAGGCGGCCCGCACGGTGAGGCCCCCTCCGCAGGGCTTATCGCGGGGCAGACGGTGTCGCTCCAGCAGGAGGACGCGCACCCCCGCGCGGGAGAGCCGTCGGGCCACGCTGGATCCCGCCGGGCCCGCCCCCAGGACCACCACCTCGAACTTCTTCATGGCCCTCCTCATCACGGACCGGGGCCTGCAGGGCCGCCAACACCAGCTGGGCCATGAGCCGGTATCCCTCGTCGTTAGGGTGGATGCCGTCCTCAGCCATGAGCTCCGGGCGGCCAGAGAGGACGGCGAAAGCCTCGGCCACCTTGGCCCTGTAGGCCACGGCCACCTCCCGGATGACGTCGTTGACCCCCTGCGCAAGCGGGGCCCCCTCTCCCCCCTCCAGCACCAAGTCGCCCATCCTCGCCAGAGGGGAGTCCTGCCCAGCGAAGGGGCTGTAGAGGGTGAAGACCACAATGTCAGCGGCGGGAGCCCCCTGCCGCAGACGGGCCAGGACGGTCTCCAAGCTCTGGCGGAGGGCCACCACCGCCTCCTGCAAGGCCTGGAGGCACTGGGGACGCGAGAGGGCAGTGGCCGCGTCCGGGCACTCGCCCGTCAGGAAATACCGGTGGTAGAACGACAACATGTCGTTGCCACCCACCGTGAGGGTGATGAGGACGACGTCGTTGCTCGGGTCGGCGTCGGCGCCTCGGGCGACGGCCTCGGCCACCGCCAAGTCCAGGTGCCCGTGGCCCAGCAGGTCGGCGCTGGTGTCCCCGGGATGCCCCAAGTTCATATGGGAGAGGCCCAGGGCCTGGGCCACCAACAAGGGGAAGTTGTAGGAAAGGCGGTCGCTAGCCCCCACCCCGGCGGTGAGGGAATCGCCCAGGGCGATGTACAGGCCCTGGGGGGGCAAAGACTGGAGTCTCTCTACGCAGGCCACCAGCAGGAGGGCCAGAGCGACGGCAAGCCAGCGCATGGCCTAGGCCCTGGCCACCACAGTCACCGCGGCCACCAGGAACAGGGACTGCAAGATCGCACCCCCAGCCAGGAGGAGATAGGCCACCGCCCTCTCCCACAGATAGGCGACAAGGGCCATCCCCACGTCCAGACCTAGGATGGCCAGGGCCGTGCCTGGGATGCGCAGGAGCTCCTCCTTGGCCACCAGAGGCCCAGGGTCCCCCATGGGCGGCAGCCGCAGGGAGACCCCCTGGGGCAGGCCAGGATACACGACCATCATATAGCCCACCACCGCCAGGCCTAAGGCCAGGGCCAAGGCCACAAGCCCCTGGCCCAGGCCATCGCCGAAGATAGGGTGAGAGAGGGGGCCCCGCCGCTCCGCCCGCTCCTCGTCTTCCCCTTCCCGCCCCAGGCGCAAAAGGAAGCGGACCTCGGCCAAAAAACGCCCAGGGTCCTTGGGGGAGAGGAGATAGACAGCCTTGTGGGCCCGCACGAATACCAGGTCCCGCCCCCGCAGGGCGAAGCTCACCACCCTCTCTCCACCCTGGGTCTGCCCAATACAAGGCCCGAGGCCCAAAAGGGCCCGCTTCCCCGCCCACCGCCCCACCTCCTGCACGGCGCACCAGGGCACCCAGCCCCACACCAGGCCCGAGCGCAGGCCCAAGCCCCTGGGGGTGAGCACATAGCGTAGGGTGGCGCACCCATAGGCCCACAAGAGAAAGGTCAGGCCCAACAGGGCCAGCACCCCAGCCACCGTCCCCCCCAAAAACAAGGGCCAAGATATGGGCCAGCCCCGCACCTTGAGGGCCACAAGGGCCGCCAGACCCAGGGCGCCGCCAGCCGCAAGGGCCCAA
>FWWL01003834.1_pt1 | contig 14150 bp, 13 predicted proteins | sample 2228331 | NCBI WGS metagenome assembly FWWL01 (sample SAMEA103939775, study PRJEB20133) | metagenome
TTTTATCACAGGGAAGCCTTCGCACCAATTTTCGCGCGCTGCAATTGAAGAGTTCACAGATAAGCTGAAAAACTTTGCAGAAATTGAATTCGTTATTCTAAAAGAGAAATCAAATCTTGATGAAAAAACGAGGCTGAAAAAGGAAGCAGAAGAGGTTTATTCTCGTTTGCCTGAAAATTCATTCATTGCGGTTCTCGATGAGCGCGGAAACAATTTAAACAGCCTGCAGTTCTCGCAACTGATAAAGTTGAAATCAGAAGAGAATAAAGTTATCTGTTTTGTGATAGGTTCTGATGTCGGGTTTTTGGCTGATGCAGAATGTGATATTAAGATATCTCTTTCTTCGCTTGTGCTTTCTCACGAGGTAGCACTCACGGTTCTTCTGGAGCAAATATATCGTTCAATTATGATTATTCGTGGTCATCCATACCACCGCGCTTGATTAACTGCTAAAATATATTGCTTAAACTGACCATCAGGAGGAAGCGTGCTTTCACAAAAAATAAAAAAACTGGTTCTTGATGCCGCATCTGAAATCTATGCTCTACAGGAATTCTCTGTCGATTTTGTTGTTGAGCGTCCTCGTGTTAGAGAGCACGGAGATTTTGCCACAAATATTGCGCTTAAACTCTCAGCTTATCTTAAGAAAAAGCCTTATGAAATAGCAGAGCCTGTAGCTGAAAAGCTTTCTTCCTTTGAGCAATTTGAAAAAGTAGAAGTAGCAGGACCCGGATTTATAAACATTTTTATCTCACGGGATTTCTGGCGAGACGAGCTTTTTGAAATCCTTAACAAAAAGAAGCAATACTCGATGATAGATAATCAGACCGGGAAAAAGGTACAAGTTGAATTTGTTTCTGCAAATCCAGTTGGTCCGATGCATATAGGTCACGGGCGGTGGGCAGCATATGGTGATGCTTTAAGTCGTCTGCTTGAAAAAACCGGTGCTGAGGTTATTCGTGAATTCTACATAAACGATGCGGGCAGACAGATGGACATATTTGCAGAATCAGTCGCTTGCCGTTACAGCTCGCTTTTTGGAGAGGAAGTTGGATTTCCTGAAGAAGGCTATCGTGGTCACTACATAATAGAAATCGCAAAAGAGATTAAAGAAAAGTATGGCGACACATTTATGAAGGATGATTTTCAGACACGCAAAGAGAAGTTCAAAAAAATTGCGTATGAAATGGTGCTTGAGCATCTAAAAAAAGTGCTTGAGAGCATGGAAGTTCATTTTGATGTCTGGTTTTCAGAAAAAAGCCTGCACGAATCCGGAGCTTTATACGAGGCGCTTGAGTTACTTAAAAGAGCCGGCGCAGTCTACGAGAAGGACGGAGCGGTCTGGTTCGCCTCTTCAAATTTTGGCGACGAGAAGGACAGGGTTCTTGTGAGAGCAAACGGTGAACCGACATACTTTCTGGCTGACATTGCATATCATCTCAACAAGAAGATGCGCGGATTTGACCTTGTAATTGATATCTGGGGTGCTGATCATCACGGTTATGTTCCGAGAATGCAGGCGGCAATGAAGGCGCTCGGTTATGAAAACTTTCTTGAGATCATTATTGGGCAGATGGTTAATCTGCTTTCTGGCGGAAAACCGGTAAGAATGTCAAAACGAACAGGTGAAATGGTTACGCTTGAGGAGCTTCTTGAAGAAACAGGAAAAGATGCTCTCAGGTTTTTCTTTGTCTCGAAGAGCACCGACTCCACAATTGACTTTGATATAGAGCTTGCAAAAGAGCATTCTCAGAAAAACCCCGTCTATTATGTGCAGTATGCGCACGCAAGAATCTGTTCGATTTTAAGGAAGGCTGCACAGGCAGGCATAGAGCCTGACTTTTCAGACAGAAATATCCTCAATTTGCTTTCTGATCCTTCAGAAATCGAGCTTATTTATAATCTGAGCCTATTTCCCGAACTTGTTGAGGCATGCGCTCGAACAAGAGAGGTGCACCACATACCGGCATATCTTCTCGATCTTGCCTCAATGTTTCATTCTTTCTATCAGAAAGTTCGAGTCATAACTGATGATATTGAGCTTTCAAAAGCCCGCTTGAGTCTGATTGAGGCTGTAAGAATTATTATGGAGGACGGACTCGACATCATTGGTGTGAGTGCACCAGAGTTCATGTAAAACAGTGAGTCTAACAGTAAAAAATATTAAAAATATTGCTTTATTATGTTAAACTTCATACTACTTTTTTAATTGTTAGGCTGGCGTTTGTAAATGAAAGACTTGTTAAAAGTATTTCCTAAAAACTCAAGCATTGGCGAAAACGGCCATCTTTTCATAGGCGGTATAGATGTCAGTGAGCTTGCCGAAGAATACGGGACCCCTCTTTTCATTTACGACGAAGACCATATAAGGACAATGCTCAGAGAATATATCCAGAGCTTTCAAGACCAGCAGATAGAAGCAAAGGTTGCTTATGCTGGCAAGGCTTTTTTATGCCGTGCGATGGCAAAAGTTGTAGCCGAAGAAGGCGCATACCTTGATGCTGTGACAGGGGGCGAAATTTACACTGCTCTGATTGCAGGTTTTCCTGCAGAAAGAATATTCTTTCACGGAAACAACAAGAGCGAAGATGAAATAGAATTTGCTGTAAGAAGCGGTATCGGCTTTATTGTCCTCGATTCGTTCGATGAGATAGAAAGAGCAGAGAGAATTCTTTATCGACTTGGAAAGAAGCAGAGAGTACTTATCAGAATAACGCCTGGAATCATTCCAAAGACTCACACTTATATTCAGACGGGGCAGGTTGATAGTAAGTTTGGGTTTTCGCTTGCTGCAGGGCTCGCATACGAAGCTGTATATGAAGTACTTCAGAAATCATGCTTTGAACTTGCAGGATACCATATGCATATTGGCTCGCAGATCTTTTCTCTCGATCCATATGCAGCAGCTGCAAAAATAATGGCTGAGTTTGTCGATAATGTGAGAAAAAGAACAGGTTATTTCCCTGAGATCGTAAATTTCGGTGGAGGAGTGGGTGTTGCCTACAGACTATGTGATGATCCACCGACAGCAAAGCAGTTTGTTGAGTATTTAGTTTTTAATGTGAAGAAAGAGTTTGCCGAGAGGGGTCTTGAAATTCCCTCTATAGGAGTTGAGCCTGGCAGGAGCATCGTTGGTAATGCTGCGGTAACGATTTACAGAGTTGGCACAATCAAGGAAATACCTGGTGTCCGCCTTTATATATCAGTTGACGGTGGTATGTCTGATAATCTGAGACCTATGTTGTACGGAGCCATCTACGAAGCATTTATTGCCACAAGAATGAATGACCCGTCCGAAACAAGAGTGACTATAGCCGGAAAGCACTGCGAAAATGGGGATATTCTCGTACGCGATGTTGAAATGCCTTTTCCAAAAGTTGGAGATTTGATTGTTATTCCTGTTACGGGGGCATACGGATATGCAATGGCAAATAACTACAATCGCCAGCCAAGACCTGCAGTTGTTTTTGTAAAAGATGGAAATTCAAGGATAGCGATAAGACGAGAAACCTACGAAGATTTGATCAGAAATGATCTTTAAAGGGGAGTGCTTGAGTTGAAAGCGGTCAAAGTTTCTGTGATAGGTCTTGGAACCGTCGGAAGTGGTCTCGTAAAAATCCTTAACGAAAAGAAGGAGAAGATTAAAGAAAGATATGGTTTTGAGATAAAAATAAACGACTGCGCTGATCTCGATAAAAATAGATACGATCTGCTTGTATCGAAGGGTTATGAGTGCGGCACCTATTACAGCGATGCGTTTGAGCTGCTTGAAAAAACAGACTCAGAGATAATCGTTGAGCTTATCGGTGGATATGAACCGGCAAAAAGCATAATTCTGAAAGCTCTTAAGTCTGGCAAGTCTGTTGTTAGCGCAAATAAAGAGGTTGTATCGAGAAGCGGTGAAGAAATATTTGATACGGCTGAAAAAATGGGAGTGGACTTTTTCTTTGAGGCAAGTGTTGGCGGGGGCATTCCAATTATCAAACCGATGAAAGAAATGCTCGTTGCTAATGATTTCAGGTATGTTGCAGGAATCGTCAACGGAACGACCAACTATATACTTACTCGAATGACGAAGGACGGGCTCGATTTTGAGACAGCCCTTAAACAGGCGCAGGAGCTTGGTTATGCCGAGCCAGATCCGCGTGCTGATATTGAGGGTGATGATGCTCAGGCAAAGATAGCTATACTTGCATCTATAGCATTCAATACGCGTGTGGTTAAAGATGCAGTTTACAAAGAAGGAGTAACGACGATTAAGCCCCAAGACATTCGTTATGCCTGTGAGCTCGGTTATCGAATCAAACTGATAGCATACGCTGCAAGTTCGAACGGAAAAATATTTGCATTTGCGCGCCCGGCACTGATTCCACTCACTCACCCTCTGGCTTCAGTTGATGACGTCTATAATGCAATTTTTATAAATGCTGATAACTGCGGTAATTTGATGTTTTTTGGCGAAGGAGCCGGGAGTCTTGCGGCAGGAAGCTCCGTTGCCGGAGACTTAATTGAGGCAGCAAGAATCAAGATTTCAGGATGCGGCGTGTCCTCAAGTTGAAGCTGTTTTAAAAAAGAGCCGTTGCTTGATATCGGCTTTTTTAAATCAAAATACTATGTCAATATTCGAGCTAAGGATATGCCTGGCGTTCTTGCAAAAATTGCAGATTGTTTCGGGAAAAATCAAGTCAGTATTGCTACGGTCATTCAGAAGGAAAGCGATGGCAAATCAGCCTTTATAGTATTTATGACTCACGAAACACAGGAGATGCGGTTAAAATCAGCAATCAGCGAAATTGAGAAGCTTGATGTGGTTGAAGCTGTTGAAAATGTTTTTGTCGTTCTCGATGAAGGAATGATTTAGAACGTGAAGAGAAACAGCTGGAAAGGAATTATCAGAGAATACCGTGATTTTATGCCGGATCTCCCCGATGAGTCAGTCGTTACCCTGCTTGAAGGCAACACACCTTTAATCGAATCAGTCTATTTCTCTGAAATAACAGGGCTTAAAGTTTATTTCAAGTACGAAGGGCTTAATCCAACCGGCTCATTCAAAGATCGTGGAATGACTGTCGCTATAAGCAAGGCTGTTTCAGATGGTGTAAGAGCCGTAATGTGTGCCTCTACCGGAAATACTTCTGCGTCTGCAGCTGCCTACGCAGCAAGAGCCGGTCTCAAATCTTTTGTGCTTATACCCGAAGGAAAGATTGCTTTAGGAAAACTTGCGCAGGCAATTATGCATGGTGCAAGAGTAATTGCTCTAAGCGGCAACTTTGATCAGGCACTCGATGTTGCAAAACGCATCACCTCAAGCTTTGATGTTGCCCTCGTAAATTCGATAAATCCTTACAGGCTTGAAGGTCAGAAGACTGCATCTTTTGAAATAGTTGATGTTCTCGGGGATGCTCCCGATTACCTTTTTATTCCGGTCGGTAATGCAGGAAACATAACAGCATACTGGATGGGTTTTCGCCAGTATCATGAAGCAGGACTTACAGGAAAACTTCCTAGAATGTGCGGGTTTCAGGCAGCGGGAGCAGCACCGATAGTTTTGGGGCATGTTGTTGAGAAGCCTGAGACATTTGCGACTGCAATAAGAATCGGCAATCCAGCAAGGTGGAAAGAGGCTGAAGCAGCTGCACAGGAATCGGGTGGATTTATTGATATGGTAACTGATGAAGAAATAAGAAAAGCATATGAGCTGATTGCTGAGAAAGAAGGTATTTTCTGCGAGCCAGCATCTGCAGCCAGTGTAGCCGGCTTGCTTAAGGTTTCGAAAGCCGGAAGCATAGAGAAAAATGCTACAATTGTTTGCGTACTTACAGGGCACGGGCTTAAAGATCCTTCGAGTGCAACAGAGAATGCAGAGCAAAAGGTCGTGCGGCTTCCTGCTGATTTTGAAACTGTAAGAGAATTCTTAATAGAGAGAGAAGGAATTATCGAAAAATGAGAAGTAATTCGCTTTCAATAACCGCTTCTGTTCCCGCGACCACAGCAAATCTCGGAGCAGGCTTTGACGTATTCGGTGCTGCAGTTCAACTCAGAAACGAGGTAACTTTTTTTCCGGGCAGAGAATTCAGTATACAAATCTACGGTGAAGGCTCATCAAGTCTGCCGAAAAGCAGGGATAATCTTGTATACAGATCTTATGAGATGGCTTTCAGAAAAATCGGTCGAGAGCCAGTAGAAGGTGCGTTTGTCATCAAGAATAGAATACCAATTTCACGAGGGCTGGGTTCTTCCGCATCGGCTTCAGTTCTCGGTGCAGCGCTTGCTGCAAGAATAATGGGGCTTGGAAGGGAAGATTCGTTTAATATCATTGAAGAAGTAGCAATTGAAACAGAGGGCCATCCAGATAATGTGATTCCCGCAATATACGGTGGCGTTCAGCTCTGTTACAGAGACAACGCAGGTTTTAATCATGTAAGGCTCAAAACACCGTCGAAACTTGAACTTCTCCTAGTCATTCCATCAAAAAAGGTTTCAACATCAAGGGCAAGAAAGATTCTTGGAAACAAACTCACCTACAGCGAAGCGGTTTTTAATATTTCTCGTGCCGCTCTTTTTGTCTGGGCTCTTGAAAATAAAAAGTACGAGTTCTTAAAAGAAGCGACCCGTGATGCCATTCATCAGGATAAGAGAATGAAATTGATTCCAGAAGCTTCAGAAGTTTTCAGAAAACTATTAAACTCAGAATTTTGTTTGGCGGGATGGCTTTCTGGTTCTGGAAGCACGATGGCATTTCTCGTTTCAAAAGAGAACTCAAGAGAGTTTGAAGAAGAAGCAAAAACGATTACAATGAAAAAGGAGTTTAACTCAAGGATACTTGTCACAGCGTTTTCTGAAACAGGCCTCGATGTTAAAGAATGATTCGAAATAGGGAGATACGCTTTTATGGAATTTTCTGAAGACACAAACCGAAGGGAAAATAATTCAGATAATTATCTTCACCAGGGGAACGTTCAGGTGCGAAACAGCTCAGATAGATTTAAGAAGGCAAGAGGCTGTCTGATTACTGGACTTGCAGCTATAGGAGCATTCACTCTGGTTGGTTTTCTGGTGTCAGTTATCTTCTTCTTTTCTTTGATTTCTGCGATTAAATCTCCTGCTGGATTTACAGCTGCAGGAAGGGGCGATCAAATAGCGGTTATACACATTACCGGTGAAATTGGATCCAGCTCAGGAGTGGACGCTGAGGAGACAGTAAGGCTCTTAAAACAGGCAGAGGAAGATGAGGCAGTAAAGGCAGTTGTGTTAAGAATTGATAGCCCGGGAGGTGCAGCAGCAGCCTCTCAGGAGATTGCTGATTGCGTAAGCAGAATGAAAAAACCTGTAGTTGCTTCAGTGGGCAATTCAGCAGCTTCCGGTGCTTACTGGATTGCATCTGCATGTGACAGGATTGTATGTAATCCTGCAAGCTCAATCGGTTCAATCGGAGTTATTATCAGTGTTCCGAATTTATCCGGACTTTTTGAAAAGGTTGGGATCAAATATGTTGTAGTCTATAAGGGTAAATACAAAGATCTCGGTAATCCCTCAAGGGAGTTACGTGAGGACGAAAAAGCACTTCTTGAAAAGCACGCAGAAAAGATTTACAGGCAGTTTATCAGGAGTGTGGCAAACAACAGGAAAATTGAAGAGAAAAAAGTAGAGGAGCTTGCTACAGGTGAGGTGTTTACCGGGGAAGATGCAATTGCTTTAAAGCTTGCTGACAGACTCGGCACCTTCGAAGACGCTATAGATGAAGCTAAAAAAATTGCAAAGATAAAAGGCAAGCCCGAAGTAATTGACTATGATTATATGCTTCCTTACTTTGAGCAGCTGCTGAGGTTTTTTTCTTCTGGAAAAGTAAATCTTGTTATCGGTAATAATCATCAAGAAGTTGTTGCGAAATAATCAGGGATTGTGATAAATTTAAAGAAGCAGACATCTTGGTGAAAATCCTTTTAAATCTTTAGAAAATGACTGACCAGATTAAAAATATTTACAAAATCGTGCATATATCCGACCTTCACTGCGGTTCTTCTTATTTTATTCCTCATATGCTTGAGCGGGTGGTTGAAGAAATCAATGCTGTAAAACCAGATCTCGTTGTCGCAACCGGCGACATCACCGACCAGGGGTTTAAGAGCGAATACGTTGCAGCAAGCGGCTTTTTAGCCCAGATAGAATGTAAGAATGTAATCATTGTTCCGGGAAATCATGACTCAAGAAATGTCGGATATGTTCATTTTGAAGATTACTTCGGTGAGCTTGATAAAAAAATTGAGATAGGACCTTTTGCGCTCTATGCACTCGATTCATCAGAGCCTGATCTCGACGAAGGAAGAATCGGAAGGGAAAAATACGATGATGTAACAGATTTTTTCACCGGCAATGAGAAGCTGAAGATTGTGGCTTTTCATCATCATTTAATTCCGATTCCAGGAACGGGTAGAGAAAGGAATATACTTGTTGATGCAGGCGATTTTTTAAGAGTGCTTGTTGAAAATGATGTGCATCTGGTTCTTTCAGGACACCGTCACGTTCCGAATATCTGGCGGGTTGAGGATATGTATGTTATAAATGCAGGAACGGCAAGTACAAGAAGAGTAAGAGGGTACTCTGTTCCGTCATATAACATTATTGAGATGCATACTGATGAAGGCATTCTTCGTGTCTACAGAAAAGTTCCTTTTGAAAGCAGTGAACTTGTGTTTGAGACAGGCCGCTTTGAAAACGTATGTTATTTAAACAGGGGATAGAATTATGAATAGTTTAAGGGCAGTTGTTTTGATTGACGGCGAGCATTACCCGCCTGTTGTTAAAGATGCTATCAGAGAAATAGAGCGTGAGCAGATTACAGTTGTCGGGGCGGTGTTTCTCGGTGGCACGGAAAAGATAGAAAAAATCAGTGACTTAGGCTTCGGTTTCCCTTTGTATACCTGCGAAAACGGGTTTCTTGAAGCAATCAGGGAAGCTGTTATTAAGTTAAAACCTGATATAGTCCTTGATTTATCTGATGAGCCGGTTGTGGGTTATGAAGAAAGAATGGAAATAGCATCGGTTTTGTGCTCGCTTGGCACAGATTATGCCGGCTCTGATTTCTCATTCAAAGCTCCTAAATATGCTGAAATAGGTAAAACCAGGAAAATAGGTGTTATCGGCACAGGAAAGAGAGTTGGTAAAACTGCTGTTTCTGCTCATTTTGCAAGATACATCAGATCTCTTAATAAAAAAGTGGTCGTTGTTGCTATGGGAAGAGGCGGGCCCGAAGAACCGGTGCTTCTGGACGGAGAAAACATCCTGATTGACAATCGTTTCCTGCTTGAACTTAAAGAGCAGGGAAAACATGCTGCATCTGATTACGTTGAAGATGCTATGATGAGCAGGGTTACTACTGTCGGTTGCAGAAGGTGCGGCGGTGGATTTGCAGGAATTCCGTTTGTTTCAAACGTGCTTGAAGGTGTTAAAGTTGCAGAAAGCTTGAAACCTGATATAATTTTGCTTGAAGGAAGCGGATCAGCAATACCACCGGTAAAGGCTCAAGCATATCTGACTGTTTCCAGCCTGATTGAGCCTGAATCTCATTCAATTGGATATCTCGGTCCTTATAGAATTTTTATCTCAAGAGTTCTTGTTTTAACGAATTGCGAGAATTCAGAGCAGAAAAAGAAGTTCGAGTTAATTCAGAAAGAAGCTAAAAGACTCTCAAGAGATATAGAAGTAGTGGGAACGGTGTTCAGACCAAAACCATTAGAAAAGATAAAGAACGAAAGAGTGTTTCTGGCAACTACTGCACCTGACTCCTACAAACACATCATTGCTGATTATATTTCTCAAACAGAAAACTGCGAAATCGTATACAGCTCAAGCAACCTTGCAAGGCGAGATCTGTTGAGAAATGAACTTGAGACAAGAAACAGAGAATTTACAACTATTCTTGTTGAATTAAAAGCAGCTGCAGTAGATGTGGCTCTTGACTTTGCAGTAAAGAACGACAAAAGAGCAGTCTTTTACGACAATATCCCTCATGTGGTTACTTCTGATCAGAAAATTGAGGCGTATTTTGACAGGGTTTTAGGTGATTAAATGGAAGAAAATCTCATCTATATTATTGATGAAAAACACGGACTCCCTTACTCAAAAGGGATAATGTCATCAAATATTATGGCAACAGGTCTTTCACCACGTCAGGCATATGATGCAGCAAGAAAGATACAGGATTTGCTTGTGAATATGGGAAAAACCAGGATAACTCTGGACGAGCTGCATTATGTTACTCATCAACTCCTGAAAAAAGAGATCGGGGAAACTTTTGCAAGAAGGTATGCTGAGCTCCTTGCAATCAGGGTTCTGCGGAGGCCCGTTATAGTGCTTCTTGGTGGTACAACAGGAGTGGGAAAATCAACGATTGCAGTAGAGGTTGCTCACAGACTTGCGATTACGAGAGTGGTTTCAACAGATTCGATAAGAGAAGTTATGCGGACCATTCTTTCGAAGGATCTTATGCCAACGCTCTATGAGAGCACATACCTTGCTTATCGCGGGCTTCGTTTCCCTTATCCCTCTCTTGCCGATCCCTTAATCGTTGGTTTCAGGGAGCAGGTAAGCGCGGTTGCAGTTGGAGTTCAGGCAGTAATAGATAGATCTGTGAGAGAGGCAGCTCACCTGGTGGTTGAAGGTATTCATGTCGTTCCAGGGTTCATAAAGATAGATATACCTGCAGAAAAAGCGGTAATAGTTCCAATTGTCGTTACCGCTGAGGATCCTGTTCAACACAGAAGCCACTTTTACATCAGAGATATTGAAACATCAGGCATGAGAAGCGTTAAGAACTATCAGAAGTATTTTGAAAACATAAGAAGAATTGGAGAGTATATTGAAGAGCTTGCTGAAGAATACAATTTTGCAAAAATCTCAGCCCTCAATATGGATACCGCCATACTTCAGATACTCGATTTTGCAATGTCTAAAGTTGCAATATCACCTGGGGTAAAGGAAGAGGCTGATAAATTTGAGAAAAACAGTGAATCATGGTCTGAAGTTTTCTCACACGGTAAGTTGAAAATAAACGGAAAGACTTCTGAAGAGGTGGTTTAAGTGCATGTAGATTTTTCTGAACTAAGCCTGGAAAAGCTAAACCAGAAAAAAATTCAGGAACTTCGAAAGGTTGCCTCAGCAATCGGGATAAAGGGAGTGAACAGGCTGAAGAAAGAGGAGCTTGTTGAGAGAATCCACGGTATTATTACTCTTCTTTCATCGCAGCAGGCAGGAACAGGAATAGAGCTTCCTGATGAAAAAATGGTTGAGGCAGATTCTACTGAGCTGATTGCAAAACCGGAAAGCGAAGCCGAGCTTGAAACAGAACTTAATGCAACAGCAAGCAGCACTTCCGTAAAAGAAGAGGCTGTTGAAAAAGAGGAGAAAGTTTCGGTTGCTGTAGCGACCAGCTACTGGGATGTTGAGGAGAAGCAGATTGAAGAGGAAAGAGGGAGCGGAGTTCTTGACATCCTTCCTGATGGATATGGTTTCTTAAGGGTGAGTGGCCTTCTTCCATCAGAAAACGACATCTATGTTTCCTCTTCGCAGATAAGAAGATTCGGGCTGAGGCAGGGAGACGAAGTTTCAGGTGTTGTCAGAAAACCTAAGGATAGCGAGAAATACAGAGCGCTCTTAAGGATAGAATATGTAAATGGTGTGCCCGTTGAGAAATCGCGGGAAAGGCTTCAGTTTGAAAAGCTCATTCCTATCTTTCCGAATGAAAGATTAAAGCTTGAATACCCCGGTTGCGATGTTGCGCCGAGGATAATTGATCTTATGGCGCCAATCGGAAAAGGACAGAGAGGACTTATTGTTTCTCCTCCGAAGGCCGGTAAAACAACTATCCTCAAGCAGATTGCTAATTCGATTGAAAGAAATAATCCCGAATGCCACATGATTGTTCTTCTCGTAGATGAAAGGCCGGAAGAAGTAACTGACTGGCAGCGGTCTGTAAGGGGTGAGGTTGTTTCATCAACTTTTGACCAGCCAGCTGAGAATCACATAAAGGTAGCAGAGATGGTGCTTGAGAGGGCAAAGCGCCTTGTGGAAGTTGGAAAGGATGTCGTTGTTTTGCTTGACTCTATAACAAGACTTGCTCGTGCCTATAACCTTGCTGTTCCTACCTCTGGAAGAATTCTCTCTGGAGGTGTTGATTCTACCGCACTTTATCCTCCCAAGAAATTTTTCGGTGCAGCAAGGAATATTGAGAACGGCGGAAGTTTAACGATACTGGCAACAGCGCTCATAGATACTGGAAGCAAGATGGATGAAGTTATTTACGAAGAGTTTAAAGGAACGGGTAATATGGAGCTACACCTCGACCGAAGGTTGTCAGACAAAAGAATATTTCCGGCTATCGATATAGAAAAATCCGGCACCAGAAAGGAAGAGCTCCTGTTTGATCCTGAAGAGCTCAAGATGGTATGGGCTCTCAGAAGAGCATTGACACAGGTTGAAACACTTCAGGCAACTGAGATTCTGATAGACAAGATAAGAAAGACATCCAATAATAGAGAACTTCTTGAGCTGATGCAGAAATCCTTGAGAAATGGCTACAAATAGTGTTTCTTGTGCTAAAATATTCGTTTGCAAATTTTCACGGAGGTAATTTGAGATGAAGAAAGGCATACATCCTGAGTATATGGTTACAAAAGTTGTTTGTGCATGCGGAAATACGTTTGAAACCCGTTCCACAGTTCCAGAAATACACGTTGAAGTGTGCAATCTCTGCCACCCATTCTATACAGGAACACAGAGAGTAATTGACACAGGCGGACGTGTTCAGAAATTCAAAGATAAGTATTCAGAATATTTTGAGAAACAGAAAGAGGAAAACAAAGAAACCCAAAGCGAAGAATAGAAAATGAAGGTTGTATTGCTCGAGCATACTGGCGAGCCGCAGCGGGTGATAGCTGCTGCGGCTCGCCTTTGCTATTCAAAATCAACACCCCGTAAGCTCAAGGAAAACCTGAGCGATTCTGAGGTCGAACGCTTGTTAAAGATGATTAGAGAACTCAATCACCTGAGCGTGTTCGAGCATGCCTCTTTTACTTTTGGTATTGAAGGTATCTCAAGGGTCACTTCGCATCAGCTTGTAAGGCACAGGATTGCCAGCTATAGCCAGCAGTCTCAGAGATATGTTGATTTAAGCAAGATTGAAAATTTCGTTATGCCGGAAACTATCAGAGGGTCTGAACTCTACGAAAAAGTTCGCAGTTACCTCCAAAATGCTTCAAATCTCTACGAGGAGCTTGTAGAAAGCGGAATACCTCAAGAGGATGCAAGATACGTTTTGCCTCAGGCAATTACCACCAATATTGTTGTCACAATGAATGCTCGAGAGCTGCTTCACTTCTTTAATTTAAGACTATGCCGCAGAGCGCAGTGGGAAATACGCGAGATGGCTGCAAGAATGCTCAAAGAAGTATTAAAAATTGCGCCTCTTCTATTTGAAAAAGCCGGACCTTCCTGCTATTCTAAAGGCAGATGCAGTGAAGGAAAAATGACCTGCGGGAAAAAGGTTAAATCCCTATCTGAGATATTTGAAGAATTCAATCTTTAACCTTTTAATACGTTGAGAAAGGTGCAATATCTTATGTCTTCCAAAAAAATTAAAGCGGACATAGATTTTAATATAGGCGGTCAGGCAGTAATTGAAGGAGTTATGTTTCGCGGCAAAAATTACTGGTCAGTTGCTGTAAGAAAGGAAGACGGCTCAATTGTCTCAGATAGCTTTCCTCTGCAGCTTAGATATCAGAAGAGCAAGCTCTCAAAAATGCCTTTCCTGAGAGGTATTTTTATCCTTCTAGATACCATATATCTCGGTTATAAGGCACTTGAGTACTCTGCTCAGAATGCGTTTGACGAAAATGTTAAGATTGAGAAACAGGAATTCGGTCTGTCAGGAGTTCTTGCAGTGCTTGTTGCGGTATCGCTCTTCGTTCTCTTGCCGCTCTATCTCACAAAACTTGTTTTCGGTCCGCAGACTCAACAGAACTCACTGGCTTTCAGTGCATTCGAAGGCTTCTTGAGGTTGCTGTTTTTTGTTGGTTATATTGCCGCAATTTCGTTAATGAAGGATATAAGGAGAGTTTTTCAGTATCACGGCGCAGAACACATGATAATACACG
>FWWL01007851.1_pt1 | contig 14150 bp, 14 predicted proteins | sample 2228331 | NCBI WGS metagenome assembly FWWL01 (sample SAMEA103939775, study PRJEB20133) | metagenome
AGGGGCGGGGGGCTCCTGCCTCTTCTGCTCCTCCTGGGGCGCCGGGGTGGGGGTAGGTTCAGCGATGGCCAGGGGCTCCAGCACCAGGGCCTGGCCGGCCTGTGCGGTCATGGGCTCGGCCAGGCTCACTATCATGCCTGAGTTGCCGTTCTCCGTGCGGAGGATGGCCGGCAGGCGCAGGTAGGTGGGCTCCCGCTGGTCGCGGGCCAGCGGCGGGGGCTCCATGGGGACCTCGCGGACCGTGGACTGGGCCAGGTGCTGGCGGCCTATACCTAAGGCCCCGGCGGCTAGGGCCACCAAACCGAAGGCCAGGTGCAATACCCGGCGCTGCGCCCCAACAGGATGCCTGTGGCCAGGGGCCACCGGCCCCTGCCGTGGTCGGTGGCTGTCTGGAATGGCCTACCTCCTCGGTCGCGGCCCCTTCAGCCACCTCCCCAAGCCCTTCCACCCGCAGGGACCTAAAATCCGGGGGCTATTATAACAGGGGGCAGGGGATTGTCAAGGGCGTCACAAATTGACGCCTTATCAGGCCACCAGCTCGATCTGGCTCAAGAGCTGGTCGTTGCTCTTGGTGCGGCGTAGTTGCTCCAGCACCCGCTCGGTGACCCGCAGGGCGGCGTCCTGGGCATAGGGCTGCTCGGTGGCGAAGTCCTCGGCCATGCGGGCCAGGGCCCGCCGGAAGAGGGCGAGGCGTTGGGCGGTCTTCTCCTCTAGCATGAGCTCCTCCCGCCGCGTGCCGCTCTTGAAGATGTCCACGGCGGGGAAGATGCGCTTCTCGGCCAGGCGGCGGTCTAGCCACAGCTCCCAGTTGCCCGTGCCCTTGAACTCCTCGAAGATGACCTCATCCATGCGAGAGCCGGTGTCGATGAGGCAGGTGGCGATGATGGTCAGCGAGCCCCCCTCCTCGGTGTTGCGGGCGGTGCCGAAGAGCCTCTTGGGGGGGTGAAGGGCCACAGGGTCGATACCCCCGGAGAGGGTGCGCCCGCTGGGGGGCAGGGAGAGGTTGTAGGCCCTGGTGAGGCGGGTGATGCCGTCCAGGAGGACCATCACATGCCGGCCCATCTCCACCAGCCGCTTGGCCCGCTCGATGGCCAGCTCCGCCACCCGCGTCTGCACCTCCTCCGGATCGTCGAAGGTGGCGGCGATGACCTCCGCCCCCTCCCCCTCCACCGAGCGGCGCCAGTCGGTGACCTCCTCCGGCCGCTCCCCCACCAGGAGGATCATGACGTGGATGTCATCGTAGCGGTTGAGGACGGCGCGGGCGATGTGCTTAAGGAGCATGGTCTTGCCCCCCTTGGGGGGCGAGACCACTAGCCCCCGCTGGCCCCGGCCTAGGGGGGCCACCAGGTCGATGAGGCGGGTGGTGGGGTTGGGGTCGCCGGCCTCCAGTTGGAGCATGGTGTCCGGGAAGGTGGGGGTCAGCTGCTCAAACAGGGGGCGGGCCTTGGCCTGCTCCGGGTCCTGGCCGTTGGTGGCCTCCACCCGCAAAAGCCCGTAGTACTTCTCCGTCTCCTTGGGGGGGCGTACCTGGCCCATGACGTAGTCCCCAGTGCGCAGGGCGAAGCGGCGGATCTGGGACTGGGAGACGTATACATCGCTGGGGCTGGGCTTGTAGCCGCTGGTGCGCAAAAAGCCGTATCCTTCGCCTGTGACCTCCAGGATGCCCCCGGCGAAATAATTGCCCTCCCGCTCTGCCCGCGCCTGCAGGATGCGCAGGATAAGCTCCTGCTTGCGCAGGCTGGAGACGCCGCTTAAGCCCAGAGAGCGGGCCTCCTCCAGCAGCTCCTCACGCGTCTTGGCTTCCAGCTCAGCTATGCTCATGCCTGCAATGCCTGGGGGGGATGCCCCGCAGGGCCAGGGAGAGGCGATACCAAGTGTAAGGCCCGCCGCCGCCCCTGGCAAGAGCCTTCCTTGACATCCCCCCACCCCAGTGCTAAAGTTAAGCTTGGTTAGCACTCTCGACTGGAGAGTGCTAACCGTAGGTGAGAGGGTGCTGACGGCGCGGCGGGCGGCCATCCTGCGCTACATTGTGGAGGAGTATGTGGACTCGGGCCAGCCGGTGGCCTCCCGCACTGTGGCCCAGAAGTACCGGTTGCCCGTGTCCCCGGCCACCATCCGCAACGAGATGATGCGGCTGGAGGAGGAGGGGTATCTGCGGCAGCCCCACACCTCGGCCGGGCGGGTGCCCTCGGACAAGGGCTATCGGTACTATGTGGAGTGGCTGATGCGGGAGGAGTCCCCGCCGGAGGGGGTACGCCGCCGCATCTGGGAGGAGATGTGGCGGGGGGCCAGGAGGCTGGAGAAGTGGGCCCAGGTGGCGGCGGCGGCCCTGGCGGCCTATGTGCACGGGATGGCCCTGGTCACCTGCCCCCACGCCGCCCCTTCTCGCCTGCGCTGGCTGGAGCTGGTGAGGCTCCACGACCCTCTGGTGCTGTTGGTGGTGGTCCTCTACCAGGCCCAGGTGCGGGAAAAGGTCCTCCCCCTGGGGGAGGTAGCCCAGGAAGACCTCTCGGCGGCTGCCCACCGCCTCAGCCGCCAGTTTGGGGGCATGGCCGCCCACCAGCTGCGGCGGGCCCTCCCCCACCTCTCCCCCCGCGACCGGGAGATCGTGGAGGCGGTGGCCTCCCTCCTGGAGGAGGAGGACAGCTCTGCCTGGCGCCCGGCGGCGGTGGAGGGGTTGCGGGAGCTGTTGGGCCAGCCGGAGTTCGCCGACCGGGGGCAGGTGCTGGCCGTCCTAGACTACCTGGAGAGGGGAGACCTGGGGCGCCTCCTGCCCTATCCCCCCCCGCCCCCAGGAGGGGTGAGGGTGATCATCGGGGGCGAGCACCCAGAGGAGGCCCTTCGCCACTTGAGCGTGGTGGCGGCCTCCTACGGCGCCCCCGGCGATGCCCAAGGGGAGGTGGCGGTGGTGGGCCCCACCCGCCTCCGCTACCCCCGGGCGGTGGGCATGGTCCGCTACCTGGCCTCCCTCATGGAGGAGATGGCCCAGGCCTGGCTGGGAGGGTGAGACCATGGCCGAAGAGGAGGCGGTCACCCAGGAGACGGTGGAGGAACTGAAGGCCCAGCTGGAGCAGGCCAAGGCGGAGGCCGAGCGCTACCTCAACAACTGGCGGCGGGCGGAGGCCGACTTCGCCAACTACAAGAAGCGGGTGGAGCAGGAGAGGGAGGAGGTGCGACGGTTCGCCAACGCCTCCCTCATCATCAACATCCTGCCCGTGCTGGACGACCTGGAGCGGGCCCTCTCCTCCCTGGATGCCCGCCTGGCCGGCCTCACCTGGTTCGATGGCATAAGGCTCATCTACCGCAAGTTGCAGATAGTGCTGGAGAACGCCGGGGTGCAGGAGATCCCGGCCGAGGGCCAGACCTTCGACCCCCGCGTGCATGAGGCGATACACTATGCTGAGGGGGAGGAGGGCAAGGTCCTGGCCGTCGCCCAGAAGGGCTACAAGCTGCACGACCGCGTCCTCCGCCCGGCCCTGGTCATTGTGGGCAAGAGGGTGGAGAAAGAGGAGGAGCACAAGGAGCAGTAACAGAGGGAGGCGAGAGGGATGGGTCGGGCCATCGGCATCGACCTAGGTACCACCAACTCCTGCATGGCGGTGGTAGAGGGGGGCGAGCCCAAGGTCATCCCCAACGTGGAAGGGGAGCGCATCACCCCCTCGGTGGTGGCCATATCCAACACTGGGGAGCGGCTGGTGGGCCGCCCGGCCAAGCGTCAGGCCATCGTCAACCCTGAAAACACCATCTTCTCCATCAAGCGCCTCATGGGGCGCAAGTATACCGACCCGGAGGTGCAGCGGGCCCTCAAGATCCTGCCCTACAAGGTGGATGCCGCCCCCAACGGCGACGCCCGCGTCTGGATGGGGGGCCGCTCCTATGCACCCCCTGAGATCTCGGCCATGATCCTCCAGAAGCTGAAGATGGACGCCGAGGCCTACCTGGGGGAGCCGGTGACGGAGGCGGTCATCACCGTCCCCGCCTACTTCAACGACGCCCAGCGCCAGGCCACCAAGGCGGCGGGGGAGATCGCCGGCCTCAACGTCCTGCGCATCATCAACGAGCCCACCGCCGCCTCCCTGGCCTACGGCCTGGACAAGGAGGGGGAGAAGACCATCGCCGTCTTCGACCTGGGCGGGGGCACCTTCGACATCTCCATCCTGGAGATCGGCGAGGGCACCTTCCAGGTGAAGGCCACCGCCGGCGACACCTTCCTTGGGGGCGACGACTTTGACAACCGCATCATCGAATGGCTGGTGCAGGAGTTCCTGCGGGAGACGGGCATCGACCTGCGCCAGGACCGGGTGGCCATGCAGCGCCTGAAGGAGGCGGCGGAGAAGGCCAAGATCGAGCTCTCCACCCTCCAACAGACGGAGATCAACCTCCCCTTCATCGCCGCCGACGCCTCGGGGCCCAAGCACCTCATCCGCACCCTCACCCGGGCCAAGCTGGAGCAGATGGTGCACGACCTGGTGGAGCGCACCTTGGGCCCCTGCCGCCAGGCGCTGGAGGACGCCGGGCTCAGGCCCGAACAGGTGGACGAGGTCATCCTGGTGGGGGGCATGACCAGGATGCCCCTGGTCATCGACACGGTGCGCAAGTTCTTCGGCAAGGAGCCCCACCGGGGGGTGAACCCCGACGAGGTGGTGGCCGTGGGGGCGGCCATCCAGGCCGGGGTGCTCAAGGGTGAGGTGCGGGAGGTCCTCCTCCTGGACGTCACCCCCCTCAGCCTGGGCATCGAGACCCTGGGGGGCCTGATGACGGTCATCATCCCCCGCAACACCACCATCCCCACCGCCAAGAGCCAGATCTTCACCACCGCCGCCGACAACCAGACCAGCGTGGAGATCCACGTCCTGCAGGGGGAGAGGCCCCTGGCCCAGGACAACAAGTCCCTGGGCCGCTTCATCCTGGACGGCATCATCCCCGCCCCCAGGGGCGTGCCCCAGATCGAGGTCACCTTCGACATCGACGCCAACGGTATCCTGCACGTCTCCGCCCGGGACAAGGCCACCGGCCGGGAGCAGAAGATGATCATCCAGCCCTCCACCGGCCTCACCAAAGAGGAGATCGAGCGCATGAAGCGGGAGGCGGAGCTCTACGCCGAGGAGGACCGCCGGCGGCGGGAGGAGATTGAGCTCCGCAACCAGGCCGACAACCTGGCCTACACCGCCGAGAAGACCTTGCGGGAGGTGGGGGAAAAGATTCCGGCCCACATCCGCTCAGGCATCGAGGAGCAGGTGCGGCGGGTGCGGGAGGCCCTCTCTGGCCAGGACATGACCGCCGTGCGCCGGGCCATGGACGAGCTGGCCTATGCCCTGCAACAGGCGGGGGCCGCCATCTACGGCCAGCAAGCGGGGGTGGGCCAGGAGCAGCGCCCACCCCAGGAGGGCAAGGGGCCTGAGGGCGGGGCCGTAGAGGGGGAGTTCCGCGAGCTGTAGCCCAGGCCTTGGCAATAGGAAAGGGCCGCCATGGGGGTGGCCCTTTTTTATTGCCACATGCCCCCTGCTAGAATGAGGGCGAACACCAGCAGGGAGGGGAGGCCATGACGGCGGTGCCCAGGCTGTGGTGGCAGGCCATTTACGCCCTGCCCCAGGTGGACCTGCGACAGGTGGACCCCATCACCCGCTGGCTGGTGCTCTCCCGCACGGCGGTGGTGGTGATGAGCGCTACCTCCGCCGCCTTAGGGGGCCTGTTGGCGGCCTTGGAGCACAAGTTTGATGGCCTGCGCTTCTCCCTGGCCTTGGTGGGCCTGGTGCTGGCCCACCTGGGCTCCAACCTGTTCAACGACCTGGTGGACTACCTGCGGGGCACCGATGCCCCTGATTCCCCTCGCGCCCGTTACGGGCCCCACGGCCTGGCCCATGGGGCGGTGTCTCTGCCCCGCTTTGCCTTGGGCACGGCCTTGGCCCTGGCCGGGGCGGCGGGGGCCGGTTTGGCCTTGGTGGCCCTCTCTGGGCCGTGGGTGGTGGCCTTGGCCCTGGGTGGCGCCTGTGTCCTGCTGGGCTATTCGTTCCTTAAGGCTGTGGGCCTGGGGGAGCCGGCGGTGCTGGTGGTGTGGGGCCCCCTTATGGTGGCTGGCACCTACTATGTCATGGCCGAGGCAGTGCCTGCCTGGGTATGGGTGGCCTCCCTTCCTTACGGGCTGGCGGTGACCGCCGTGCTCATGGGCAAGCATATCGATAAGCTGGACTTCGACCGCCAGGGGGGAAGCCGCACCCTCCCTGTACTTCTAGGGGAGGCCCGGGCCCGCCGCCTGACCCAGGCCCTAATGGCTGCTGGCTATCTGGCGGCGCTGGCCGTGGCCGCCTGGCAAGGGGCCTGGGGGATGCTGGGGGCCTTCTTGGCCCTCCCCACTTTGGTGCGGGTGAACCGGGCCTTTGGCCACCCTAAGCCGCCAGAGCCACCGCGGCCCATCCCCGGCTGGCCCCTGTGGTTCGTCAACTTCGCCTTCTTCCACACCCGGCGCTTCGGCATCTACATGGTGCTGGGGCTGGCCTTGCAGGTGGCCGTGGAGGCCCTGGTCTCTGCCGCCGGCCCCGCCTAAAATATGAAAGGGCGCCCCAGTAGCTCAGCTGGAAGAGCGGCGGCGTCCTAAGCCGCGGGTCGGGGGTTCGAGTCCCTCCTGGGGCGCCAGCCTCTTTCAGCGGGTCGGCGCTCAGGTGGTGTCCCAGTAGGGGCGCACCACCACCCGGGCCCCGTTGTGGATGAAGAAGCTGCGGATGATGGCGTCGTATTCATGGGCCTGGGGGGCAGGGACGCCTTTCTCTTTCAGGAAGGCCCGCAACTGGCGCATATAGTCCAGCTTGGCTTCTCGCCTCTCCCGCGCCTCAGCGATGACCTCGTCCGGGTTCTTGCCCATGAACTGGCAGAACTCCCTCAACACGCTGAGGCGCATCTCCCACTCCTGGGAGCTTAGGCGATACATGTGGTCGATGGACTCCATCCATCTGCGCACGGAAGCGAAGTCCCTAATGCCCATGGCCACCTCTAGATGGGGAAGCCGAACATGCGCGAGAGGTGTTTGAGCTCCTCAAAGCGGCCGGGCTTGGGGGCTGGGGTGCGTAGGAGCCCTTCCCTCTTGAGGCCTTCCACCACGTTGGCGTCCCTGGGGAAGGGCTGGCCGTAGCGACCGTAAAAGAAGAGATGCTCAAAGGGGAGGCGTGGGCGCTGGCCACCAGCCTCCAGCTCCTCCGCCGGGTAGCCCACCAGCTGGATCCAGACGGGGATCCAATGGTCGGGGGCACCCAAGACTTTCTTCACCGTGTCCATCTGGGTGATGTGGGCCACGCTGTGCAGGCAGGTGCCCAGGCCCTCATTCACCGCCGCCAGGAGGGCCACGGACGTCGCCCCCACCACCTCGCTGCGGGCAATGGTCGCTGCCTGTTGCAGGGCCTGCTCCGGTGGCAGCTCTGGTGTCCCTCCGAGGGGCGGCCCCCCCTCGGGGAAGAGCTCGCCCCGCAAAAAGGATGCATCGATCTGCTCATGGGACCAGCCGAAGGCCGTAGGCAGGGCCCCCACGTCCAACAGCTCGTGAGTCCTCTGGCGGAAGGTCTCGGTCATGCCGGCGGTGATGTCGGCGAACCAGTAGATCCACACTGGGGCCAGGGCCTGAGAGGCCTGGAAGTTGTTGGCCCGCAGGAGGGCGGTGCGGTCTTCAGGGGGGATCTTCTGCTGTTCCACCACGATGGCCCGCCAGGGCTGGATGTTCCCCGGGCTGCTTGTGGCCACCCGCACCACCTCCAGGATGCGCTGGATCTTCTCCATAGGCACCGGCTCCCAGGGTTTGAACCAGCGGATGCTCCGCCGGAGCCCACACACCTGCAAAAACTCCATCCCGACCTCCTTGTGTCCCTTGGGCTACGAGGATTATACAAGGAAGGCCGGGGCGGCCACAAGCACGCTCGGCCTCAGCGCTGGGCCACGGCCTGGAAGAAGTCCCACATCATCTGGGCCGCCGATATCTCGTGGGTGGTGTAGCCCAGGCGAGGGACATCCACCGATCCTGGCCAGGTATGGCCTCCCCCCTCCACCACTATGAGCTCGGCGGGGGCCCGGCAGCCGCCATAGGTCAGGTGCACCACCTCCCGCCCTAGGCGCTCCTGCCGGGCAGGTCCCTGGCACCCGTTTTGGCCGGCCCACATCTGCACGTAGGCCTCGGCGCCGTCATAGGGGATGATGTTGAAGATGAGGCCTTCGCCGTAAGGGACGATGGCGTCGTTGGTGCCGTGGAAGGCGATGACCGGTACTGCCTCCCGACACCCCTGCGGGGGATAGAACACGCCGGCCACAGGGGCGATGGCTGCCAACACCTCTGGCCGTTGGCAGGCCAGGGCCGAGGAGAAGAAGGCCCCATTGGACATGCCTGTGGCATAGACCCGCCCCAGGTCCAGGCACAAGGTGCGGGAAAGGTGTTGGTGCAAGGCATCGAAGAAGCGCAGGTCCCGCTCTGGGTCCCCTAGGCTCATGGAGAGCCCGGGGACGAACCAGGCCCGCGGGTTGCCCAGGCCGTCCGGGCTCACCAGGATGAAGCCCTCCCCCTCGGCCAGGGGGAGGAGCTGGGAATAGGCCTCCTGCTCCCTGGCATTGGAGCCCAGGCCGTGGAAGTTGTAGACGATGGGGGCCGGTGTGTCCGGATGGGCGGACGAGGGGACATAAAGCCTGTAGGTGCGCACCGTCCCGTCCACCGTCAGCTCCTGCACCTGGCTGGCTCCGGCTCCCTCATAGGCTGTAGCCTGGGGGTTCTGGCAGCCGGGGCTGGGGCGGACGGCGAGGCTTGGGGGAGGGGGCGCCTGGCCGCCCCCGCAGGCAGCCAAGACGAGGGCCAAGGCCAACAGGAAGGGAGAAACCTTCCCAAGAGTCATCTCTTAAACTGTATAGGCCATGTGGGAGGGCGGTGGCAACTAGCCGCCAGGGCGGGGGGCCAAGGGGGCCAGGGGCACGCACATGGGGCGGCCCGTGGCCGGGTCCGTCACCACCGAGAACTCCACCTCGAAGAGCTCCCGCAGAGTCTGGGGGGTGAGGACCTGGGCAGGGGGGCCTGCGAACCGCACCCGCCCCCCCTTAAGGGCCAGGACATAATGGCTGTAGCGGGCGGCCAGGTTCAGGTCGTGGGTGGCCATGACGATAATTAGGCCCTCTCGGTTGAGGCGGCAGAGGAGGTCCATGACCTCCACCTGGTGGCGATAGTCCAAAAAGCTGGTGGGCTCATCCAGGAGCAGGGCCTCCGGCTCTTGGGCCAGGGCCAGGGCCAGCCAAGCCCTTTGCCTCTCGCCCCCCGAGAGCTGGGAGAGACGGCGGCCCCTTAGCTCCTCCAGGCGGCAGAGGGCCAGGGCCCGCTCCACTGCCTCCCGATCGCGGCGGGTGGGGCCGCCCAAGAGGCTCTGATGAGGGTAACGTCCCCGCCACACCAGGTCTTCCACCGTGGCCTCGTGGGCCCCGTCTTGGGGGTTGAGGAGGATGGCTAGGCGACGGGCCACAGCCTTGGGGGGGAGGTGGTGGATGTCCCGATGGTCCAAGAGGACCACGCCCCGCCGGGGGCGGAGGAGGCGGGCCAGAGCCCGCAAGAGGGTGGACTTGCCAGCCCCATTGGGGCCCACCAGGGCCCACCAGTCCCCTTTCTCCAGGGCTAGGGCCACCTCCTGGAGCACCAGGCGGTCGCCCAAGGCGATGTCCAGGTCGCGCGCCTCAAGCCTCATGGCGCTCGCCGCAACAGATACAGGAAGAAGGGTACCCCGATGGCTGCCGAGACCACCCCCACCGGCACCTCGGTGGGGGAGAGGACATTGCGGGCCATGATATCGCAGGCCAGGAGGAAGGCGGCCCCCATAAGGGCGGCGGCCACCACCACCCGGGCGTGGTCGTGCCCCACCAGGAAGCGGGCCACATGGGGCATCACCAGGCCCACGAAGCCCACCAGGCCGGCGGCCTTGACCGCCACCCCGCTGAGGAGGGCGGCCAGCCCTATCCCCAGAAGACGCGTCCTCTCCACCCGCAGGCCCAGCTCGGCGGCCACGTCGTCTCCCAGGGCCAGGACGTTGAGAGGGCGGGCCATGAGCCAGGCTAGGGCCAGCCCGGCCAGGGCCAAAGGCCAGGCCGCCTGCAGGTCGTCCCAGCCCCGGCCAAAGAGGCTACCACCAATGAAGGTGAGGGAGGCGAAGGCGAACAGACGGGAGCTGGCCAGCACCGATATGGCCAGGGCCAGCAGCAGGAAGGAGACCGCCACCCCGGCCAGGGTGAGGCGCACAGGGGAGGTGGCCCCCTGCCAGGCGGCTACGTATATGCCGGCGCTGCCCAAAAGCCCCCCACCTACCGCCACCGCCGTGGCCGCCGGACCGGGCAGGTCTATCCCCCGCACCAAGAGGATAGCCGAGGCCAGGGCTGTCCCCGCCGATATGCCCAGGAGGTGGGGGTCGGCCAGGGGATTGCGGGTCACCGCCTGCAGAAGGGTGCCGCTGACGGCCAGGGAGGCCCCCACCAGGGCAGCCAGGAGGAGGCGCGGGAGGCGCAGGTCCCACACCACCTGGTGCTGGAAGGTGTCCTGGCGGGTGAGGGCCTCCCATAGCTGGCCCGGGCCCAGGTTCACCGTGCCCAGGCTCAGCCCCAGGGCCAGGAGGGCGGCGATGGCCACCAGGGCCCCGCCGGCCATAGCTGTCCCCCGCCAGGGGAGACGTCTTGGATGGGAAAGGGCCCGCGTCTTCACCTCTCCCCCAGCTCTGGGTACAGCAGGGCGGCCATCTGGCCCATGGCCTCCACCACCCGCGGCCCCGGCGACTGCAGGAAGATGACCACATCCAGCTCGTGCACCCGCCCCTGCTTCACCGCCCGCAGGGCATTATAGCCCGGTATGCGGGTCAGCATCTGCGAAAGCTTAGGGGCGGGCGGGGGCGCCGGGCTCAGGGTGAGGATGATGTCCGGGTCGGCCCGCAGGGCCGCCTCCGGGCTCAGCAGGGTGTAGCCGGGGAAGGGCCCCGACTCGGGCAGCTCGGCCACCGGGTTCTGGGCCCTCAGGTCCTGGGCGATGGACCCCACGTAGGAGTTGGGCTTAGCGGCGTAGATGTTGCCATCGGCATCGGCGATGAGGATGAGCACCTTGGGGCCCGGGCCCCCCGGCAGGCGAGACAGGAGCTCCTGGCGCCGGGCCTTGAGCTCCTGGACGGCCCGCTGGGCCTCTTCTTCCCGCCCCAGGGCCTGCCCTACCACCTCCAGGGCCTTAAGCACATCTTGGAAGCTCTCCGCCCCAGCGGCCACCACCGGCACCCCTAGGGCTTGGAACCGGTCCAGGAGCTGGCGCTGGTTGACGCTGTCCACCACCAGGAGGTCCGGGCCCTGGCCCAGGATCCCCTCCAGGTCCGGGCTATAGGTGCTGCCGATGGTGGGGAGGGAGGTCACCTGCGGGGGATAAGTGGCGGAGGTGACCCGGGCCACTATCTCCCCGCCCACGGCGTACACCAGCTCGGTGGTGGTGGGGCTGGTGGCGATGACCCGCTGGGGCCGGCTAGGTATGAATACCTGCCGCTCCAGCATGTCCGTCACCGTGCGGGGGAAGGGGGCAGACACCCCGGGGCTGGCCGCCGGCGATGGGCCAGGAGTAGGGGCCGCCCTCTCTCCCTCGCACGCCACCAGCACCGCCAGCGCAAAGATGGCCGCAAGTACCGTCGCCAGACGCATGACGCTTCTCCCTGGTCTCTTCCTCGCCTCACCCCTATCCCTATCACGCCCTAGCCTTACGGTAAAGGTCTCAATTGTCATCAAATGGAGATGTTAGAGCATGTTTTTGAAGGGAAAACCTGATGTGGGGCCGTGGTATAATGGCCGGCGTCGGCAGGACAGCAAGGAGGGAGGTCATGGAGGAGCCCTTGGCCTTGGTGCGGCGCTTTTGTGAGGCCTTCGCCGGCCGGGACGTGGAGGCCGTGCTGGCCTTCTTCCATGAGGATGCCGTCTACCACAACATGCCCCTGGAGCCGGTGCAAGGGAAGGCGGCCATCCGCTCCGTCCTGGAGACCTTCATGCGCCCGGCGCAGGAGATAGAGTTCCGGGTCCTGCACGCCGCTGCTGCCGGCCCCGTGGTGTTCACCGAGCGCCTAGACCGCTTCCTCATGGGGGAACGGTGGGTGGAGTTGCCTGTGGCCGGGGTGTTTGAGGTGCGGGAGGGCAAGATCACTGCCTGGCGGGACTACTTCGACCTCTCCACTTGGCTGAAGCAGACCCGGGGGGCAGGCCCCTAGGCCCGGGGCCTACGGTGGGGGACATGGAAGGGCCTTGGCCCCTGGTCATCGCCCATGCCGGATGTGCCGGCCACGCCCCCGAGAACACCCTGCGAGCCATCCGTTGCGCCCTCTCCCTGGGGGCCGAGGCCGTGGAGGTGGACGTGCGGTTCACCGCCGACGGCGTCCCCGTCCTTATGCACGACGAGACGGTGGACCGGACCACCAATGGCCGTGGCCCTGTGGCTTCCCTTTCCTGGCAGGAGGTGCGGGCCCTGGATGCCGGGGGTGGGGAGAGGGTGCCCTCCCTGGAGGAGGCAGGGCGGGCCCTGGCCGGGCATGCCCTCTTGGTGGTGGAGGTGAAGGCCCCCGGCGGGGAGGAGGCCGTGGCCCAGGCCATCGAGGCCACGGTGGGCCTGGAGGGGGCCCAGGTGTGGAGCTTCTGGCCTCAGGTGCTGGCGGCCATGGCCCGCGTGGCCCCTGGCCTGCCGCGGGTGCTCCTGGTGCCCCTGCAGGCGGCGGCTACTTGGCCCCAGCCGTTGGAGGTGGCCCGCCGGGTGGGGGCCATGGGGGTGAGCGTGGAGCACGAGGCCCTGGACCAGGGCCGGGTGGAGGAGGTGCGCCGGGCCGGCCTCCGCCTCTATACCTGGACGGTGGACCATGAGGCCCACCTGGCCCGCGTCCTCTTGTTGGGGGTGGACGGCATCGTCTCCAACTACCCGGAGCGGGCCTTGGCCGTTCGGGGGCCCCGCTCATGAGGAGGGGGGATGAAGGCGGTCACCTTCCAGGGCCCATACAAGGTGGAGGTGAGGGAGGTCCCCGAGCCCCGCCTGGAGGAGCCCACAGATGCCATCATCCGGGTGACCATGGCGGCCATCTGCGGCTCCGACCTCCACGTCTATACCGGGCGCCTGCCCATGGCCCTCACCGGCTGGGTGCTGGGGCACGAGTACGTGGGGGTGGTGGAGGAGGTGGGGGAGGAGGTGCCCCACCTGCGGCCCGGCGACCGGGTGGTGGGGGCCTTTGTGGCCAGTTGCGGGCGGTGCTTCTTCTGTCGGCGGGGGTGGCCCACCCAGTGCCCGCGCCAGCAACCCCTGGGCTTCGGGGTGGGGCCAGGGGCCCAAGCCCAGCGTATGCGCGTCCCCTTCGCCCACTTCACCCTGGAGAAGGTGCCCCAAGAGGTGCCCGACGAGAAGGCCATCTTTGTGGGCGATGTCCTGGCCACCGGCTACTTCGCCGCCCAGAGGGGTGAGATAAAGCCCGGGGACGTGGTAGTGGTGGTGGGGTGCGGGCCGGTGGGCCTCATGGCCCTTCTGTGCGCCCCCCTCTTCCAGCCCCGCACCGTCATCGCCATCGATTCCGTGCCCGAGCGGCTGGAGTTGGCCTCTCAGCTGGGGGCGGTGGCGGTGGACATGGCCCGCACCGACCCCCTGAAGGTGGTGCGGGAGCACACCGAGGGGCGGGGGGCGGACGTGGTCATCGAGGCGGTGGGCAACCCAGAGTCGGTGCGCTCTTGCTTCACCTACGTGCGGGGAGGGGGGACCATATCGGTGGTGGGGATGTGCACGGCCCCCCAGTTCCCCTTCCCCCTGTTCCAGGCCTTCCTGCGGGACGTGTCCTTCCGAGTGGGCATCTGCCCCTCCCGCAACTTTATGGCCTTCCTTTTGGGCCTCATCGCCGACGGCCGCCTCGACCCCTCCATCATCGTCACCCATGTCCTCCCCCTGGAGGAGGCCCCCCTAGGCTACGACCTCTTCGCCCACCGCCGCCAGGGGTGCATAAAGGCCCTCCTCCGCCCCTAGCCTTGCCCACCCTCCACCCTGGGCCCCATACTGGGCTGGGGAAACCCGTCCCCCTAAGGGATGGGTCAGGGGAGGGATGGCGATGAAGGAGAGCGTGCGTCGGGAGGCCCTCAAGCGCCTGAACTACATCGAGGGGCACCTGCAG
>FWWL01007854.1_pt1 | contig 14147 bp, 14 predicted proteins | sample 2228331 | NCBI WGS metagenome assembly FWWL01 (sample SAMEA103939775, study PRJEB20133) | metagenome
TTCGTCCATTCGCCAACGATCATAAAAGACATGGACGATCCCGATCCGAACCGGCGCTACAAAATGGTATACACGCATATTTACAACACGGAGTTTACCGGCGGTCGTCAAACCGCGCGGATTGCGACAAGTCCGGATGGCATTCATTGGACGGCAGGACCGCGAGGAATGATTCCGCAATTTATCGAGCACGCCGGGTTTTATAAATACAACGGTCTTTACGTATTGAACGGCCATTGCTTATGGGGATTTCGCAAAAGCGATGGCGGCGCCGATACGGGCAGACAAGGATTTGCGTGGATTTCGACCGACTTCGACCATTGGATGAAGGAAAGCGCGGATTCGTTCTGGCTCCCGGAGCCGCAAGATCCGGCCCAAAGAGGAAAATCTTTCTCTTACGATCAAGTTCATCTGGGTACGGCGCCCATCGTGTATGACAATGTCGCGGTCGGGTTGTACGGGTTGTGGCATCACCAGCAAGTTCCATTTAGCGAGACGTCGTGCGATTTCGGCTTGTTGATCAGCAACGACGGATTGAAGTTTCGCGAACCGGTGAAGGGCCACGTGTATATGAGCACGATGGAATCTCCCGCCACCCCCGTACCGGGCAAATCGATCAAAACGGTGTTGTGCCAGTCCAACGGCATTCTCAATGTCGGCGACGAGACGCGCATTTATCACGGGAGATGGCGCAATGCATGGGCCCCCGAAGGGAGTACGGACGACTATTCCGGTGAAATCGGGCTGGCCATCTTGCCGCGCGACCGTTGGGGGGCACTCGGCTTAAACCCGGACCGTAACGAAGGCTCGCTGCTGTCCGTACCGATCGCGTTTCCCGACGGAGACATCTCGATAGCGATCAATGCCGACGGAGCCGAAGGCATTCGGGTCGAGTTTACCGACGAGCAGTTCCGTACGATTCCGGAGTTTTCCGGGGAACATGCCGGCACCGTATCCGGAGACGGCTTGCATCAAATCGTCGAATGGCCGGCCCATCAACTGCGCAAGCTGGCCGGGCAAACGGTTCGGATGCGCGTGAAGCTGGAGCGAAAGGATCGGGTCGATCCCAGGGTATACGCCGTTTATCTGGTGAAATAAGACGAAGAGGAAGAGGAGTCCGATGGTTAACGTATTGATCGATATGCCGGTAGACGAGCAGCGGCTCGAGGAGCTGCGGCGCATAAGCGGCGTGCACGTCACCTGCATCGCGCCTCGCGACCAGCCGGGACCGCTGCCGGCGGAACTGCTGCGGGACCAACATATCGTATTCTGCACCTTCCCTCCCGCGAATTTGGAAGATTGCGCCTCGCTGCGGCTGATCCAGATCAGCTCGACGGGCTATACCCAGCTCGTCAACATCGGACTTGCCGAGCGAGGCGTGCAAGCATGCAACGCGCAAGGTGTGTTCGACGTGCCGATCGCCGAATGGAATATCGCAATGATGTTCCAGCTGAAGCGGGATATGAAAGGGATGTACCATAACCAGGAGCATAAAATATGGGACCGGGCGGCGCGGTTTCAAACGGAAATCCGCGGCTCCAAGGTGGGAATTTGGGGCTACGGCGGAATCGGACGGGAAACGGCGCGGCTCGCGAAGGCGATGGGCATGCACGTCCAAGTGTTCGTGCGGGAGGGCGTCAAGGAACGACAGCTTATTTATTGCGTTCCCGGGGTCGGCGACCCGCAGGGGGTGCTGCCGGATCATGTGTTCACGGCCGACCAGCGCGCGGAGTTTCTGCGGGAGCTGGACTTCCTGATCGTGGCAGTGCCGCTGACGAAGCATACGGAAGGGATGATCGGCGAACGGGAGCTGCGGGAGCTTCCTGCTACCGCTTATGTGCTCAACCCGTCACGGGGGCCGATCATTCGCGAGGATGCGCTGCTGCGCGCGCTGCGCGAGAACTGGATCGCCGGCGCGGCGCTCGACACGCATTACCATTACCCGATGCCGCCCGAACATCCGCTGTGGGAGTTCCCGAATGTGATCATGACGCCCCATATATCGGGATCGTCGCAAAGCACGCATTTTTTGTCGCGCATCTGGTCGATCTTCAACGGCAATGTGCAGCGATTCGTCGATGGCGAGCCGCTGCTGAACGAATTGTCGCCCGCACAGCTGCAAGGCGAATAAGACGGCACTTGATTAGAGGTGAGAGTATTGCCCCGAATGGACCCTATGTTCCATTGTCCAGAGGCATCCAGGAAATCGGCACTACAAAATGGTATATACGCATATGCTGACACCCAAATGGTATACGCACATCGTCAGTTAAAGCTTTTCACCAATCGGCTCCACGCAAAGCATGGCGGCTGGCTGGTTGGCTGGCTCGAATCTGGCGACGGCCATGTTGTCCATCAGGTGACGCTCGTGCTCGTTGCAAAGCTTGCACAGCGCGAGGAACATATCGTTAAGCGACAAGTCCTTCTGAGTTGCCAAGCAAACTCTGTTGGGCGGATAAGTTGTCCATCATGTTTGATCCCAAAAGGTTCTATCTTCTTCGGGCCAAGAGTTCGGGGGAGATCAAAGAGTATCGCGCAAACGGCGCTTCGATCATAGCCATGAGTATGTCCGATTCCGAATGGTTTGACTGGATCACCGATCATTTCGTGGAAGCTGCACAAACGGGGACCATCAACGCTGAGCGGGCATAGGTTTCGTCCATATTCCTCTCCGGAGGGGCCATTACATTATGCGCCCCGACCGGAGACGGCGGGGCGAAAGGAGCTCATTCAAATGTCCAAAAACAAAATGTTGTTGTCAGCATCATGCCTCAAGAAACCTATAACCTCATTTCCGAAACGCTTTCCGTCGACGCGTCGAGTAAAGCATTCGATCGCAATCTCCGGGAAGAGATCAGCGAGGCACACCGCACAATGGCGAGTGGGATGACGACTCTCCCGAATATCGCTATTCCTGTGGAGGCACTGCTGAACACGATGCTACCGGACGCATACACGGCCATCTAAATGGCGCTGCTCCCCAGCATTGTAAAGCCGGACGGTTTCCATTGGGGGCCGGAAGCGATCGAAGATGTAAGGCTAGCAGCGACTTAAGCGCTCCTTAAGTTCCACAGAAGCTTGGCCAACATTTCATAATCCGTCGATTGCCCGTCGCGAATTTTGATCCATTTTCTTTCGGGAGGGCCTTCGAACAGACCCTTCGGCAATTCAAGATCGGCACCGTTAGTAAAGATCATAAAGCTTACCGCGTCCTTGGAAGGCGTGATTACCGCAGCGTACTTCCCGTTTTTCAGGAAATGCGGTTTACGATATTGCATGCGTTCTTCGCCGTCCGGTATGGATTGATGGACCATCTGGCGGAGTCGGTTGCAAACCTCGACCTGCCAAGGCTGAGCGATGCTTTCGATAAATGCGGTTACCTCCTGATTCATATAATCCCCTTTCTCCTTCGTTATTGGTTGTCACCTGAATATTCCCGTAAAGGGATTCTTGGAAAAGAGGGGCCTGCTCCATTTGGTGGAGCGCTGCTTGAGCACAACATCGTCTTGAATCTCGTATCGGATAAGGCTCCTGACGCCCACGTCAAAAGGTAAAAAGTTGAATGACCGACGGTCCGGGCAAGAACGGCTCTTTCGCTTTTGATTCGAACAGAGCCGTCTTTTTGTCATTGTTCCATTGAGGCAAAATCGACTACCGCGGCGGAATTGGGGCGACTATCGGATGCGTTTATGAAAATATTGCGACGTTTTCTGAATATTGTGTGATTGAATTGGCCCTAAGGGATACCCATAATGAAAAGAGAAAAGCGCGAAGGGGTGGCACAATTGCAAACAGGAAGGAACATGAGTGAGGGGATGCTCCGATGAATGCAGAGCAGATTTCCGCTCATTCGGTACGGATCGGGGGGCGAACATTGCCTTACCATTTGCTGAGTCCCGCCAAGCCTGCGGCAAATGAAAATCCGCTGCTGCTTGTAACGTTCGCCATGGATTGGGAAACATCGCTAACCAAACGGCCATTTTGCATTCCGGCTGAGCAATTTGTTGCACAGGGTCATTATGCGATCAGCTTCGACTTGCCGTGTCACGGAGCACGCTCGCAGGAAGGTGACGATGGCATAGACGGGTTTTATCTGGCGGTCAGTAGAGGGACGAACCCGTTTGATTTGTTTCTCGAAGAGGCCGCTTCTGTCATCGACCGGTGTATGCAGGAGGGACCGATATGGCCTCTTATAGCGAATTGTGCGCCAGTACGTCCATCGCGATCGCCGGGGGAGAATGCCTCACAGGCTGCAGCGAGTGGAAAGCGTTTACAGACAGACAATGCTTCGACATCGGTCAGCCGGACGCTTCTTTTACAGGGGGACTTGGCGAATTTATGAAAGTATCGGCCATGCTCGCTGCGCAAGGGAAGCAGAACGCTACCCACGCATGGGGCGCGGGCGGTTCCCTACTGCAAAACATTCACTGCGGATTCGCCAGCAGCAATACGTTGATTCTGGAAATTCCTCCTGACTTCGGAGGCTCGCACAGCGATCTGATGGGGGAATCGTTCCGGATGGCGAATGGCAACATTTTGCCCCCGCAGCTGCCCGGACTTGGCATCGCGTTGACCGATCGAATCAAAAGCAAATACCCGTTCATTCCCGGCAGCGGGGAATTCAATTCGGTTCCCGGCAAACAATTAACCACGTGAGCTAAGCAAAGAGAGGGGGTGTTGTAAATGTGAGATCATGTTGTATGTTCGCATTATAGCTTTCGTACGATTCATCATTGAGGAGGAGTAAGAAAGATGAGAAGTTTGATGGCTACTGTGAGTTTGCTTGTATTAGTTATGGCTATTGTCGGATGCAGCACCACCGGCAAAGAGGCTGCCAAAAGTTCCCCTGCCGGTACAGCGGCGGCGAGCACGGACAATAAAACAGCAGAGAAGAAAGCGGAGAAAGTGATTGTCATCCGCGAAAACTTAGGTTTTCAAAAAAATACGCCGATGGAGCATAAGGTGCACGACGTGATCCAGGCGGCGACGGGTGCCGATGTCGAGATGTTGTTCGTACCCGGCGATCAGTTGAACAACAAAGTCAATTTGATGCTTTCTTCAAAGGAAAAGGTGGACATCATTACCGGTCTGTCCGTCAACGCAGCGATCGAGCTGTACAAAAGCGGGGCGATAATCCCGTTAAATGATTTGATCGATAAAGTTGCCCCCGATTTGAAGAACAACATCAATCCGGAGCTGTGGCCGCAGGTGACGGTGGATGGCAAAATCATCGGCATTCCCAACGAAAACAACGTCGGCTCCGGATTTGTCATACAGCTGCGCACCGATTGGTTGAAAACGCTTAACATGCAGCCGCCCAAAACGATCGCCGACTACGAAAGCGTGTTGGACGCCTTTATCAACAAAGATCCGGACCAAAACGGGAAGAAAGACACGATCGGGCTATTCGCGAGAGATCTGCTCGGGCTGGATAACACCTTCGCGCCTTATTTCCTCAAGTCGGGGATGGCGTGGTATTTGAATGCGGATCGAAAGCTGACGCCTCCGGAGCTCGATCCGGTGTATAAGCAATTGCTTGCGAAGCTCGCCGAGTGGTATAAGAAAGGCTATATATGGCGGGACTTCCTGACGGCCAAAAACGAACAGGGACAAGAAATCGTCGCGCAAAATAAAGTGGGATCCTTCGCCGGGTGGTACTCAAATATTTTGAGCGGCTATGAGAAATTGATGCAACAGGTGCCGGAGGCGAACTACGAGCCGATATTGCTGCAGGGCACAGGCAGCAATCAACTGTTCACCCGATCGGTACTGACCAAAGTAGTGGGCATCAACAAGGCGAGCAAAAGCCAGGAGGCCGCGCTCAAAGTGTTGGCTTACCACGCCACGCCCGAAGGACGGCGAACCATTTACTACGGGATTCAAGGAGAGAGCTACACGCTCAACCCCGATGGCACGATCGATTTCATCGGCCCGAGCAAGACCGATGACAAATTGGCGAGCTACTATGCCAAATACTACATGTTCGATAAAGCGTACAAGACGAATACATTGCCACTTAACACCTGGACGCACAAAACGTATACGAAATACATCAACAAACTGAACGAATTCCCGCATTTTGAGGGAGTCGACATGAATGTCACATATGACATCAGCACATTCAAGTCGTTTACCAAATTGACGAACCTGGATACGTATCTCAACGAGCAGAAGACGAGAATCATTACGGGCGAAACACCGGTCGACAAATGGGATGAGCTGATGAAAACGTGGCTGGATATCGGCGGCAAAGATTTGATTGAGGATAAAAATCTCCAATACAGCCAAGTCGCGAGAAAATAACGGTGTGCGCACTTTGTTCTCGCATAGGGCAAAGAGCGTGAATTCTCAATGAGTACGGGGTGCGTAACATTGTCGTTCACACGGTGGAATAACCTCCGAAAGCATAAACTTTTGTATGTGCTGATGTTTCCAGGCGTCATTTATTTTTTTCTGTTCCATTACGTTCCGATGTATGGCATGATCATTGCCTTTCAGGAATTCAACCCGATCAAAGGCGCGCAATCGATTTTCGTTCATGCCGATTGGGTCGGCTTGAAGCATTTTGACGATTTCATCCATTCGTATTACTTTTCACGCATCTTCATGAACACCATTCTGATCAGCATATACAAGCTGATATTCGGTTTCCCGGCGCCGATCATTTTCGCTTTATTATTGAATGAGCTCGCGAACAGGAAGTTCAAGAAGATTGTGCAGACGATTTCGTACTTGCCGCATTTTTTATCGTGGGTCATAATAGCGGGAATGCTGATGGCGATCCTCTCGCCTACGTCGGGTTTGCTGAATCACCTGATCGTCGCTTGGGGGGGAGAGCCGATTTCGTTTCTGGAAAGCCGCACCTATTTCCGCAGCATTCTCGTGATCAGCGAAATATGGGCCAGCTTAGGATGGGGCACGATCGTTTATTTGGCCGCTTTGGCCGGCATTAATCCCGAGCTTTACGAAGTGGCTCGAATGGATGGCGCCAACCGCTGGCAACAAATGATTTATATTAGCCTGCCGTCGATCATGAATATTATTGCCATCTTGTTCATCCTCCAGGTCGGCTCGATTATGAGCGCCGGGTTCGAACAGGTGTTGATGCTCTATAACCCGCGGGTATATGAAGTATCGGATATTATCGACACGTATGTTTACCGGGAAGGATTATTGACGCTTCGTTATTCGTACGCGGCTGCGATCGGCATGTTCAAAAACGTGCTTGGCCTGATCCTCCTATTAATCTGCAATTATGTGGTACGCAAACTGGGGAAGGAGGGGTTGTGGTGAAGGGGAAACTGTTTGGCATGATCAACATCGCTTTCATGATCTTGATAAGTATTTCCTTTCTCCTTCCGTTTCTCATTCTGATCAGCCATTCGTTGCGATCCAACGAAGACATCTTATTGCATGGATATACGTTGTTTCCGCAGCAGATTAATTTAGACGCCTACAAATATTTGCTCGTTGACAATGTTTATATTTACAAAGGATTGGCCGTCAGCGTATTCGTTACGGTTGCCGGCACCTTTCTCTGCCTGTTGTTCACTTGCGGGTTTGCCTACGGGCTTTCCAAGAAATATTTGCCTTACCGCAATTATTTTACGGTTTTTGTCCTGATTACGATGTTTTTTCATGGCGGGCTGCTGCCGTCCTATATTCTCATTACCGCTTTGGGGCTCAAGGATTCGCTGGCGGCATTGTTTCTTCCCGCTCTGATCGCGCCGTTTTACATGTTCTTGATGCGCAATTTTTTCATGGAAATCCCGAAGGAGCTGGAGGAATCGGCATTCATCGACGGGGCGTCGCATGTCGGCATCTTCTTCCGGATCATGCTCCCGATGTCGCGTCCGGCCGTGGCGACGATCGGCCTCTTCTACGCCGTTTCGTTTTGGAACAGCTGGTTTCCTGCGGCGATCTATATCACGGACCAGAACAAATGGCCGCTCCAGCTTATTTTAAAGGAGATGATCGTTTCTCTCGATATCAAAGCGCTCGCGGGAAACGGGGCCGACATCGCGTTGATGATTAATTTGCCGCAGGAAAGCGTGAAGGCGGCGGCGGTGATGATCGTTTCGATCCCGATTATTTGCGTGTATCCGTTTATCCAGAAATATTTAGTCAAAGGCATTATGGTCGGTTCGCTGAAGGGATAGAGCAGAGAGAGAGAGGTGCTATACTGGGTTAGAAATATGGGTGAGGGGGAACGCCATGTTTTTACCGCAGATGAAGCTTGGGACGAGGACCTACTTTTATAAACTGATCATCCTTGTACTGTTCGTCTCCTTTCTTCCGTTCTCGTTTGCCAGCATGTTTACCTTATCGGTCTATGTGAAACAAACGACGGCCATGATCTTGAATCAGAACAGCAACGAATTGACGAGAACCGGCATTTTGCTCGACAAGACGTTGAATCAGATGATGTCTAGCGTGATGAATGAACAATTGTCCAGCGATAACGCAGCCTTGATGTCCTCCATGGTGGATCGCGTCAAAATGCTGAAACGGTTGACGACATTGAAGATGAGCAACGATTATTTCGAATCGGTTTATTTTTACGCCAGCGCGGAAAATTACTTGCTGAACTCCGATTACGGGACGATACGCGAATGGGACGATCCGATGTATGCCTGGATTCAAGAAGGGGTTGCTGCAAACCCTCATGACTACGAGCTATCCGACATCGGCACGCGGGTTGTCGATCGTTCCGTGAAGAAGCAATATATCGTTTCGATCCTGATTCGTTTGCCTTATCCTTACGATAGCCAGAACTATTTGATCTTCAATGTCGATATCGAGAAATTGTACAACAACTTTTTGCAGCAATTGAACGTCAATCGCGATATATACAATTACTATATGGTCGACACGGCAGGGCGCATCCTGTTTCATAAAGATGCGGGGAAAATTGGCCAGCCGGTTCCGGACGACACGATGCAAACGATTAAAGCCGGAAGCAGGCAAAACGACGACGGGAAGGTTGTGAATGCTTATTCGCTCGATAGCCTTCAATGGTATTTGATCGGCGAAGTGAATGTCGAGCAGTTGTTCAAGCATGCGAATCGGCTGAAAAACAATATGCTGCTGCTATTTGCGGCGCTGGCTGTCATCACGATTACGCTCGCTTCCGTCAGTTCGCGCCAGTTGTATAAGCCGATACGCGTTGTCATTGATAAATTATGGTGGACGGTCAATCTCGATAAAAAGAATACGAGCAGCGAGTTTGACTACATTATCCACTCGCTTGACCAGATGTTCGATAAAAACACGATGCTGGAAACGTCTTTGCTGAGCAGCAAGCGGCTGTTGATTCGCGCCTTGACCTATAATTTGGTTAAAGGCCACTACGTCTCTCCTGCCGATATCGACCATTATTTGCAGGAATACCGGGGGAACTTGGTCGTGTGCATCATTCGTCTGTACCCAAAAGCGGGTTCGGAATCGTCGTTTCCCGCTTTTTACGAACAGCGTGTAGCCACTGCCTTTGATACTACACTTTATGAGGAGTCGCCGAACCATTACATTTGCTTTTTCAAGCTGCCGCATGCCGATTTGGATGCGTTTATCGCCGAACTGGGCCGCGCGCTCAAATCGGATGATCGAATAGGCCATGATGAAATCGTCGTCAGCGTCGGCACCTTGTATGCCGACATCCGTGACATTAATAAATCGTATGCGGAGGCGATGTACGCCTGCAATATGGGACGCATCCATGCGAAGATGACCAACCTGTATTCGTATGCGAATTTGCAAATCGATGAAAAGGGGGAATTGGAAAGCGAAGACGCCTTCATCGAACTGGAGCTGGCGGTTCGCCAACAGAACGAGACACACTATTCGGCTTTATTGTCCCAGCTGTTCCGCGACGATTTGAGCATCATGCAGTACCGCCTCAATCTGTATTCGATTGTCACTTTAACGATTCGACTCTATGGCGGGGAAAGCGTTGCATTCCTCAATGAGATCAACGAATTGCTGGTTGATAACAGCATGATGAACACGACGGTGGCGAAAAATTTCTTCTATGAGCGGTTTCGGGATTTCAAAAGCAATTATAAGGTTCTAAAGGACGACAAACAGCATATCAAAAAGATGGAAGATTACGTGCTGGCCCATTACGATCACCCCATATCGCTCGTCGACGTATCGGAACACTTGCAGCTTACAAAGCCGTACACCTGTCATCTCGTCAAGCAGCATCGCAATACGACATTCGTCGAGTATTTAAATCAGCATCGGATCGAGCAAGCCAAATTGCTGCTTGACGATGCCCAAAGCGTCATTTCCGCGATTCATAGCAAAGTCGGGTTCAACAGCGCCAGTTATTTTGCCAAAGTATTCAAAAGCTACACGGGGGTGACGCCCAAGGAGTACAAGGAACTCGCCTTAAACCGGAAGAGGCTCGGGGCCGCTCCCGCTTCCGACGAGCTGCGTCCTGCGACCCAGGCGGAGGAATAATCGCAAGATGAAGAGGCGGACCGAACAAACACAGGGAGCAGAAACAGCAAACAAATAACCGCGAAAATGAGGAGGTTTTCCCAATGACAGGAAAAACGAATCGCAATAAGAAACAAACGCTTCTGGCTATCGATGATGTTTCATTGCCGTTTAAGAAGAATGTTGGACTTTACCTCAACAAACCAACCGTTCGTCCCGAGCCTGTGTTAAGGCCAAGTCCGCTCGGCAGCGGCGCGCCGGACGACCATGCGGCGCACTTCTATGGGACGGTACTGTATGAAAACAATAAATTCCGCATGTGGTATTACGCCTGCCATTGGGGGAAAAATCCGGACTGGCCGCTGCAGAAGATGCAGCAGATAGCAAGAGTGCCGAAGTGGTTTCACGGTGACGACAAGCCGAGCTATCAAGGACCGCTCTGTTATGCGGAAAGTGACGATGGGATCACGTGGACCAAACCGGCGCTTGGGCAAGTGCTCTTTAAAGGCAGCCGTGACAACAACGCTATTGCGCTGCCGCACACGGTTGTCAGCGGAGCGATTGTGATCCGGGATGACGATGACCCCGATCCGGACCGCCGTTATAAGATGACGTATCAATATTTCCCGGACCAGACCGTTCCGCCGATCGAGGAATACGGGACGGTGACATCGGTGGCGCTGGCGGTATCGCCGGACGGTTTGCATTGGACGATGACCGGCATTCCGTTCTGCAACCAGTTCGTAGAGCCTTCTTCGTTCATCAAACACAATGGTCATTATGTGCTTCATTCCCATGTGGTCGGAACCGGTCACGGCCGTCTCGGCCACGCCGCCGAAGGGGGGACGCCATGCGGCAGAACCGGGGTGGTCCGCACGACGCAGGATTTCGATCACTGGCCGGATATGATGGCCGTATCGTTCGCTCTTGCCGAACCGGAAGATCGCAGCTTGCGGGGTCGGAACGGCAGTTATGATCAGGTGCACCTCGGCGTCGGTGCGGCCAGCTTCGGCAACGTGTGCGTCGGGCTTTACGGGCTGTGGCACAACGCCAATTACGGCGAAGGATTCGCCGAAATCTCCTGCGACTTCGGCCTCGTCGTCTCCAATGACGGCATCCATTTCCGCGAGCCGGTCAAGGGGCACCGCTTCCTGCGGCGCAACGATTCCTTGGTCACGCCCGTTCCCGGCTACAACTTCAAAACGATTCTATGCCAGGCGAACGGCATTTTGAATGTGGGCGACGAAACCCGCATCTACCATGGCCGCTGGCGTAACGTCGGCGGGTTTGCGGCGGACGAAGTGCTCAAATACTACTCGGGGGAAGTTGCCCTGGCTACATTGCCGCGCGACCGCTGGGGGGCATTCGGGCTTACGCCTGGCATGAGCGAAGGCACGATCTGTTCGGCGCCGCTTGCGCTGCCAGCGGATACGCCCGCACTCGTCCTCAACGCTGACGGCGTAGAGGGACTGACCGTCGATTTGCTGGACGAACGGTTCCGGCCGATTGCCGGCTTCTCAGACGGCAAGGTATTCGGCAACGTGACCGGTTTGGATTGCCGCGTCGAATGGTCCGGGCGCGACCTGTCCGAGCTCGCCGGGCAGACGGTGCGCGTGCAAGTGAAGCTTGTCCGTACGGCGGAAGATCGGCCGCGGGTGTATGCGATGTATATCAGCTAGCAGTCTGACCGGCGAAGGGTTTTGGTGCAACAATTAAAAACTGATTAAAGATACTCGCAGTTTTGTGGTTTGATTATGCTGTCAATCCAAACAATTTATTGATTAATTCAACTGCAGAGAGGGCAGACGAATGATTGCATTCGACCTGCCCTTCCTTATCATATGCATGACTTCGATTCCCACGATGGTGTGTTCTGCAGTTTCAAAAGACTTGAAGCCCAACATTGGTTTAATGACTTTCTTTATAAATCGATGATCTTGTTCAATAACATTGTTAAGATATTTCTGTTGTCGTAGCAATGCTTCTTGTTTTATAGCTTTCTCGTCCTTCAATTGTTGAACTGCGGTAGGATAAGCTGGGTTTTTATCGACGGTAATCACGCGCGGCGATTGATTGTGTGGTGAGGTTATTGCTTTCAAGAAAAATCGCTTAACCGCGGGTGTATCTCGATTTTCAGACAGCATGAAATCAATCGTATTTCCTCTTGAATCCACTGCCCTATAAAGATATTTCCATTGTCCTTGACTTTAACGTAGGTCTCATCCGTTCGAAAGGAATCGTTAGTCGGTTTTAAATATCGACGAATACGCTTGTCTAATTCCGGTCCAAACTGATGAACCCATCGCATAATGGTTGTATGGGCTATATCAAGACTCCGTTCTTTCATCATCTCTACTAAATCACGATAACTTAGACTATATTTCAAATACCATCTTACAGTTAACAAGATTACCTCTGATTCATATTGCTTCCATTTAAACAAATCTACTTCCTTTTCCAACGTAATTGCCCCATCCTACGACTTAATTTTTTATCATGTTATCATGGATTTTAGAATTTTGCACCACAACCAACGAACAACCAGCCTACTTAAGTTGTGTAAAATTTGGCCGTCGTTGCCGTAAGTGCGACGGGATCGGTTTTGGCATAGAGGCAAGAACGGCAGAGCTTTCCCGGCTTCAGGTCATGCGTCAAGGTTGACCAGCATGTCTGCAGTAGCTTATCAGCAAAGTTTTGAGGATTACGGTTTTGATATTCCGTCAGCGGATCCGGTGATCAATGAATTAAAGAGGAAGTTGGTAAAACATACTAGCCCGGAGAGCATTTGTATTCAAGGATCATCCAGAGTTGATCGAGAAAAGATCATACGTGCGGAAGGATGAGATCAGAAATACCATCGGAATGAGTTATGACTTCGTACACAAGTTGAGTGATGACTGTAAAATCCAATTGATCTCTAAAGAACGGGGATCGTTAAAAGGATATCTTCCGCAGCATATCATTGACCCGTCTCTGTGGGCGGTTGCGAATTAAGGAGAGGATCGAAATGAGATTATCTGAGGCTCAAATTCAATTTTACCGTGAGAACGGCTATTTGACCGGCCTGCCCCCCGTGTTTACAGGAGAAAAGCTGACCGGCTTGCAGCAAGGGTATAAGCAGATTACGGCTTTGCTGCAAGAGGACGAGAACCCGACGGACATTATGCAATGGCACAGAACGAGCCGCTGGCTGTAAAGGACGTGGCCACCCAACCTCAGCTGCTCGATTACGTGGAAAGCTTGCTGGTTCCTAACTTTTACCTGTGGGGCAGCGAGTTTATCGTCAAGGCTCCGCATTCGCCTAAGACCGTTCCTTGGCATCAGGATGCTTACTACTGGCCGCTCGCTCCGCATAATACCGTGACGGTATTTGCGCTGTGGGATGTGGATGAAGCGAACGGGGCGATGCAGGTCATTCCGCGTTCGCATAAGGTCGGCATCATCAAGCATCGCATAGCAGGCGATGAAGCGGTCTTGTCCTTCGAATTGGAGAAGGGCCATTTCAGCTCGGAGGATCACGCTGCGTATTCCGGCGGGGGGATTCTCGCTGCATGACGATGCGATCGTGCACGGTTCCTCCGGCAACGTCTCGGATCGTTGGAGAGTGGGATACATTCTTCGGTTCTCCGCAACGGAAGTTCGCTGCGACCTTTCGGTCAATCCGAATTTCTTGAGTTGACTTTATCCTAAAGGTGTCCGTCTCAAGA
>FWWL01007855.1_pt1 | contig 14147 bp, 14 predicted proteins | sample 2228331 | NCBI WGS metagenome assembly FWWL01 (sample SAMEA103939775, study PRJEB20133) | metagenome
AGACTTGGCATTTGGGCTATGATAGTGAAGGCAACCTGACGAGTCTGCAAAAAGCAGGAGATTCGGTGGGTTGGGTGTATACTTATGACGGATTAGGTCGTCGTGTGCGCAGTGAGCGAGGTGGTGTCGTGGTGAACTACTTGTATTCGGGCGACACGGTGGTAGCGGAAGGCAGTGGTTCGGACTGGGTCTACTATGGCTACGGTTCGGCGATGCTCACGCGGGGTGGGGCGAACCCCAGCACCGACACCTTCCAACACTGGAACCTGCGTGGGGACTTGGTAGCGCAGTCCGACAGGGGCGGTATGTTCAGCCCTGCGCCGATAACCGATGCGTTTGGCGACTTGGTATCGGGCAATCGGCAAGTGTACGATTGGAACGGTGCGTGGGGCTATCGGAACGAGCCACTGACAGGTGGATTGCAGAAGGTGGGAGTACGGTGGTATGACCCTGTGGTGGGTCGGTTTCTCCAACAAGACCCGTGGTTGGGTTCGGTGTATACACCTCTGACGCTGAATGCGTACGGGTATTGTGTGAACGAGCCGTTGGGACTGGTGGATCCCACAGGGATGGTCATAGAGATAACAGAAGGGACTTTTAAAATTCCTGGATTCTTAGAGCTCAAGTTTCGCTTCGATCCACCTTTGAGGATTCCTCCTCAAAGTTGTCTTCTAAGAGCTGTTGGTACAGTAGGTTTAGTTGCTGGTGCGGCATACGGTGGTTGGAAGGTCGGAGAATATATTTCTGGATATATTCCCAAACCTTGGTACCAGAAGGCTGGGGAGTGGCTCTATAATCTATGGCCGACACCTTGGCACTGGGGATTGTGATTTTAGCTGGATGATGATAGAAAAGTCCTTTGCTTGGGGTATCCTTACTGGCAGGAGGTGCATCCTATGATCAAAATAGAAGAAGCAAGATTAGAATTGAAGTTGTGCAAACGGAAAATGCTGTGGCGAGAAATTGCTAAACTTAGGAGTTATAGCAGTGCCTACTGTCGATTGTTTGGCGATGAACATGTAGAGGTCTATCTCGATTTAGAACAGCTACACCGCAATCTATCAAGTAAGTTGGAGAGGGTCGTTCACTTGCTTAACATTCCTATATCCTTCCCTGTGGACATTTTTCTCGTTGATTCTGCTGGAGTAAGATTTGCTACACCCATAGAAACTTTTGGGAGAAGCAAACTAATTATTGATGCAAAAAGTTTATTTTTCTTAAGTAATATTAAAAATCTATATCGGGCGATGCTTAGAGAATCCATAAGTCAACTGTTATGCTTACAATCGTTGCATGACTATCCTTTATTGCTCGGAGCCTTAGCAGAATATTTTGCTCGAACGGAGGATTATGAATTCCAATATGAACTGGCAGCTTATGCTAAGGAATTTTCTCTGCCTTCGCTGGACGAAATGATTGCTATGGTCAATAAGGTTCCCCTTGGCGTTTCAGCGATCTTTTCACTGTTCATGGTGGAGCATGTCAATTCACTGGAGGAATTAGTGCAATTCATAAGCAAGAACACACATAGACGGATACCTTTCCTCATCGCAAGACCTTCTTTGAGATGGATTTTAGAAAATATTACACAGCATACCTTAGAAGAATTAGATCGCGAGTGGAATCGATTTATAACAGAGTTTTCATTTCATCTTGATCAGGATATTTTGGAATTATTTAGAAAAAAGCTGCGAATGAGGCTTTCCTATGAGAATAGTAAGTATCATGAATGTTTTGAGTTATGTAAAGAGCTAGCCGAGCTGTCGGAAAAGGATCCAGAGCCTATTTTCTATTTGATTTCGACTTTAGTTCGCCTTGGTGCGTATCGCTCCGCTGTAGAGAAGCTACTCCAAATGAAAGATACCCTCTCTGATTTCTACCGAGGGTGGGCGTACCTATATTTAGGTCAGTTGTACGACTCGCTTCAGCACCGAGATCTTGCAATACAAAGTTACATTAAAGCGCAAGAATATTCAGATATATATGGGATTATTAAACATCGTTCACAGCGATACATCAGCAAACCATTTGTAATAGATACCCAAACATCGGCGGAGTGGGTTCCATTTGAGGAGAAGTATGTCAGGTTGATTCAATCTCCTTATCAGTTCGCTTTACCTATTAAGGATAGCGATATATATCTGGTCAAGTTTTTTTACCGTACTGTTGAAGGTTTGCAACGGTGGAATTCAACCCCAAAAAGCTTTTCGTGAGTTTTTGAATACTCTTTGTGTTTTGCCAAATTCGCAAGTTGTTAGGAGGTTGATATTTTGAGCGATATTCTGCTCTATGTTTATTGCAGTTGCTTGACAGGACACCAACGAGCAGGAGATTCGGTGGGTTGGGAGTATAGTTATGATGGGTTAGGGCGTCGGGTTCGGAGTGAACGAGGTGGTGTCGTGGTGAACTACTTGTATTCAGGCGACACAGTGGTCGCAGAGGGCAACGGTACGAACTGGGTCTATTCTGGCTACGGTTCGGCGATGGTGACGCGTGGGGGTTCGGAGCCTGCGACCGACACTTTCCAGCACTGGAACCTGCGTGGGGACTTGGTAGCGCAGTCCGACAGGGGCGGTATGTTCAGCCCTGCGCCGATAACCGATGCGTTTGGGGATTGGGTATCGGGCAATCGGCAAGTGTACGATTGGAACGGCGCGTGGGGCTATCGGAACGAGCCACTGACAGGCGGGTTGCAGAAGGTGGGAGTACGGTGGTATGACCCTGTGGTGGGTCGGTTTTTGCAGCCAGACCCGTGGTTGGGGGATATTTATGCACCCCTCACTTTGAATGTGTATGCGTACTGTGTGAATGACCCAATAAATGCGGTGGATCCAAGCGGGGCAACAGCATGGAATCAAACGGCTAAGATGGTAGTAGGTGGTTTGATTGTTGTTATTATTTTCGTTATCATTATCCATGCAATTCATGCCTGCTACGAAGCGAAGAACTTGAGAGAGCAAATCAGAGACTCCCGACAGAAATATCAACAGGATCCCGAGCATGCGCCTCCCACTTGGGGAGCTACGCGTCCTCAAGATAATATGCCCAAAAGTAACCCCGATTGGCCAGGTGGATCTACCCTACCTGGTGTAAGGGAAGGTGACCCTGATGAATCGATATGGGATTTCTCAACGCCTGTGGACAGGACCGAATGGTATAAAAACTTTCGGTAAGTCTTTTCTTACGCTCATAATAGTCGTGGGGGTGGGCACTGGCTTCTCTGCTTGTACCAGCCAGCGCTCTACTCCATCCCCTGCGCGCACGGAATCGGAGCCTCCTACAAGACGCACTTCACTTCCACCTGCATTTGCTGACCCCTTCATCCCTTCCTTAGAAGACGCTCAGCAGGCAGTAAGAAACCATCCACAAAGTGCAGTGGCGCACTACGAGTTAGGGCGTGTCTACCATGCCCTAAAGGAATACGAAAAAGCGATCCCCGCTTTTGAAAAGAGCCTTGAGTTGGACCCGTTGCTGCTGCACGCCTATGTAGGCTTGTCTGACTGCTATCGTTATAAGCAACCTCCTGACTGGCAGAAAGGGGAGGAGGTGCTGTTGCGTTTGCGGTCGTTAGCCTATGGTTCTCGGTATCGGTATCTGGCGCAAATGGAGTTGGGCAACTTCTACTTAGACCGTCATAGTGCGTTGAAGCGTGCCGAAGACCTTGCGAGGGCGGAGCGTGCATACCAGCAGGCTTTGAAGGAAGCGCCCAATATGCGAAGTAGCAATACAGCGTACGGTATAGGGATTGTCTATGCGCGGAGACGGGATTGGGCACAAGCGAAGTCTTGGTTTGAGAAGGCGGTGCAGTGGGCGGATGAGGCGAGACTGCGAGCAAGAGCGTTAGAGGCGTTGGCGAATGTTTATGCGGAGCTTGGGGATTTAGCAAAGGCTAACGAGCTGTTGGAGGAGGCGAAAGGTTCAGACCCTCATTACCCTGCAAGATTGTGGGTCAAAAGGCAAAGCGAGGGTGCGCCGTGAACGAGGTGGTGTCGTGGTGAACTACCTGTACTCAGGGAACACAGTAGTTGCGGAAGGCAACGGTTTGGACTGGGTCTACTATGGCTACGGTTCGGCGATGTATGCTCGGATAGATAGTAGAGGAGTTCCGACCTATCAACACTGGAACCTGCGTGGGGACTTGGTGGCACAGTCTGACAGGGGTGGTGCTTTCAGCCCTGCGCCGATTACGGATGCGTCTGGGGATTGGGTATCGGGCAATCGTCAGGTGTACGATTGGAACGGTGCGTGGGGCTATCGGAACGAGTTGTTGACAGGCGGGTTAGTGAAGGTGGGGGTGCGTTGGTATGACCCTGTGGTGGGTCGGTTTCTCCAGCAAGACCCGTGGTTGGGGGATATATATGAACCCCTCACTTTGAATGCGTATGCGTACTGTGTGAATGACCCGATAAATGCGGTGGATCCCGACGGCATGCTACGCTTTAAGTTCAGATTCGGTCCCATAGATGTAGACTATGAATTCAACATATCCGATCTTTTCCGCAAGGGTAAATCGCCTATTATCAATCCTAAGACTGGCCAGCCTTTTGAAACACCCTCTCCGTTTGAGCGATTCTGTCGTTTCGTTGGTAAGGCAGTATCGAGCGCTTGGGAGACGATTAAAAACGGAGCAAATCGCGCTTGGGAGACGATTAAAAAGGTATGGGAAGGCTTGAAGGGAATCGGTAGAGGTCAAGGAGGTGGTCCTGGAATACCTCTACCGATATATATCGGTAACCCAGAGAACTGGATGTTACCGCCGAATGTCAAGGACAACCCTGATCTGAGGGCATAAAGTTTCAATTCATCTATCTTCTAGCTTCCCCTCATAGGGGAAGCTAGGGTTTTAATCTACCTACTTTGATTGAGGCACACATGAATAAACATTTAGAATTTGTGCCGGAAAGAATAGATTGGGGATTGCTTAATGCAGAGTCTCCATCATTCTTTCGTAGGATCTACTGGGCTGTAAGATGTTTACCTCTGCTGGGTTTCGAGAGGGGGTTGTTTTCTTTGCTAGTCTATCCATTTCACATAGTACTTTTTATATATGAAATGATGAACAAGATGAAAACCGTTCTTCACTTCGATGAATTTACCTGCATCCTATGTTTCAAAGCAAGAAAAGATATCAGAACAGAAAGTATAATCGAGATAATGAAAGATTACAAAAAAAGAATTAAACAAATAAATGGTTTTTTTGGTTTAGAAAGATTTCATCATGTCATCCTCATTACGGATGGAATTCCTTGGGATGGCACATTCTGGGGCATGGCTTCACCTTGGGGACAGGGTTGTGTGGTGTCAATCTACACATTCAATAGCATGATCTATCCGTGCTGGTTCAGCTCTAAGCATAACGCGTGCTACATCTTACTACATGAGTATGCACACCTGATTTTTCCGAAGGTGATTTCAAAAGCTACGAGAGTCTTTATAGCCTACTTTGCGCCAGAATGGCTGCGGGAAGGTTTTGCTGATGGTGTCGCCTTGCTGTTTGGGCATGCGGAATACATTCAGGCAATACTTTCAGTTGACTTTCAGATGAGAATAAGATATGGAATAAAATTCGACAAAAATTTTATTATACAAAAAAGGCTAATTGTCGGTGCTTATTTCGCCGACCTAATCGAACATAGAAAGGAGTTCTTTATCGAGAATCTCCTCCAAAAAGAGATTACCTTCTTGTTAAGAGACAGAATATTTCGATTTTACATTCAGATTAAGCCTACAGAGGAAGTTGCTGAATATTGCAAAGAAGAATTTATAGTTAGAGTCGAATTCTCAGTGAAATCATCTCAAAGGGGGGGGTGATATGGTACCCTTCTATTCATCCAAAGCCATAGGAGGTACTTTACGATGAGGTTCCAAGAACTCGCCAATGAACAGTGGGCGTTCATCCACTCTTTCCTCCCCCCTGTCCCTACTAGACGCCCAGCACCGACGACCATAAAAAAAACCTCAATGGCATTTATTGTATCTTTTTTATCAGTTTTATTGATATTTTTCATTTTCTTATGGTGGTAATCAACTATCAATCTTCAGAGGTTGTTATCCGCATCACTACTCTGATGGACAGACGGAAGTGATAGGTGGGCGTGTGCCGATGCCATTCTCCAGATTTTATCGCCTGCAATGATGCAGCAGTTGATCCCATCACGATACAACACAAGGATGGTATATATCACCAAGCAAGGAAAGTAGAGATGTGGTTTCGTACGAATCAAACCAAGACTAAATTTGTTGATTTGTTTCGCAAAATGGAGTAGTGAGGGGGCATTATAGAACCAGCAAGGAAACCGATGGCGCTTGGGCAAGAAAGAAGGGGTATAATCCAGCCGAGGTGATGGGATGGCTCTTATTGTGCCCGATGGACTCCTGCGAGCAGCAGGAATGACCGAAGCCGAGTTCAAGCGCAAACTGGCAGTCTGGCTCTTTCAACAAGAGCGCTTGACCTTAGCCCAAGCCAGCCAGTTTGCCGAGATGACCCTTGTGGCGTTTCAGCATCTGCTGGCAAGTCGGCGCATCCCCGTGCATTATGATGTCGCCGAGTTCGAGGAAGACCTCCAGACCCTTCGCGAACTTGTCAAGGATGAAGGTTGTCAGTGATACCCCTCCGCTGGTGAACTTGGCTGGGTAGGGTAGGCATTCAGGGGTGTCCATCCTATGGAGCGAAGTGATAGTTAGGGTATGATAGTGAGGGCAACCTGACGCGTTTGCAAAAAGCAGGAGATTCGGTGAGATGGGAGTATACTTATGACGGACTGGGGCAACGAGTGCGCGGTGAGCGAGGTGGTGTCGTGGTGAACTATCTCTATTCGGGCGACACGGTGATAGCAGAAGGCAGTGGTTCGGACTGGGTCTACTATGGCTACGGTTCGGCGATGGTGACGCGTGGTGGAGCAAACCCCAGCACCGACACTTTCCAGCACTGGAACCTGCGTGGGGACTTGGTAGCGCAGTCCAGCGCATCGGGCACATACAGCCCTGCGCCGATAACCGATGCGTTTGGGGATTGGGTGTCGGGTAATCGGCAAGTGCATGATAGGTAGAGAGGTTGTCGACGGTGTTTGGATATGGTGATCGCTCTTTCGAGGGTGGCTTTATGTAGAGACGAGGAGTTGAGGAGGTAGTGGAGAATGATGAAACTTGATGAGCTGTTTATGATTATGCATGTAGTAATTTTATATATTTTTTCAATAATATCTTTATACTTCTTTATAATAACACTCTATATCTGGTACAGACTGCTGTGGATGCGTGCTCACGCCACGCTGGGTGGAAGGCAACACGACCCTCGTGCACTACTACGACCACTCTCGCTATCGCCACTGCAAAGGAAAGCGCAGAGTGAACGCAGACCGCCTCCACCAAGCCGTATGGCGTGCCATCCAAGCCGTGCTGACCGCTGATGAGAGCATCCTACAGAGCCTACGGGAAGCCTATGCCAGCGAACACGAAGCGGTACAGCGGGAACTCAAAGAGGTGCAACGAGAGATAGACCGCCTCTTAGACCTGCACGCTTCAGGGATAGAGATACCCGATATAGCCGATAGACTGCGGTTTCTCCACGCCCGCAGGCAGGAACTCAACAGCGTACAGATAGTCAACTACGAGCAAGCCGAACAACTCTGGAAAGACTTCCAGCGCGCCTATGCCGACCTTGAGAAAGCATGGGAAGTGATGACTGATGAAGAGCGCAGGACTGCTCTGATGGTGGTGGAAAGGGTAGAGGTGATAGGGGATTATGTGCGCGTCTACATTCCACTACCGAAAATGTTCGAGTCTCAAACCGCTATGGTAGCGGCGGGCGGATTCGAACCGCCGACCTACCGGGTATGAGCCGGTCGCTCTCACCAACTGAGCTACGCCGCCATCAAAAAGACTTGGTGCGGACGGGGAGACTCGAACTCCCACGGGCGTAAGCCCACTAGAACCTGAATCTAGCGTGTCTACCAATTCCACCACGTCCGCACGCACTCTTAATATACCCGAAGCACAGGGGCATAAGTCAAGACTAACAGAGAGTGTTCGAAAAATCCCATCACCCACAACCAACAGCCCCCACACTTCAGCAAGCCCCACACCTCCACATCCCCTACCCGCAACAATCCCACCCTATTCCATAACACCCACTGCCCCCATACCCGAACCACCGCACCCCACCACGAACGCGCCCCAACATAACTCCCATACGCCCCCTTCACACTCCCAAACACCGGCTCTATCCGATAACGACCCCGCAACACCTCGGGATACTGCTCCCCACGCCCACGCGCCCGCCACCGCGCCGACGAACGCACCCGCTGCCACACCCCATCCCGCACCCCCACCTCTGTATCAATGTCCCTCAGTGAAAGAGCGCATAAATGGAACTATGGGCGCACCCCTAAGAAGGAGAAAAGGTATTATTAAAGGACAGTATCCATAAGGAGCGCGGGCATTCCTGCCCGTAAAAAATCTTAAGTAAGGAGGAGTTAGGATGGAGCAAGCCAAATCGGGCAATCGCCGAGGGTTGGCAGTCATACCCTGGCGAGTGGTGACAGGATTTGGATTATGGCTGCTGAGTAGCTGGAGCGCCTTCGCTGCGGAGGCAGTGGAGTTGCCTCCCTTTGGGCGTCAAGAGTACATGATTCTGAGCATTGTGTTGTTGATGGCGTTCATTGCGCTGGGCTATGGGCTTTACCTTCTGCGTTGGACGCTGGCACAAGACCCTGGTACCCCTCGCATGCAGGAGGTTGCGCGCGCCATTCAGGATGGAGCCAATGCCTACCTGCGTCGCCAGATTAGCACGATGATATGGTTCGTGCTGGCGATTACAATCGGGTTGTTCCTGCTCTATCGCCCCGTGTATGAGCGTATCTATCCGGGCGAGGGGCTTATTCTCGGCATAGGGATTGCGACCGCCTTCTTCTTGGGTGTGTTCGCCTCCTATGGCGCGGGCTATGTAGGGATGTACATGGCGGTTCGGGGCAACCTGCGTACCGCAGCGAAAGCACTCACCACCTTCAAAGGCGCGTTGGAGACCGCTTTCCGCGCAGGTGCTGTGAGCGGAATGTTCACCGTCGGGCTGGGTCTGCTGGGTGCGACGATTATCTTCCTGCTGTTCCGCGAGAAGGCGATGTTCGTGCTGGTGGGCTTCGGCTTTGGTGGCTCGCTCGCTGCGCTGTTTATGCGTGTGGGCGGTGGCATTTACACCAAAGGTGCTGATGTGGGGGCTGACCTCGTCGGCAAGGTCGAGGCTGGTATCCCTGAAGACGACCCGCGCAACCCTGCCACCATCGCCGACAATGTGGGCGACAATGTGGGCGACTGCGCCGGTATGGCGGCAGATGTGTTTGAATCCTACGAGGTGACCCTCGTCGCAGCAATTATTCTGGGCGTCGCCGCAAGCATCGTGCTGACCCCCGAAAGCGCAATGAAGTTGGTGATGTTCGCTCTGCTCGTGCGGGGCGTGGGCATCTTGGCATCTATCGTTGGGATCGAGTCCGTGCGCGGGGAAGACCGCGCCGACCTGAACCCGATGAAGCCGATTAATCGGGGGTTCTGGGTCTCTGCCATTCTGGCTGCGCTGGGCAACTTGGGCGTGGCGTATTTCTTCATGCAGGATGTCCAGCTCAAGCCCGAACTGGGAGGCGCAGTCGTCGATTGGTGGCGTTTCTGGGTAGCGACGACCTTTGGGGTCGTGGTGGCGGTGCTGATAGAGCGCATCACCGAATATTTCACCTCCACCGAGAAGAAGCCTGTCAAGGAAATCTCGGCGTCTGCCTCCACGGGTCCTGCCACACTGATTATTCAAGGGTTTGCCTATGGGCTTGAGTCGAGCGTGTGGGCGGTCTTCTCAATCGCGCTTGCGCTGTTGGCGCCGCTATTCATTTTTCCCCCAAGCGAGTTTGCAGGTCCGATGCTCTCGTTCTACGGAATCGCGCTCACGGGGTTGGGACTGCTGGCGACCACGGGCTACATTTTAGCAATGGATACCTTTGGTCCCATCTCGGATAATGCGAACGGCATCTTCGAGATGTCGGGCGCACTGAGAGAGCATGGGAATAAGCCCGCTGCGGGCGGTCTTACGGGCGACAAGATTGTCCATCGCCTCGACTCGGTTGGCAACACCACTAAAGCGCTCACGAAGGGCTTCGCGATTGCGACTGCAGTGGTCGCTGCAGTGGCACTCTTCCACTCGTTCGTGGAAGACTCGCGCCTCGTGGAGCTGATTAACATCGCCACTCGAAACGGTGTTGCCCTGAAGGACGCCTTTGGGGGCTTGCCTGTGGATGTGCCGATTGTGTTCATCGGCTTGTTGATAGGCGGTGCAGCGCCGTTCCTGTTCAGTGCGTTCTCCATCTTGGCGGTGGGGCGCTCTGCCTTTGCGATGATTCACGAGGTGCGTCGCCAGTTCCGCGAGAAGCCCGGCATCCTGAACCACACCGAGACGCCCGACTACGGGCGCTGTGTGGAGATTGTAACCGCCGCCGCTCAGAAGGAGCTGCTGGGTCCAGGCGTATTGGCGATAACACTGCCTGTGGCAGTGGGCTTTGGGCTGAGCATCGGCGCCACCCCTGTGGAGATTGGCGGGCGTGAGTTCGTGTTCGCAGGAGCACAGGCATTAGGTGGCTACCTTGCCGGTGCCATCCTCTCAGCACAACTGCTGGCGGTTCTGCTGGCAAACTCTGGCGGTGCATGGGACAACGCCAAAAAGCGCATTGAGGATGGCTTCCTCGGTGGAAAAGGTACCGACGCACACAAGGCGGGCGTGATTGGCGATACGGTGGGCGACCCGTTCAAGGATACTGCAGGTCCCGCGCTTAACCCACTGATTAAGGTGATGAACCTCGTCGCCATCCTGATTGCGCCTATCGTGATTCAGCCTCTGCCCGATGCAGTGCGAATAGCCGTGACAGCGGTCGCTGTGGGCGCGCTGGCGTTCTCGGTCTACTGGAGCAAGCGCGGCTCCATCGCCGAGACCATCGAGCACGAGCTGGGCTACCACACGCTCGAGGAACCCGAAGAGGAAGCGGTGCCCGTCGGAGGCAAAGGCGGGGAGTGAAACTGCGTCTGACTCTCAAAAGGCACAGATAATCTGTCCTCCGCTCCCTTCCCTCATCATAGGGAAGGGAGCGAACTCGTTTTCTATTGTCCCACAAACCGCTAAGACCATCCTACTCTTTTCTCGAAGCCTGACACAATATTTGGTATACTTCCATTCGTGAAGCCGATGCACTACCTACCTAAGGATACGGAGCTCGTGCGCGAGGGACAGCTTGCGCTCGCCTATCCTACGCACGAGCCAATAAGCGAGGATTGGGACTACGCTACGGCTAACACCAAGACTCACACGCACTGCTATCATGTCTACCCCGCAATGATGATTCCTCAGGTAGCACGCCGACTGATACGGCTCTATGGCTCCCCAGGACAGACACTCTTAGACCCGTTTTGTGGTTCTGGAACCTCGCTTGTAGAGGCACGGCTCGCAGGACTAAATGCCTATGGCATCGACATCAATCCGTTTGCCGTCTTTCTGGCACGTACCAAGACCACTGCCTACGACCCCAATGCAGTTCACCGATGTGCCCTTTCACTGAGAGAGCAAGTAGAGAACGCCTTGAAAGCATTTTATGAGGGTAATCTGCTTGTATCACCCCCACGCTTTTTCAACATCGACTATTGGTTTCTTCCTACTGTTCAGCAACTGCTTGCACTCTTGCGCCATCGGATAGAGCAGGATGTTCCTTCGGAACTGCGCGACTTTTTCTGGGTGGCGTTTGCCCATACGGTGCGAGAATGCTCCAATGTGCGAAGAGGCGAATACAAGTTATTTCGCATGCCTCCAGAGGAGCTGGCTCGCTATCAGCCCGATGTGATTTCCATCTTCTGGTCGAAGGTAGTGCGTAACCTGCAGGGGCTTGTAGAATTCGTGCAAGAGGCAAAAGAGGGTGTCTGGACTAAAGTTCTCCAAGCCGATGTGCGTCACCCGCTCCCAATCGAAACTGCCAGTATCGACCTTATCGTCACCTCCCCACCCTACGGAGATTCTCAAACAACAGTCGCCTACGGTCAGTTTTCGCGATTAGCGTTGCAGTGGCTCGGTTTCAACGACGACCGTGTGAGAAGGATTGACCGTGAATCGCTGGGTGGAAAGCAGCGCTCCACCCACGCGCCCTATCAGTCGCCCACATTGGAACACACGCTTGCTCAGATTGAAGCGCGTGATAGGCGTCGTTCCAATCAGGTACGCCAGTTTTATGATGACTTTGCCGACTGCTGGGTAGAGTTGTCGCGCGTGTGTCGGTCTGGAGCGTTCGGATGCTTTGTGGTAGGCAATCGTACGGTCAAATCGGTTCGGATTCCTACCGACCAAATCTTGATAGAGATTGCCTCGTGTTTCGGATGGCGCTATTGCGAAACCTACCACCGACGCATTCCCAACAAGCGAATGCCCCTGCGCAATAGCCCAAGCAATAAACCGGGCGAACTGGGCGAAACGATGACCGAGGAACATATCGTCGTGCTGAGAAAGGAGTAGTAAAATGCTTCTCAAGAACGAGGTACAGGGAGAGAACGGGTTCGCCAAACGGTTGCTAAGTTTAATTCCATCAGGCTCTGAGCTTGCGCGGGAGGCACAACAGCTACTCGCTCAAAAGTATGGCATCCTTGCTCTTACATGCAATCCGCCGAATGTAGATACCATCTTATCCGAACTCTTGGATACTGAATATCAACTCTACTTACAATATGAACAGAAGGCACTTCAACAACTCATATCTGTGGCTCTTGGTACTGAAGCCCAGCAAAAGTATCCGACTGTTTATAGTATTGTCTCCTCCGCTATTCAAGTCCTAAAAGCTCCCCAGACTGACGAGGCTAAAGTCGCCGATATTATTCGCATCCTTCAGCCAATTTACAGTCTGGTGGAACAATCTTTTGCCCAGAGTCGGCGCACCCGCGCAGGAGGAAGTACTGAGTATCAGGTCGAATTTATCCTAAATCAACTGGGGTATAAAGGTCTTTATGAGAGGCGATGTGTGTTGAATGGGACTATTGATTTTCTATTTCCCAGTTATCAGGCATGGGAGAATGACCGACGCAGATGTACTATTCTTTCAATAAAACGCTCCTTGCGCGAGCGGTATAAGCAGGTTTATGAAGAGCTGGGCATTACTAAGGGGCTTACAGTTTACCTGATGGTCACAGAGACGGAAGAAGAGGCTCAGAAAGATATAACCGAGCCAAAAGTGAATGCCTTAAACCAACAAAATGTATATCTAATCGTGCGTGGAGTTGTCAAGCAGAGGTTCACCCAGAACCAGAATGTTTTAGATTTTAATCAGTTCTTCTGCAGTGAACTTCCAAGGCTAAAATCGCTATGGATTGACGGTGCATGAGGTTCTGAGAACAGTCTTCGCGGGCGACGAGGTCTTTTACTCATATCTCAGTGCTTCCACGGGGTCTCGGCGGGCGGCGCGGTAGGCGGGCAGAGTGCCGAACACCAGCCCCACCAGCCCACACACACCCAACGCCAGCCCGATGGTGTCCCAAGTAACCAAAGGGTTGAGCACTGTGAGGCGGTTCAAAGCCACACAGACACCCCATCCCAGCAGAGCACCCATCACGCCACCCGTGAGAGCTATCAGAATCGCTTCCCAAAGGAACTGCGCAAAGATATCGCGCTCGCGTGCCCCCACCGCTTTGCGAATGCCTATCTCGCGTACCCGCTCGGTCACACTCATCAGCATCACATTCATCACGCCAACCCCGCCCACAATCAGCGCGATCGAGGTAATCCCAGTGAGAGCGACCGAGACTATCTGCAACAGCAGGAACAGTCGACTTAGCAAGTCCTCTTGTGTCAGCACCGAAAAGTCTTCGCTTCCGCCGTGGTTGCGTTTGATCGCCTCGCGTATCTGCTCTACCATCTGTTTTGGTTCTACATCGGGTGCGGTTTGGGCAAGCACGCGATGTACCTGATTGCTCCCCATCGCTTCTTGGAGGGCGCGGATGGGCGCATAGATGGCAAACTCGAACCCTCCACTCCCAAACAGCGATTGCTGGGTCGCCTCTTGAGTTACTCCCACCACGCGGAACGGCTTCCCGTTCAGAAGCACGGTCTGCCCTATGGGGTTCTCGTCCCCAAATAGTTGCTGGGC
>FWWL01007860.1_pt1 | contig 14139 bp, 10 predicted proteins | sample 2228331 | NCBI WGS metagenome assembly FWWL01 (sample SAMEA103939775, study PRJEB20133) | metagenome
CAGCGCGTGGGGGATGATGTGGTGCCGCTTTCCGGGTTAGCCGCGGATGGACAATGCGGGTGGCAGGAGTGAACAATGGGGTATCGGCACCGAATTGACGAGCAAATCTGGCGGTGGGGGGAAGACCACGCCTGGATGGAGAAACTGGCGGTCGCTCTGTTGCTGTGCATCTTTCTGGGTATAGGGATATACTATGCGCTGGAGAATCCCTTCTTTAGCAAGCCCGACGAAGTCTATCACTACGCTTATGCCCTGCACCTGAGAGCAGGCAACGGGCTCCCTGTTATAGATGTGACACGCGTGGGCCTGGGTACCCACACCTCAGTGGAGATGGAGGGGCACCAGCCCCCTCTGTATTACGCTGCAGTGGCGGCTTTCGGGGCCATTTTCAGAATGCAGGACAGGATTGTTCCGTCCGTGAATCCTCACTTCCTGGGCACTCCGGAAGGTAACAGGAATCCCTCTGTCCCGATATATTTTGCCCTCTCCGACGCACCTGCTTTCTGTGCAGGTCGCTTCCTCTCCCTTATTTCTGGAATCCTGGCTTTGCTTTTCGGATATCTTCTGGCGCGGCTGTACCTTCCATGGCCGCTGGCTGCATTAGCCATCGCGTTTATAGGGTTGAACCCGCAATTTCTCTTCATTGCCACCTCTTTCAGCAACGATATGATGGCCGTGGCCCTTGCTCACGCCGGGCTCTGGCAGTTAGGCAGGATGATGGAGAAAGGGATGAACTTGCGACGGGGAGTGGCAATGGGCCTCATAGTGGCGATGGCGACCCTCACCAAATTGACCGGACTGGGTCTCCTGATCCCCCTTGGACTCATTGCTCTGTGGCAGACCTGGAAAACCCGTACGGGGCGGCCTTTACTATGGGCGGGTTTGGCTGGCTTCATCACCCTGGCGATGGATTTCTGGTGGTTCTGGCGGAACTGGACTCTTTACGGCGACCCCTTCGCTACCAATCTCCTGCCGGTCTTGCTGGGACCACGAACAACCCCCTGGACACGAGAGGAATTGCTGTTCTTTCTTAGCTTTCTATGGAAAGCCTACTGGCTGGATTTCAGCCCGGGCGGCATTCTTTTCGCAGAATCCTCGGTGTACACGGTTATTGGTATGATCTTCGCTTTAGCAATGGGGGGATCGGTGATAGCCCTCATTAAGCAGAAGAGTTTGCGTCCCTTTTTCCTGCTGATATGGGGATGGCTGGTCATCGTGTTCGGTTCGCTGCTGGGGTTGACCGGTAAAACGGCCATTTTTATGGGCGGTGGTCGCCTGCTTTTCCCTGCAGCCATCGCTGCAGGGGCTACCTGGGCAGTGGGCCTGACCCAACTGTTCCGCCGCCCCGCCGTACCGGCTATCCTGGCCGGACTCCTGGGAGTGTACGCAGCCATCGCCCCTGCTCGCTACCTTTACCCCGTTTATCCCCGACCACTTCTGGTAGAACCCAGGGAGGCCGTTCCTGCTTATCCGCTTCATGCTCGCTTTGGAGATGGGCTTTTTGAACTGCTGGGATATGACCTGGAACTGCGTCAGCCATCTTCAGGAGGGGACGCTCTTACTGTCACCTACTACTGGAAACCGCTCACAGAAACGGAGCGCAATTTCAGCATCTTTATACACCTCATTCGTGGAGATGACCCCACCGATATTATTGCCCAGGTGGATACCTATCCGGGGTATGGCGTTTATCCCACATCGGTCTGGTCTCCCGGCAGAGTTTTCGTAGACCGCCTTACCTTGCACCTTCCGCGTATGGAATCAACTTTTTCTGGAACGGTTTTGACCGGGATGTATTACTTTCCGACCATGGAGCAGCTGACGGTAACCGATAGAGAAAGCAATCGTTTCCCCTATGACGCGGTCCCCCTGGCTCTGATACAGTTCGCACCGGATGGCGGATTCCGCGTGTGGATTCCCGCGGTGGAGGAATAATGCGCATTGGTTTAATCACCGGCGAATATCCCCCTGACCAGGGCGGCGTGGGGGATTTCACCCATCACCTGGCACGCGGCCTGGCCGACCTGGGCCACGAGGTCCACGTCATCACCACGGCGCGCCCGTCTATTCCTCCCTCCGCTGCTCCTCCCGTTGCCCATCGGACTGTCCGGGACTGGGGCTGGGGTTGCTGGCGGACGGTACTGCAGGTGGCGCGGGAGAACGGTCTGGAGGTGTTGAACCTTCAGTACCAGGCCGCCGCCTACGGGATGCGTCCGGCGGTCCACTTCCTTCCCCGCCCTGCCCGGCGTCCTCCCCTCGTCGTGACCTTCCACGACCTGCGGGTGCCTTATCTCTTCCCCAAGGCCGGCCCCCTGCGCCGCCGGGTTGTCTACGGCCTGGCCCGCTCCGCCGACGGTGTTATCGCCACCAACGATGAGGACTTCCAGCACCTGCTGACGGAGGCCCGGCCCCGCCGCCTGGCCCTCATCCCCATCGGCAGCAACATCCCCTGCGCGCCGCCGCCCGGATACGACCGCGCCGCCGAACGGGCCCGCTGGGGTGTGGGACCCGACTATCTCCTCCTGGGCTATTTCGGCTTCCTGAACGAGAGCAAAGGTGGCGAGGAACTGGTCCAGGCCCTGGCCCTGCTGGTGGAAGAGGGGGTCCCGGCCCACCTCCTGATGGTCGGCGGGCAGGTGGGCACCTCCGACCCCACCAATCGGGCCTACGCGGAGCGGGTGATGGGGCAGATCCGGGAACGGGGGCTGGAGGGACGGGTCCACTGGACCGGATATACCGATCCCGAAACGGTCTCGGCGGGCCTGCTGGCGACCGATGTCTGTGTCCTGCCGTATCGGGACGGCGTCTCTTTCCGGCGGGGGACGCTGCATGCCTGCCTGGCCCACGGCCGGGCCATTGTCACCACCCAACCGGCCCTCCCGCTCCCTCAGGTGCGGGATGGGGAGAACATGCTGCTGGTGCCGCCCCGGAACCCGCGGGCGCTGGCCGAGGCAGCGCGGCGCCTCTATCAGAACCCCGCCCTGCGGGCGCGGTTGGAACGGGGCGCCGCGGCCCTGGCGGCGGAATTCACCTGGGAGCGCATCGCCCGCCGGACGGCCGCTTTTCTGGAAGAGGTCAAAGGAGCACGATGAGTCCGCGGCCCTTTCGGCGCTATCTGTGGGTTATTCTGATCGCTTATCTGGTGCTTGTTGCTCTCCACAGCGCGGTGAATCCGCTCTTTGAGTCCTCCGACGAAATGTGGCATATTGGCATGACGGTCCGCCTGGCGCAGGGCGAGGGGCTACCTATCCAGCGTCCGGGGGAAGAGACCCCCTGGCGGCAGGAAGGGAGCCAGCCGCCCCTTTACTATGCCATCCTGGCCGCCCTCACACAAACTCTACGCCTCCCGCTGGAGAACTTTGAGGTTATCTACTATCCCAATCCACATGCACGCCCAGGCGATGCGTTTCAGGTCGCCAACCGAAACCAGGTGCTCCACAGCCCTGAGGAACAGTTCCCTTGGCGCAGGGCCGTCCTCACCCTCCACCTCTGGCGCCTCTTCTCGGCCCTGCTGGGCCTTCTGACCGTCCTGGCAACGGTGAACACTGTCCTGCTCCTCTTCCCCAACCGCCCTCGCTGGGCTCTGGGGAGCGGCCTGCTGGTGGCCGTCAACCCAATGTTCCTCTTCGTTGCCGCCTCGGTCAACAACGATAACCTGATCAATGGTATGACCGCCGTGGGGCTCTGGCTTCTGGCGGCCCGCTTTCGCCGCGGCCTCTCCTGGCCGCGTGCTGTCCTCCTGGGCCTGGCCCTGGGCGCGGCGACGCTGGCTAAACTGAGCGGCCTCACCCTCTGGCCGCTGGCGCTGCTCCTCCTGCTGGGCATCGCCTGGCGGGAAGGACAATGGAAGCGCGGGCTTCTGGAAACGGTTCTCGTCTTCGCTATTGCCCTGGCCCTTTGCGGGTGGTGGTTCTGGCGCAACTGGACCCTCTACCGCGACCCCTTTGGCCTCACGGTGATGCTGGAAATCGTCGGGCGCCGGTCAGCCACCCTCGCCGATCTCCTCCGGGAATACCAGGGCTTCCGCTGGTCCTTCTGGGGCATCTTCGGTGGGATGAACGTCCTGATGCCCGGCTGGGCTTATGCGGTTCTGGACCTCTGGACGGCGCTGGCGGCTATGGGTCTTCTCCTGAGCACAGGATGGGCCGCCTGGCGGGCCGGACGCACCCGCCAGTGGAGCGCCGAATGGGCCCTGGGGCTGTGGCTGCTGGCCTACGTGACGGTTCTCTTCGTGGCTTTCCTGCGCTGGACCTCCCAGACCCTGGCCTCCCAGGGACGGCTGATGTTCCCGGCCATCGGGCCCATCTCCCTGGGGCTGTGGGTTGGTTGGGAGACCCTTTTGCGGCCGCTGGGGCGGTGGGGCCGGTGTGGGCAGTCCCTCCTCCAGTACCTGCCGGCGGCATTTCTGACCGTTCTGGCCCTGCTGGCGCCTTTCCTCTGGATCGCTCCTGCCTATCGTCCCCCCGAATGGCCGCAAGGTGCCGTTCCCTCAAACCGGCTGGAAGTCGCCTTCGGCGATGAATTCCGCCTGCTGGGATACGACCTTTCCCCATCCTCCCTGGAGCCGGGGCAGACGGTGGACCTAACCCTGTACCTGGAGGCGCAGCGCACCCCAACACGAGATTGGAGCCTCTTCGTCCACCTGGTGGACGACCTGGACATCATCCTGGCCCAGGATGACCGTTATCCCCGGCAGGGGCTGGTTCGGGCCCGCTGGCTGCAACCCGGCCAGCGCTGGGTGGAGCACTTCCGGCTGACGGTGCCACCGACGGCCGTGGCGCCCGCGCGCCTTTTGCTGAAAATGGGCTTCTACGACCTGCGCACCGGGGAACGGATGCCCGTCCTGGAAACCGCCGGCAGTCCGATGGGGGACTTCGTCGCCTTTGGAGAACTGGCCCTTCACCCCCGCCCCGGCGGGCTTCCCAATCCTGTCTCCTACCGCTTCGGCGGGCGGATAGAACTGGTGGGATACGAGATGGCCCCCCGGCGAGTTCGTCCTGGCGAGACGGTGGTACTGACCCTCTACTGGCGCGCCCTGAGCCCGACAGAGCGCGACTACACCGTCTTCACCCACATCCTGGAACCCCCGCAGACCCTCTGGGGGCAGGAAGACCGTCCACCGACCCCGCCTACCTCCCAGTGGCGGCCAGGGGAGGTATATCGGGAGACCTACCGCCTGACCGTCAAACCGGAGACCCCTGGCGGCTTCTACGAAGTGGAGATCGGCCTCTACCGGCCCGATACCGGCGAGCGACTGCGCCTGGATAACGGCCAGGATTTCCTGCTCCTGAGCCGGATTCGGGTGGACCGGTAAAAGTGCCAGAACTTCGGAGGGGCCTGTCGCTTTCACGAGGAAACCATGCCCATCCTCCAGATGACCGTCAACGGCCGGCCGGTACGTCTGGATGTGCCGGAAGAGCGTACCCTGGCCGACGTTCTCCGCTACGACCTGGGCCTGACCGGCACCAAAATCGGCTGCGGTGAGGGCGTCTGCGGGGCCTGTACCGTTCTGGTGGACGGAAAGGCCGTCCGCTCCTGCCGCTTCCCGGCCCTCAAAGCCCAGGGCGCCCGGGTTCTGACCATTGAAGGGGTCGCGCCGGAAGGGGGGCTCCATCCCCTCCAGGAGGCCTTCCTCCGCTTCGGTGCCGTCCAGTGCGGCTTCTGTACGCCGGGGATGATTATGGCCGCGCTGGCGCTCCTCCTGCATACCCCGCATCCCACCGACGAGGAAATCCACCGGGCGTTGCGCCACAACCTCTGCCGCTGTACCGGCTACCGGAGTATCGTGGATGCCGTCCGCGCCGCTGCCGGAAAGTTGACCGAACCATCGCTCCCTGTCACCCGACCGCCGGGGCGGGCCATCGGACGGCCACTGCTCCGCCCGGACGGCGTCGCCAAAGTGACCGGCGCCGCCCGTTACGCCGACGACCTCTCCTTCCCTGGCATGCTCCATGGCGCTACCCTGCGAGCCGGCATCCCCCACGCCCGCATCCGCCGGATAGACGTCTCCGAAGCCCGCGCGCTCCCCGGCGTCTATGCTGTCCTCACCGGCGTTGACGTCCCCGGCGAAAACCGTCACGGCCTGGTCTACAAAGACTGGCCCGTCCTCTGCACCGATAAGGTCCGCTACGTGGGGGACGCCGTCGCCATCGTCGCTGCGGAGACGCCGGAGATCGCCCGGCAGGCCCTGGAGCGCATCCGCGTGGAGTACGAGCCCCTGCCCGTCGTCGCCGACGCACGGCAGGCCCGCCTCCCCCACGCTCCCCGGGTCCACGAAGACCACCCCACTGGCAACCTGCTGGAGAAGATTTCTTTCCAGCGGGGCGACATCGCCCGGGGGTTCGCCCAGGCCGACGTGGTGATTGAGCGGGAGTACCAGACCCCTGCGGTGGACCACGCCTTTATGGAGCCGGAATGCGCCGTCGCCCGGCCGGGAGAGGATGGACAGATAGAGGTCTACGTCGGTTCGCAGATTCCCTACGCCGACCGGGCTCAGATTGCCGCTGCGCTGGGGGAGGACGTCCGGGTGATCGCGACGATGATGGGCGGGGGGTTCGGAGGAAAGGAGGACATTGCCGCCCAGATTCATGCCGCGCTGCTGGCCCGCGCCACCGGCCGCCCGGTCAAAATCCGCTACAGCCGCGCCGAGTCGCTGCTGGTCCACCCCAAACGACATGCCACCTTCATCCGCGTCCGGCTGGGAGCCACCCGCGACGGGCAACTGCTGGCGATGGAGGGGGAACTTATCGGGGATACGGGCGCCTACGCCAGCCTGGGCCCCAAGGTGATGGCCCGCGCCGCCACCCACGTCGCCGGGCCGTACGATATCCCCAACGTCCGGGTGGATTGCTCCGTAATGTACACGAACAACCCGCCCGCCGGGGCATTTCGTGGCTTCGGTGTCCCGCAGGCCGCCTTTGCCGTGGAAAGCGCGCTGGACGAACTGGCCCACGAACTGGGGATGGACCCGATCGCCCTGCGGCGACGGAACCTCCTGCGGGTGGGCTCCGTCACCTGCACCGGGCAGGTATTGCGGGAGAGTGTGGGCCTGGAGGAGTGCCTGGACCGGGTGGAGCGGGCGCTACGGGAGGAGCAGGGGCTGGAGCCGGACGACCCGATCCGCTGGGGATGGCGGGAAAGGGGGAAAGCGTACGGCTGGGGGCTTGCCCTGGCCTACAAGAACACCGGCCTGGGCGGCGGCGCCGCCGACTTCGCCATCGCCGAAGTGGAATTGAAGGCCGACGGGAGCGCCGAGGTGCGCGTCGGGGCGGCGGAGATGGGGCAGGGGTTGCCCGCCATTCTGGCGGCGATCGTCGCCGAGGAACTGGGCGTCCCCTACGAGCGGGTGACCGTCCTCCCCCCGGATACCGACCGCACTCCCGAGGCCGGCCCCACCACCGCCTCCCGCCAGACCTTCGTCTCCGGGAACGCGGTGCGCCGGGCCGCCGTCCGGCTACGGGAACAGATCGCCGCTTTTCTGGGGGAACGGCTGGACGTCCCGCCGGAGGCGCTGGAATTCCGGGACGGCGTCGTCGCCACGCCGCGAGGGGAAGTCTCCCTGGCGGAGGTAGTCCGCCGGATGCACGAGGCCGGCCTGCCCGCGTCCATCCGCCACCGGTACGACATGCCGCCCACCCGGCCGCTGGGCCAGGGCGGGGATACGTACGTGGCCTACAGTTTCGCCGCCCACGCCGCGCTGGTGGAGGTGGACGAGGAGAAGGGGACAGTGCGGGTACGGAAGATGATCGTGGCCCACGATGTGGGGCGGGCGCTCAATCCGCTGGCGCTGGAAGGCCAGATTGAAGGGGGGATCGTGATGGGGCTGGGGGTGGCGCTGAAGGAGGAGTTCGTCCTGGAGGACGGCGTCCCCCAGACGCGAGCGCTGGCCCAGTGCCGGCTGCCCACCCTGGCCGATGTGCCGGAGATCGTATCGTTCATTGTGGAGCATCCGACGTCGGAGGGGCCATATGGAGCGAAGGGGATCGGCGAACTGCCCAGCATTCCGGTGGCGCCGGCAATTGCCAGTGGCATCTACCATGCGGTCGGGGTGCGGTTGCGCCGGTTGCCGCTGGCGCTACGGGGGAAAGGAAAGAAATAGAGGGCTTTTGCGAGGCGGTGAAGCCGCCTCGCAAAAGTCCTCTCCCCTCTGAACACCGACGGAGTTTTCAGGCGTTCCTTGGGGGAAGACCGCCCGCCCCACAGGGCGGGCTTCTGCATCTTTACCCCAGATACTGGCGCAGTTGCCGGCTGCGTCGGGGGTGGCGCAGGCGGCGGAGCGCCTTGCCTTCAATCTGACGGATGCGCTCGCGGGTCAGGCCGAACTTCTGCCCCACTTCCTCCAGTGTGTGGCTTCGGCCGCCGCCCAACCCGAACCGGAGGCGCAGGATGCGCGCTTCCCGCGGGCTGAGCGTGGAGAGCACCTCTTCAATCTTCTCGGCCAGCATCTTCTGGTACGCGCTCTGGGGAGGGGTGGGGGTGGACTCATCCTCAATGAAGGACCCTAATTCGTTATCTTCCTCTTCCCCCACCGGGTGCTCCAGGCTGAGCGGCCGCCAGGAGACGCGCATCATCCATTGCACTTTGCGCGGCTCCATGTCCAGTTCCACGGCAATCTCCTCGGGAGTTGGAGGGCGTCCGTATTCCTGCTCCAGTTGCTGGGCCGTCTTGTAGAGCCTCCGGATGCGGTCAGACATATGGACCGGGACGCGGATGGTGCGACTCTGGTCGGCAACCGCGCGGCTGATGGTCTGGCGGATCCACCAGGTCGCGTAGGTGCTGAAACGGTAGCCGCGGTGATAATCAAACTTCTCCACCGCTTTCATCAGACCCAGATTCCCCTCCTGGATCAGGTCCAGGAAGGGGACCCCCCGGCCGATGTACTTCTTCGCGATGCTAACGACCAGGCGGGTATTCGCTTTGATCAGATGCTCCCGAGCCATCCGACCCTGTTCCACCATGGCCTCCAGCCGGGCCCGTTCTACCGGGTCGGTCCCATTATTGGCCAGCACCCGTTCCGCTTCCCGCCCCATCTCTATCACGTGGGCCAGATGAGTCTCCTCCTCCAAAGAGAGCAGCGGCACCCGCGCCATCTCCCGAAGATACAGGCCGACAGTGTCATCTGCCGCAATCCCACTCAGGTCATCCAGGTCTATTTCGGTCAGGTCTTCAACTTCCTCAGCATCGGAGGCAAGAGACTCATCGTATACCTCAATGCCCGCTTCGTTCAGCAATAGCAAGATCTCTTCCAGTTGCTCAGGGGATTCCTCCGCCTCTGGAAACAGGTCCAGAATATCATTACTGGTCAGATACCCCTGGGCTTCCGCTTTTTCTAACAGTTCTTCCAGAATATCCATATCCCTCCTCTTCTATTCCGTCTGGTGCAGGAACTGAGCCAGGGGCGCCAGTCGGGGGTCTACTCTCTCTTCTCCACAGCGACAGGGTTCCAGATTCAGGTTGGCACCACACTCCGGGCAGATTCCACGGCAGTCGGGGCGGCAAAGGGGTTTCATTGGCAAGTTCACCCAAATTTGCTCCCGGAGCAACGGTAGGGGGTCAAACCAGCCTTCTTCTGTGAGGGTGTAGGTAATCCCGGGACGTGGTCGCCCGGCCAGACCGATCGTTTCTTCTATCTCCAGGACGGTTACATGCGCAAAAGGTTCCAGACAACGAACACACTCTATCTCTACCTGAGTTTCCACCTGGGCCTCTACCAGAATCCCACCCTGAACTCGGGTGAATTGGATTGGGCCACGGAGAAACGCAACGGAGATATCATCCAGTTGCTGAGGCCCTTCATCCAGGGTGATAGAAAGGCGCTCACCTGGACGAGCCCCAATAAGAGGGGAAAGGTCTATTTGTATCATAGAACAAAACAAAAAGTACCAGGCACTCCTTCAAGCCTTAAGGGTCTTTGGAGGAGAGAAGTCGCTGTAAAAACCGGTAAAGCGCCTGGTACTGAATAATTAAACCGCCTGTACGCTGGGTTTGTGCATATTATATCAGAAAGAAAGTCTCTCGTCAAGACCTTTTTGCCCTTTTTCGGGGCGAATTTGAGCAATTGGGCGGAAAGGTGTATAATTTTCTCTTGTGATTGGGCACTTCATTAGCAGCGCTCATCCATAAACCATTTCCGGGAGCGCTCTCAATGGCTGTGGTTTCCGTCGTCGCATGTGAAACGTATGACCTGGAGTCAATCCACCGGGCCCTGGAGAGAATTCTGGCCCCATTGGGCGGCATCGGTCACTTCGTCCGCCCTGGTATGCGGGTGCTCCTGAAGCCCAACCTCATCGTCCCTCTGCCCCTGGACCGTGCGGTCACTACCCATCCCGCGGTCGTCCGCGCGGTGGCCGAAATGGTCCAGGCGGCCGGGGGCGAGGTCTGGATCGGCGACTCCCCGGCTGGTCCTGTGAGGAACCCCGAGCGCCTCTGGCAGCGGACCGGGATGACGGATGTCGCCGCGGCCACCGGCGCGCGCCTGGTCCACTTTGACAGCGTGGCGTGGCGCCCTCTGCGGGGCAACGATTACTTCATCGCCCGTCCCGTCTTTGAGGCCGACCTGATGATCAACCTGCCCAAACTGAAGACCCATACCCTCACCCTCTACACCGGCGCGGTGAAGAATCTGTTCGGTACCATCCCCGGGACCCGTAAGCGGGAAATCCACTACCGGGCGCCGAGCATCGCCGATTTCAGCCGCGCCCTGGCCGATGTGCTGGAACTGGTCCGGCCGGGACTGACGATCATGGACGGCGTGTGGGGCCAGGAGGGGAACGGCCCGGGCGCCGGAGGGACGCCGCGGCGCTACAATTGTCTGGCGGCCTCGGCGGACCCGGTGGCCCTGGATACGGTGCTCAGCGGGGCGATGGGATGCCGGCCGGGGTCGGTCCTGCATTTGCGAGAGGCCGCCACACGGGGGTTGGGCGTTGCAGACCCGCGGGCCATCCAGATTGCGGGCGACGGACGGGCGCTGGATTTCGGCCGGGTGCGTCTGCCAGGCGTACAGCGGCTTCTGCAGGTCCTGCTTCCCCGTTGGGCATCCGCGCCGCTGCAACGGGCTATCCGGGCCCGCCCCCGGCTGGTCGCTCCGGAGGCCTGCCTGGGGTGTGGACAGTGTGCGGAGGCCTGTCCGCGCCGGATTATCACCCCGGGCCGTCCTCCGCAGTTCCTGCTGGACCAGTGTATTGGCTGTCTCTGCTGCGCCGAAGTCTGTCCGCAGGGGGTCATTGTGCCCGAACGGGGGCCGCTGGCGCGCATGTTGGGGGTGAGTTAGTCGGTAGTTGGTAGTCGGTAGTCGGTAGTTGGTAGTCGGTAGTCGGTAGTTGGTAGCCACCTTTTACGTTTTACGTTTTACTTTTTACTCTTTACGACCCCTATGTACGAAGAACTGGAACGAGTCTATCAGGCTATTCTGGATGCTCTCCGGGCGGGGAAACCCGCCGCGGTGGCGACGGTGGTGGAGGTGGACGGTTCGGCCCCGCGGGGCGCTGGGGCGAAAATGCTCGTCTTTGCCGACGGGAGCAGCGTGGGCACCGTCGGCGGAGGCGGAGTGGAGGCGCAGGTCATTGAGGAAGCGAAGGCCGCGATCGCCGAAGGCCAGGGACGGGAAGTCCGCTACAGCCTGCGGGACCCCCAGCGGGGGGACCCCGGCGTCTGCGGGGGGAACATGCGCATCCTGATTGAGGTCCTGCCGCCCCGCCCTACCCTGCTCATCCTGGGCGCCGGGCATGTGGGCCAGGCCGTCGCCGAACTGGGCGCGTTTCTGGGTTACCGCATCGTCGTGATGGACGAGCGGCCCGGCCTGGCAACGCCGGAACGGTTCCCCTGGGCCGAGGCCTGCATCACCGGCGACCTGGCCGAAGAGGTAGGGCGCTTCCCGGTGAACGGCTCCACGTACGTGGTTATGGTCACCCCGCACTACACTGGAGATGCCGCGGTCCTGGCCGCTCTGGCCAACCGCTCTCCGGCCTACGTAGGGCTGATCGGCAGCCGTCGCCGAACGGCGCTCACCTTCCGGAACGCGCGAGAGTTGGGGGTCCCGGAGGACTGGCTGAACCGGGTATATACCCCCATCGGGCTGGATATCGGCGCCGAGACGCCCCGGGAGATCGCCGTGAGTATCCTGGCCGAAATCATCGCCGTCCAGCGGGGGAAGGCATCCTCTGCCCTATGACCGTCCAGATCCCCGAACGGGAAATCCGGCGCAGTTTTCGGCTGGGGGTCCTGAACGGCGCGCTCTTTGAATTTGCCGAGCGGCTAATTGACCCCCCGCTGGTGCTGACCTGGTTCGTCAGCCGGCTGACGTCGTCCAACCTGCTGATCGGGCTGGTGGCCCCCCTGGGCGACGCGGGATGGTTCCTGCCCCAGGTCTTCATCTCCGGCCTCGTCCAGCGGATGCCCCGCAAAATGCTCAGTTACACCATCGCGGCCGCCGTCCGTGTCTTCTCCTGGCTCGCCCTGGCCGCGGTGGTCTGGGTGGTGGACGACCTGCGCCTTCTACTGGCCGCGTTCTTTGTTTTCTACAGCGTGGCCCGTCTGGCGGCCGGGCTGGGGGGGCTGGGCTTCTTTGAAGTTGTCGCCAAGACCATCCCCGCCAACCGGCGGGGAAGTTTCTTCGCCTGGCGCCTGCTGACGGGGGGGCTTCTGGCGCTGGGGGCCGGCGGGGTCACGCGGACCGTTCTGGAAAGCGTCCCGTTCCCCGACGGGCACGCGCTGCTCTTTGTCCTCTACACCGTCGTCGTCGCGCCGGCGATGCTGGCGTTCATCCTGATCCGGGAGCCGCCCGGCACCGTCACTCCGCGCGCGGTGACCCTGGGACAGCAACTGCGTCGGGCAGGGGAGTTCCTGCGCGCGGACCCCGTCTTCCGGCGATATATGGCGGTGCGGACGGCGCTGGGGCTGGCCGGGATCGCCCTGCCCTTCTACGGGGTTTACGCCAAAAACGTACTGGGAGCCCCGGAAGGGATGGTCGGTATCTACGTTGCCGTACGGGTGGGGGCCGGACTGCTGGCGAATCTCCCCTGGGGCCGGATGAGCGATCGCAAGGGCAACCGGCGGGTGATGCTCTGGCTCTCGCTGGGCAGCGGATTGACCTCCCTGATCGCCCTGGCGCTGGTGATAGGGGTCACCCTTCTGGCCCAGCGGCCCTCCTGGTTGCCGTATCTGGCCGTGCCCCTTTTCCTGCTGAACGGCGCCCTGGGGCCCGCCGGGGCGCTGGTCGGGAACAACTTCCTGCTGGAATTGGCGCCGGAGGCCGAACGCCCTCTGTATCTGGGGCTCTCCAACACGCTGATCGGCATCGTCGTCCTGATCTCCGGGTTCGGTGGGCTGATCGTGGACCTTCTGGGGTACGCTGGCTTATTCGGCCTCTCGGCGTTTCTCTGCCTGCTGGCCTGGTGGTGGGCGCGGGGACTTCCGGAGCCTCGCGTGTAGTCAGTCCACAGTCCACAGTTCGCAGTCCACAGTCTGCGGTCTGGAGTCTGTGGTCGGGCCGAGGCGCAAAGGTGCGGAGGAGCGGAAGTGCGGTGGGGCGGAGGTGCAGAGGTGAGATGGCCGCCTGCTACCCGCTGCCTGCTGCCTGCTAACCGCTGAACTCTTTAAGGAGGTACGGAATGCCCTATCGGGATACCTGGGCAACGTGTACGGAATGCGGCCAACAGTTCCTGTTCACCGTGGAGGAGCAACGGCGGCTGGCGGGGCTGGGTTTTGAGGTCACCGTGCCGGCCCTTTGTCCGTCCTGTATGCGGGCGGCCGAGATGACTCCCGGTCCCCACGAGGGGGTCGTCAAGTGGTATGACCCGGAGAAGGGATACGGGTTCATTATCCAGCGCAGTGGCAACGAGATATTCTTCCACCGCAGCGGCCTGGCTCCCGGCACACCGGAGAGCATCCCGGATAAGGCGCGGGTGCGGTACCGGGTCCAGCCCAGCGGTAGAGGGCCGCAGGCGGTGGATGTCTCGCTATTGAAGGCCTGACCGATTGGCCTGTCCCGGTTTGTGCTACCCGATACTTGTTCATTCCTCATTTACAGGCTGGACTCTGGCGAAATGCTCTTTCTCGCTCCCGGCGGGTGCTCTCGGCGGGTCTGCGACCCGCCGATTGCCGGACGCCGGTCACAGACCGGCTTTGAGCGGCAAAAAAAAC
>FWWL01007861.1_pt1 | contig 14136 bp, 14 predicted proteins | sample 2228331 | NCBI WGS metagenome assembly FWWL01 (sample SAMEA103939775, study PRJEB20133) | metagenome
GGACGCTTTAATTGTCGCGCCTGCGTTGGTGGGCTGTCGATGGGGCGGTATGATGCGGCGGCTGACGCCGACGGCGAGGAGGACCGCGCATGGGCATGGAAGGGATGCAGGTTGGGGCAACGGCCCGGCAGACGGTGCGGTGCGGGCCGGAGCACTTCGCGAGCGCGATTGTGCCCGGGACGCCGGACGTGTTTTCGACGCCCGCGCTTGGGGCCCTGGTCGAGAAGGTGGCGGCCGAGTGGATGGCGGGCCACCTTGCGCCGGGGCAGATGACGGTGGGGAGCGAGATTGTGATTCATCACACGGCGGCGACGCCGGGCGGTTTCGAGGTCACGGCGGAAGTTCGGCTGGTGGCGGTGGATGGGCGGCGGTTCGACTTCGAGTGGACGGCACACGATGGCGTTGAGCAGGTGGGCCACGGCACGCACCAGCGCTTCGTGGTGGACCGCGAGCGGTTCGAGGCGCGGTTGCGGGCGAAAGCGAGCCAGGCGGGCGGGTGATGGAGCGGGAGCGGGCTGAACGATTCGCGCGGCTCGCCGGCCTTGAGTTACGGCCGGAGACAGTGATTGAGTTCGCCGGGGCAGACCCGGTGCTACCGACACCGTTTCACCTGGGGGAGGGGGCGGCGGTGGCGCTCGGGCTGGTGGGACAGGAGGCGGAGCGGCTCTGGCTGCTGCGCGGCGGCCACCGCCAGGCGATGCGGGTGGATGTGCGACACGCCGCGGCCTCGCTGCGCAGCTACCTCGTGCTGGAGGTCAACGGGCAGGCGGGTGCGCCGCCACCGCGTGCTGGTGCGACGGTGACGGCGATCTGGCCGTGCGCCGGCGGGCGGTTCATCCATCTCCACGGCAGCTTTACGCACGGGCCCGGCATCCTGGCGGAGCTGGGGCTGGGCGAAGATGCGGGGCCGGGCGAGATTGCAGCGGCGACGAGCCGGCGGGATGCGTTCGAGCTGGAGGATGCGCTCGCGGCGAAAGGGTTGTGCGCTGCGGTGTGCCGGACCCATGAGGAATGGCGGGCTCACCCGCAGGGCCTAGTGCTGGCCGGGCAGCCGGTGGTGGAGCTTGAGCGGATTGGGGATGCGCCACCGGAGCCGCTGGGGGCGGCTGAACGGCCGCTCGGCGGGATACGGGTGCTCGATCTGACGCGGGTGCTGGCAGGGCCAACGGTGGCGCGCACGCTGGCGGAGCACGGGGCCGACGTGCTGCACATTGCGAGCCCGCGCCTGCCGACTATCGAGCGGTTTGAGATGGATACCGGCCACGGCAAGCGCCAGGCGTTCCTGGACCTTGAGGTGCCCGGGGACGCGGCAACGCTGCGCGAGCTCATCCGCGGGGCGGATGTGTTCTCGCAGGGATTCCAGTGGGGTTCGCTCGAGCGCCGCGGGTTCGGGCCTGCCGAGGTGGCAGCGCTGCGACCCGGGATTGTGTACGTGACGGAGAACGCGTTCGGGTACGGCGGGCCGTGGGACGGGCGGCCCGGGTGGGAGCAGCTTGCACAGGCGACGACAGGGATTTGTGTCGTGCAGGGCGGCGCGGGTGCGCCGGTGCTGGCTCCAGCGGCGATGAATGACTACACCACGGGGTACTTTGGTGCGCTGGGAGCGATGATGGCCCTGCGCCGGCGGGCGACCGAGGGCGGCTCCTGGCTGGTTCGGGTCTCGCTGGCGCGGACGAGCATGTGGTATTACGCGCTGGGGTGGGAGCTCGATCCGGGAGGGGCCCAGGGCACCGGTGACCTGGGGCCTTGGATGGTGGAACGGGAGACGCCGTATGGGCGGATGCGGTACCTGCGGCCAGCGCTGCAGATGGAGGCGACGGAGCCGCGCTGGGAGCTGCCATCGGCGCCGATCGGCAGTGGCAGGGCCGCGTGGTGAGCCTCAGCCGGCGCGGGTGATGCGCCCGGTCTCGTGGTCTGCGACGGGGGCGGGCTGCCGCCGGACGACGAAGCGGGCGGGGTCGAAGGCCTCGGCCCGTGGCTCGGTCTCGGCGGGTGCAGGGAAGCGCTCGGCGTGGCGGAGGAGTGCAGCAGCCACTTCGCGCGGGTCCGGGCGATAGGCACCGCGGCGGACGAGCTCGCGAAGCTCGAGGACGCGGCGGGTGCGGGCATCGAAGGGGAGGATGGCTGGTTGGGTGGGGCGCTGCCGTGACATCGGGCCTGACCTCGCGAATGCGTTACACCGTGGTGAACGGCATGTTGCGGATGGGTGCGTAGGGGGCCGGGGCGGATTCTTTCGGAATTTTCACACTCGCAGGGTGGGGGAATCCCGGACGTGCGGGCGAGAGGGGAGCTCACCGCAGGTCGCGGCGGGCGAAGACCCGGACCGAGACGGCGGTGAGAGAGGCCGCGATGACGAGTGCGGGAAGCACCGCCTCCCAGCGGGGTCCGAAGGCGAGGAGGTTGGACGAGAGGTACCAGTGCCACGGGTTGAGGGCGCGGACCCAGCCGGGGGCGCCAGCGGCCGCGAGGAGGCCCTGGGCGAAGAAGCCCCCCGCGGCCGCGATGAGCCCGGCGCCGAGACCGGGGCCGCGCCGGCCTGCGATGGCACCGCCGGCGAAGGCGATGGCGCCATGGAGGAGGGCCAGGGCGAAGCAGCCGGCGTAAGCGACCAGCAGGCCGCCCGCGTCGATGCCCTCGAGTGCATCGAACGGGGGCGCCATGGCGAGGAAGGTGAGCCCGGCTGAGAGCGTCAGGAGAGCGAGGAGTAGGGCGGTGGCGAGTGCACGGCCCCAGGCCAGTGCCTGGCGGGTGACGGGGTTGGCGAGGATGAGCTCGAGGGTGCCCTCCTCCTCGCTGCCGCCGATGTTGCCTGCCCCGGCGACCACTGCGTAGACCACGAGGAGGATCGTGAGCAGGGAGGAGAAGAACCGCGCCCAGAAGTAGCCCGGGGCAGACGAGAGCGAGACGCGCTCCTCCATGCCGAACATTGCGCGAAGGGCTTCGGGCATCTGCTGGACGAGCTCGTCGAAGTCCTGCTGGCCGCGGATGGTGGGGTAGAAGATGACGGTGAAGAGGTTGAGGGCGAGGAGGCCGAGCACCCACCAGGTCAGTGCGCGACGGCGGTCGTGGAGGGCACGGAGGAAGACAGCCGTCATGCATCGGCCCCCTGGTAGTACTCGAGGAAGAGCTCTTCGAGGTCCTGGCCCGGCGTGTGGATGCGCTCGACGGTAAGGGCTGCGGCAGCCTTGACGAGTGCATCGACGGAGCCCTCACAGACGACCTGGACGCCGCCATCGTGGTAGATGACCTCGCGGACGCCGGGGACCTGTTCGAAGTAGCCGCGAGGCGGGGGCGTGGCGGTGAAGATGTCGATGCGCTGGCGCGCGCGGCGACGGAGCTCGTCGATGGTGGCGACGGTGACGAGACGGCCGCGGCGGAGGATGGCGACGCGGCTGGCGAGGGCCTCGACCTCGGGGAGGATGTGCGAGGAGAGGAAGACGGTGGCGCCGGCGGCGACGGTCTCGCGGACGAGGGCGTGGAACTCCTGCTGGAGGAGGGGATCGAGGCCGGAGGTGGGCTCATCGAGGATCAGGAGCTCGGGACGGTGCATGAAGGCCTGGATGACGCCGACCTTGCGGCGGTTGCCGGTGCTGAGCTGGCCGACCGGTCGGCGGCGATCGAGTTGGAAGCGTTCGCAGAGCTCATCGACGAGGGTGGCATCGTACCCGCCGCGGAGGCGGCCAAAGAACTCGACCACGTCGTTGACGGAGTAGCGTGGGTCGATGTGGAGGTCGGCGGGTAGGTAACCGATGCGGCGGCGGATGGCCGGGTCGGCGCCGGTGCCGCCGAGGACGGAGGCAGTGCCGGCGGTGGGGTTGAGGAAGCCGAGGAGGATGCGGATGGTGGTTGTTTTGCCGGCACCGTTGGGGCCGAGGAAGCCGAAGACCTCGCCGCGTGGGACAGCGAGGTCGAGGGCATCGACGGCAGTGAGCTGACCGAAGCGCTTGGTGAGCCCGGTGGTCGTGATGACGGGCTCAGCCAAGGCTTGCGCTCCGGGTGGCTGTGACGGTCATTCGCGAGGCAGGCCCAGGCCGCGAGTGGCGATGACGGTGCGCTGGATCTCCGATGTGCCGCCCTCGATGGTGTTGGCGACGCTGCGGAGGAGCAGTTAGTGGTAGCGGAGGGCCTTCGCGCCTGGGCGTGTGGCCTGGCCCTCCATGCCGAACAGCTGGACGGCGGTGGTGGCGATGCGCTGCTGGAGCTCGGCGCCGAAGAGTTTGGCCATCTGGGCCTCGCGGGTCGGGGCGATGCCGGTCTTCTCCTGCTGGGAGGCGATGTAGTAGGCAAGGTTCCGGAGGATGCTGACGCCGATGGCGTGCTCGGCCATGCGGTGGCGGATGACGTCGGGGGTTCGAGCGCGGCGCTCGCGCAGGTAGGCTACAAGGTCATCGACGGTGCGGCGGGCGTTGGAGGTGGCGCCAATGGAGGAGCGCTCGAAGTCGAGGCCCACGGCGACGTTGTACCAACCGCGGTTTTCTTCGCCGATGAGCTGGCTGGCGGGGACCCGGACGTCTTCGAAGTAGACTTCGTTGAATTCGTGGGTGCCGGCCATGTTGACGAGCGGGCGGACGGTGATGCCGGGGCTATCCATCTTGACGGCGAAGGTGGAGATGCCCTTGTGCTTTGGTGCGTTGGGGTCGGTTCGGGCGGCGAGCCAGCCCCAGTCGGCGTAGTGGCCGAAGGTGGTCCAGATCTTCTGCCCGTTGATGATGTAGTCATCGCCATCGCGGACGGCGCGGGTCTGCATGGCGGCGAGGTCGGAGCCGGCGCCGGGCTCGGAGTAGAGGGTGCACCAGAGGTCGGTGCCGTCGGCGATGCGGGTAAGGAAGCGGGCTTTCTGCTCGTCGGTGCCGTAGAGCATGACGACAGGACCGACCCAGGCGACGCCCATGTTCACGGTCCCGGGAACGCCGTGGTAGGCCATCTGCTCGTTGAAGAGCATCTGCTGCATGGGGGAGGCGCCGAGGCCGCCGTACTCCTTCGGCCAGGGGAGGGCGAGCCAGCGGCGCTGGGCGAGGCGCTTCATGATGTCGCGTTCGACGGCGAGGCGGGCTTCGAGGGATTCGTGCTCTTCGTCCCAGCCGGGCGGGAGGCCGTGCTCGATGAAGTCGATGACTTCGGCCTGGAAGGCCTGCTGTTCGGGGGTCAGGCGAAAGTCCATGCGTGAGGGGCTCCAGCCGCAGTAGCGGCCGGTGGATAGTGTAGCGACGGAATGAGCGCGGGGCAGCGCAGTGACTATACTGGGCGGGTGCCCGGGGAACGGGAAGGCAAGCCGCGGCTGGTGGTGCTCGATTCGCACGGGATTTTGTACCGGGCGTTCTTTGCGTTTGCGAACTCGGACCACCCGCTGATGACCTCGAAGGGGGAGCTGACCTTCGCGGTGCACGGTTACGCGGAGACCCTGATCCGGGTGCTCGACGTGTTGCGGCCGACGCACATCTGCGCGGCGTGGGACGCGGGGGGGAAGACGTTCCGGCACGAGGCGAGCGAGGCGTATAAGGCGACGCGGCGGGAGACGCCGGAGGAGTTGCTCCGGCAGATGGGGCGGGTGCGGGAGCTGCTCGATGCGTTTGGGATCCCGGTGTTCGAGGTGCCGGGATACGAGGCGGACGATGTGGCAGGGACAATTGCGCGGATGGCAGCGGCGCAGGGGGTGGAGACGTACATCGCGACGCTCGACACGGACCTGGTGCAGCTGGTGGGGCCGAATATCAAGCTGTTCATGTTCCGGCCGTTCCAGCGGGACGTGGTGGAGTACGACGAGGCGAAGGCAGCGGAGCGCTGGGGTTTCAGCCCGAGATACATGATCGATTTCAAGGCGCTGAAGGGGGACACCAGCGACAACATTGAGGGGATTCGCGGGATTGGGGAGAAAACGGCGGCGGAGCTGATTCGCCAGTTCGGGCCGATCGAGTCGATCTACGAGAACATTGAGCTCATCCGGGGCGCGGTGAAACAGAAGCTGCTGGATGGGAAGGAGATCGCGTTCCGGAACAAGGAGCTGGTGACGATCCGGACGGACCTGCCGGTGGAGTTCGACCTGGAGCGCTGCCGGGTGCGGGACTTCGACCGGGAGCGGATTGCTGCGCTGTTCCGAGAGCTGGAGTTCCGGGTGCTGGCTCAGCGGCTCGACGAGGTGCTGGGCGCGCGGCGGGAGGTCGTGGCGGCAGCAGAGATGGAGGCGAGCTACGCAGCGGTGGGGGATCGCGATGAGCTGGAACGGCTGGCGGAAGTGTTACGGGCGGCGGGGAGCTTCGCGATCGCAGGTATCACCAGCACGGGCGATAGCAGCCACCCAGTCCTCCTGGGGCTGGCGTTCGCGACGGAGCCGGGGAAGGCGTGGTACGTGCCGGTTGGGCACGCGCCACGGATGGATGGGGAGACCAAGCAGGTGGGCGTGGAGGTGGTGCGCGAGGTGCTCGGCCCGGTGCTGGCGAATGAAACGGTGGAGAAGGTTGCCTACGGGACGAAGTACCTGCTGCACCTGCTGGAGCGGCACGGGATGGTGCTGGCCGGCTATCGCTTCGATGTGGCGATCGCGGCGTTCCTGCTGGGTGAGACCTCTTCGAATCTGCATGCGCTGGTGAACGAGCGGCTCGGCGTGGAGCTTGTGGCGGCGCAGGCGCTCACGGGGACTGGCCGGAACGCGACGCTGCTTTCCCAGGTGAGTACCGAGGAGGCGACGCCGTTCGCGTGCCAGCAGGCGGACTATGCGCTTCGGTTACGTGGGCCGCTGGAGGCGCAGCTACGGGAGCGGGGCCAGTGGACGCTGTTTGCCGAGATGGAGATGCCGCTGATTGGGGTGCTGCAGCGGATGGAGAAGGTAGGCGTGGCGGTCGACCTGGCGGTGCTCCGGGAAGCATCGCGGCAGCTGGGTGAGGAGGCGGCGCGGGTCGAGCGGGAGATTTACTCCATCGTGGGGCACGAGTTCAACATCGGCAGCCCGAAGCAGCTAAGCGACGTGCTGTTCGGGGAGCTGGGGCTCCCGAAGACGCGGAAGACGACGCAGGGGTACAGCACGGATCAGCGTGCGCTGGAGGGACTGCGGGAGCTGACGCCGATCATCGACCTGATTTTCCAGTACCGGGAGCTCACGAAGCTGAAGTCGACGTACGCGGATGCGCTGCCAGCGACGGTGGCGGATGACGGGCGGATTCATACGGACTTCCAGCAGACGGTCGCGGCGACGGGTCGGCTCAGCTCGGTGAATCCGAACCTGCAGAACATCCCGGTGCGGACGGATACGGGGCGCGCGATCCGGCGGGCCTTTGTGGCGGCGTATTTCGATGACCCGTGGCTGGTGGGTGCGGACTACTCGCAGATCGAGCTACGCATCCTGGCGCACATCACGGGCGACGAGGGGCTGATTGCGGCGTTCCTGGCTGACCAGGACATTCACCGCGCGACGGCAGCGACGGTGTATGGGGTCGACCCCTCGGAGGTGACCCGGCAGATGCGGGACACGGCGAAGATGGTGAATTTTGGGATTGCGTACGGGATGGGGGAGTTCGGACTGGCGAGCCGCACCGGCATGACGCGCGAAGAGGCGGAGGCGTTCATTACGTCGTACTACCGGAATTTCCCGGGGATTGCGCGGTGGCAGCAGGAGACGCTGGCATTCACGCGGGAACACGGCTATGCGGAGACGCTGTTTGGGCGCCGGCGGTACCTGCCGGCGATCCGAAGTTCGAATTTCCAGGTGCGGTCGGCGGCGGAGCGTGAGGCGATCAACATGCCCATCCAGGGGACGGCGGCGGACATTATCAAGGTGGCGATGATCCGGATCGACGAGGAGATGCGGACACGTGGGCTGCGGAGCCGGATGATTTTGCAGGTGCACGACGAGCTGATTTTCGAATGCCCGGCGGAGGAGGTGGAGGCCATTCGCGAGCTGGCAGCGCGGGTGATGCCGGCGAGCATCGAGCTGAAGGTGCCGTTGAAGGTGGATCTGAAGCAGGGGCGGAACTGGGGCGAGATGGAGTAGCGGCGGCTATACTCCCGGCCAGACGCAGACGGTGACGGGAAGGAGCCAGGCCGATGGCGGATACGGGTGCTTATGAAGGAATGCTGGCCGAGGTCACGAAGATCCCGGGGGCGGGCGGTGACTGGATCTCGGTGTATGTTGCGCGGCCGCTGGGGCCGGGTCCCTATCCAGGGGTGGTGTGGCTCCACCACATGCCGGGCTGGGATGAGTGGACGAAGGAGGCGGCCCGCAAACTCGCGTACCACGGGTTCATGGTGGCCGCGCCGGACCTGTACTGTCGCGCCGGGACCGGGGCACCGGAGGACGTGGCGGCGCGGGTGCGCGCGGAGGGCGGCGTACCCGATGGGCAGGTGGTGGCTGACGCGGTCGCCTGCCGGGACTTCCTGCGGGCGCTGCCGCAGTCGAACGGGAAGGTGGGGGTAACGGGGACGTGTTCCGGCGGCCGGCACGCGTACCTCGCGGCCTGCCTGGCGCAATTCGATGCGTGTGTAGACCTGTGGGGCGGGCACGTCGTGATGCGTCCGGAGGACCTCACGGAGAAGCGACCGGTGGCGCCCATCGACTACACGAAGGACCTCTCGTGCCCGCTGCTGGGGCTGTTCGGGGAGGAGGATCGGGCGCCCTCGCCAGAGCAGGTGCGGATGCACGAGGAGGAGCTGAAGAAACACGGCAAGGTGTATGAGTTCCACATGTACCCGGGCGCCGGGCACGGGTTCTTCTACCACGATCGACCGCAGGCGTACCGGGCCGAGGCGGCGGTCGACGGCTGGAGGAAGGTGATCGCCTTCTTCCGACAGCACCTCGGGTGAGCCGGGACGGAGGGAGCTGAGATGTGCACGAACATTCTCATCCGGGCGGATGTGGAGGGCGCCGGGTTCGGGCGGAAGGGGTGGTTCCCTGTAACGCGGGCGAACGTGACGTATGACCACCCGTTGCACATCGACCTCGAGCATGCGGTGACGGTGGACTTCGTCGAGGAGGGTGGCAGCCTGGACGCACGGGTCGGCGTGGAGCTCTCGCTCGCCTCGGCGCGGGCGCTGGCGGAGGCGCTGCTGGCAGCGTGTGCGGAGGCGGAGGCGTACGAGCGAGGGGTTCGCGCCTAGACGGCGAGCGCCTCTGCGAGTTGGGCGGCGTCGAGGTCCGCCGGGGAGCCCTCGATGGTGACGCGGCCGCTTTCGAGCACGTAGCAGTAGTCGGCGTTGGCGAGGGCGAAATCGAGGAACTGTTCGACGAGCAAGACGGCGATGCGGCCCTTGAGGGAGGCGATCGCGGCTTCGATCTGTTCGACGATGCTCGGCTGGATGCCCTCGGTGGGCTCATCGAGGAGGAGGAGACGCGGTCGCCCCATGAGGGCCCTGCCGATGGCGAGCTGCTGCTGCTGACCGCCTGAAAGGACACCGGCGGTGCGGCGGGCCATCTGCGCGAGGACCGGGAAGAGAGTGTAGACCTCCTCGAGCTGGCCGTCGCGGCGGGGAGCGGACTCGAGGCCGATGAGCAGGTTCTCGTAGACCGTGAGGTGGGGGAAGATACCGCGGCCCTGCGGGACATAGCCGAGGCCGGCGCGGGCGCGTTCGTACGGGGGAAGGTGGGTGATCTCGCGGCCGTCGAGCAGGATGCGACCGTGCCGGGGGCGGAGGGTGCCGATGATGCCCTTGAGCAGCGTGGTTTTGCCCGCGCCGTTGCGGCCCATGACGCAGACCACCTGGCCGGGTGCGACGCGAAGCGAGACGCCATGGACGACCTGGGTGCCGCCGTATCCGATGGCGAGGTCCTCGACGGCGAGGAGCGGCCCGGCCCCCGGGGCCGGCGCTGTGGCACCGCGGGCGGGGAGCCGGACGCGTGCTGCGATACGGGGGCTCATGCGGCGTCCCCGGCGGCGACCTTCTGACGGCCGAGGTAGACGCGGCGGACCTCTGGGTCCTGCTGGATCTCCTCGATGGGGCCTTCGCGCAGGACGCGCCCCATGTGGAGGACCGTGACGGTACGCGCGAACTGGCGGACGAATTCCATGTCGTGCTCCGTGATGATGATGGTGTGCGTGCCGGCGAGGCGGTGGAGGAGCTCGCCGGTGCGCTCGCGTTCGGGCCTTGTCATGCCGGCGATGGGTTCGTCGAGGAGCATGATGCGTGGCGCCTGCACGAGGAGCATGGCGATCTCGAGCCACTGGCGTTCGCCGTGGGAGAGGGAGCCTGCGAGGGCATCGGCGCGTTCGAGGAGGCCAACCGCCGTGAGCGCTTCGGCGACCTGCTGACGGCGCACCCTGGGAGGCCGAATGAGCTGGTGCAGGAACCGGTCGCGGTAGGAGGCGGCGACGGCGACGTTGGCGGCGATAGAGAGGCTGTTAAAAACGGAGGGGGTCTGGAACTTGCGGGCGATGCCGGCGCGGACGATGGCGTCTTCGCGCATGCGGGTGAGGTCGAGGCCTTCGAAGCGAATTTCGCCGTGGACTTCGATGGATTTCGGGTGGGGGTCACCGCTGGCCGGGATGGTGGGGTCGAAGAGGACGCGGCCGGACTCGGCGCGGACCTTGCCGGAGATGACATCCATGAGGGTCGTCTTGCCGGCGCCGTTGGGGCCGATGAGGAAGCGGAGCTCGCCGCGGCCGATGAGGAGGTCGAGGTCATCGAGGACGCGGAAGCCGTCGAAGGAGACGACGAGCTGTTCGACTTTGAGGATGGCTTCAGTCACGGGTGGCCCCCTGTGCACCGAGACCGGGAGGGCCGGAGAAGATTGAGGTTCCGGGCCAGCGGATCGGCACTCTCCTGGAGCGGACGATGGCGCGGGTGGTGCCGACGATGCCGGCTGGGAAGAGGAGGACGGACCCGACGAAGAGGGCGCCGAAGAAGTAGAGCCAGGTATCGGGGTAGTTTTCGCTGAGGATGCTGCGCGCCCAGCTCACGACGATGGCCCCGATGACCGGGCCGGTGATGGTGGCACGGCCGCCGACCGCCACGAGGAGGACGAATTCGATTGAGGGGACGATGCCCATGTTGGCGGGCGAGATGATGCCGACCTGGGGGACGTAGAGCGCGCCGGCGATTCCGGCGAGGGCAGCCGAGAGGGCGAAGACGCCGGCCTTGATGAGGGTGACGTTGTGACCGGAGAAGCGGACGCGGTCCTCGTCATCGCGGATGGCGACGAGGAGGCTGCCGAGGGGTGCCCTGGTGACCCATGTGGCGAAGAGCATGACGCCGAGGAGGGTGAGCACGGTAACGAGGTAGAGGGCGTCCTGGGTGGCGCGGTCGGCGAGGGAGAAACCGAAGAGGGTGCTGAAGTTGGTGAGGCCGTTGGTGCCGCCGGTGTACTGCTGCTGTCCGACGAAGAAGATGGAGAGGATGAGGGCGAGGGCCTGGGTAATGATGGAGAAGTAGGCGCCCTTGACGCGGCTGCGGAAGACGAGGTAGCCCACGAGAAAGGCAAGAATGCCGGGACCAATGACAGCCGCGGGGATGGCGAACCACGGGTGGGCAAAGGGCTTCCAGAACCAGGGAACGGCGGTGAGTCCGCTCCAGTTCATGAAGTCGGGCAGGCGGCCATCGGCGTCTTCCATCTTGAGATACATGCCCATGGCGTAGCCGCCGAGGCCGAACCAGACGCCATGACCGAGGCTGAGCATGCCGGTGTAGCCCCAGGCGAGGTCGATGCCGATGGCAAGGATGGCGAAGCAGAGGAACTTGGCGAGGAGGTTGAGGCGGAAGTCGGAGAGGAAGGCCGGAGCGAGGAACAGCGCGATGCCAACGAGGAGGATGGGGAGGAGGGGGCGCGCGCCTCGGAGGAGGGGGGCGACGCGCGCAAGGTTGCCTGCGATGGGGTTGGCTGGTGGTGCTTCGGTCATGATGGGCTCCCTAGCGGGCGGCGCGGCGCTGGATGATGCCGGCGGGCCGCCACTGGAGGAAGACGATGACGAGTGCGAAGACGAGGACTTTGGCGACCGAGGCGCTGAGCTGGAATTCGAGGAGTGCGTTTGCGCCCCCGATGGCGAGGGCGGCGATCGCGGTGCCAACGACCTGCCCAATGCCACCGAGGATGACGACGAGGAAGGAATCGACGATGTAATAGGTGCCGAGCGATGGCCCAATGGGACCGATGAGGGCGAGGGCGCAGCCGGCCAGGCCCGCGAGCCCGGAGCCGAGGCCGAAGGTGAGCATATCGACACGGGGTGTGCGGACGCCGAGGGCGGCGGCAATTTCGCGGTTCTGCATGGTGGCGCGGGTGCGGCGACCTGCGGCGGTGCGCACGAGGTAGAGCCAGACGAGGACGATGGCGACGAGCACCATGGCAATGATGAAGAGGCGGACGTAGGGCATGGTGAAGCCGCCGGTGATCGCGAGGCCGCCCTGGAGCCATGGCGGGGTGGTGACCTGCACGTTTGGGGCGCCAAAGATGGAGCGGGCGGCCTGCTGGAGGAAGAGGGAGACCCCCCAGGTGGCGAGGAGGGTATCGAGCGGGCGGCCGTAGAGGCGGCGGATGAGCGAGAGCTCGAGGCCCATGCCGATGGTGGCCGCCACGACGAAGGCCATGGGAAGTGCGACGAGGAATGCAACGTCGATGGCTGATGCGCCCAGGGCGTCGGTGAGCACCTGCTCGGCGAGGTAGGCGCAGTAGGCGCCGATCATGATCATTTCGCCGTGGGCCATGTTGATGACGTTCATGAGGCCGAATGAGAAGGCGAGGCCGATCGCGACGAGCAGGAGAATCGACCCCAGGCTCAGGCCGTTGAAGAGCTGCTGCAGCCAGATATCCATGGTTTCCCCTCCCAACGTGAGGGCCCGACCGGGGACGATGGGGCCCCGGCCGGGCGAGCGGGTGAGCCGCGGGCTAGGACTTCTTCTCCTTCGCGAACTCGCTGCCCCAGGGGTAGGTTTCCAGGTACGGGTCGGGCTCGACGGGGCCGGGGGTGGCCCAGATTTCATCGATGAGGGCGTCGCGGCGGATGCGGCCGATTCGGACGGTCTTGGAGATGTGGTGGTTGGTGGGATGGACGGTGACGGTGCCGCCGGGGGCTTTGAATTCCAGGCCGGCCATGGCTTCTTTGACCTTCTCGACCTCGGTGGTGCCGGCCTTTTCAACGGCCATGGCCCAGAGGTGGACGGAGATGTAGGCGGCCTCGACGGGGTCGGAGGTCGGGCGCTTCTTGCCGGATTTTTCGGTGAAGGCGTGGTAGGCGGGAACGAACTTCTGGTTCTCGGGCGTGTCGACGGTTTGGAAATAGTTCCAGGCGACGAGGTGCCCTTCCATCACGTCGCCGCCGATGGCCGCGGCTTCCTCCTCGGCGATGGAGACGGACATGGTGGTGAGGTCGGCTGCTTTGATGCCGGCGTCGCGCAGCTGCTTGAAGAAGGCGACGTTTGAATCGCCGTTGAGGGTGTTATAGATGACGTCGGCGTTTGACGACTTGATCTTGGCGATGAGTGTGGCGTACTCGGTGTGCCCGAGCGGCGTGTACTCCTCGGCGATGACGTTGCCGCCGGAGGCGGCCAGCTGCGCCTTGATGATCTTGTTGGCCGTACGTGGGAAGACGTAATCGGAGCCGACGAGAAAGAAGTTTTTCTTTCCCTGCTCGAGGAGGTACTCGATGGAGGGGACGATTTGCTGGTTCGTGGTTGCGCCGGTGTAGAAGATGTAGGGTGACGATTCGAGGCCTTCGTACTGGACGGGGTAGTAGAGGAGGGCTTTGTTCGATTCGAAGACGGGCAGGACCGCTTTGCGGGAGGCGGATGTCCAGCAGCCGAAGGTGACCGCGACCTTATCGCTCTGGATGAGCTTTTTGGCCTTTTCGGCGAAGGTCGGCCAGTCTGAGGCGCCGTCTTCGACGCGTGGCTCGAGGCGCTTCCCGAGGACGCCGCCGGCGGCGTTGATTTCTTCGATGGCGAGGAGGTCGGCGTCGCGGACGGCTACCTCGCTGACGGCCATGGTGCCGCTCAGGGAGTGGAGGATACCGACCCTGATGGTGTCGCCACCGGAACCGCCGGAGCCACCGGTCGAGTCATCGTCGTCATCGCCGCCGCAGGCCGCCGCGAGGGAGGCGAGGGCGGGCGTGACGGCGAGGGCCGCGCCGGCCTTGACGATGGCGCGGCGACCGAAGCGCCTGCGGAGCCAGTAATTGGTCCGGGGGTCGTTGGGCATGCAGGTAATCTCCTCTGGGTAGTTGC
>FWWL01003746.1_pt1 | contig 14120 bp, 8 predicted proteins | sample 2228331 | NCBI WGS metagenome assembly FWWL01 (sample SAMEA103939775, study PRJEB20133) | metagenome
AGCGCCGCGGCGTGCCGAGGGAGGAAATCACCGCCTTGCGCGCGGCCTATCAGATGCTTGCGCAGGGGGAGGGCACTTTTCTCGATCGCGCGCGCCGTCTTGCGGAGGAAACCGAAAGCCCGTATGTCCGCGAGGTGACGGAGTTCATCCTCGCGGCCTCGGACCGCTCGTTCTTGACGCCAAGATGAGGGCGCTGTGGGCGAGCTTGCGCTGATTGCTGGGGCGGGACGGCTTGCGGCAGAAATTGTCGCGGCCTTGCCGGAGCGGCCGGTGGTTTGTGCGTTAGACGGGCATTTGCCCGAGGCGCTTCGCGTTGATCGGGTTTTTTCGGTCGAAACGCTTGTGCCGTTGCTCGAGCGCTTGCAGAGCGAGGGGGTCAGGCGGCTTGTCTTTGCAGGGGCGGTTGAGCGTCCAAAAGTTGCGCTGAGCCCTACAGAGCCGTTCGTGCAGGCGCCTCTTGCGCGGCTCCTGCCGGCTCTTTCGCAAGGCGACGATGCGGCGCTCAGGGCGGTGATCGCGCTTGTTGAGGAATTTGGCTTCACAGTCGAACCGGTTCAGGATCTTGTTCCAGCGCTTGTGGTGCAAGAGGGCGTCTTGACCCGCCCCCCCCGCGCCGAAGAAAGAACCTGTGCCGCGCGGGGGGCGCAGGTGTTGGCGGCGCTGGGCCGAGCTGATGTGGGACAGGCCTGTATCGTGGCGGGCGGCCTCGTCCTTGGGATTGAGGCGCTTTACGGAACCGATGCACTTTTGGCCGATGTTGCGCAGCGCCGGCCAACACGGCATCCGCAAGAGGGGGGTGTTTTGGTCAAACGCGCGAAACCTGGGCAGGATTTGCGCGTCGATTTGCCAACGATTGGCCCCGAGACGATCAAAGGCGTGCTTGCCGCACGGCTGACCGGGATTTGCCTGCAAGCAGGCCGAGTGTTTATTGTTGATCGGCATGCAACGCTTGCAGCGGCACAAGCGGCCGATCTCGCGCTATGGGCCGAGCCCTGAGGCGCGCGCGGGTGATAGCGGTACGGATGCGCGGAGCTGATGAGGGGGGCCGGCAGCAAGGCCGCACCATCCGGCTGCTGCCTGCCGTTCAGAGAGAATGGCGACCGCGGCGCAAACCGATGCTGGAGTTACGGTGTGGCGCTGTGCGGAGGTGCGGTTTCACCCCCACGGACGGGAAGGACCCCCATGAAGCTTTTCATCATCGCCGGTGAACCTTCGGGCGACCTTTTGGGAGCTGCACTGATTGCGGGGCTGAGGCAGCTTCAGCCAAAGCTCGAGCTTTTGGGCCTTGGCGGGCCGAGAATGGCGAAAGAGGGCCTGGAAAGCCTTTTTTCGATTGACGAGCTTGCGGTGATTGGACTGACTGAGGTTTTGCCAAAGCTTTTTCACTTGCGCCGCCGCATCGCCGAAACTGCTTCAGCGATTGTCGCAGCGGCGCCCGAGGCGGTGATCACGATCGACAGCCCGGATTTTTCGCTCCGTGTGCTCGCCCGCGCGCGCCGAATGTCGCCAAGGCTCTGCACGATCCATTACGTGGCACCTTCGGTTTGGGCCTGGCGTCCGGGCCGCGCACAGCGGATGGCGCGGGTTGTCGATCATGTGCTCACACTATTGCCATTCGAGCCGCCGCTCATGGAGAAGGCTGGGATGGGGGCAAGCTTTGTTGGCCATCCCGCAGCAACCGCACCGCAGATCGACCGAGCCACGATTGCGGCTTTTCTAAGCCGCTACGGCGTGGCGGATGCACGACCCCTGCTTGTGGTCTTGCCCGGTTCTCGGAGGGCAGAAATTGCCCGGCTTGGGCCCATCTTTGGCGCGGCGCTCGAGATTATGGCAGCCGGTTGGCCTGGGCTCAGGGTCATCGTCCCAACTCTTGCCGAACGCGCGGCCGAAATCCGCGCGCTTGTTGCGTCTTGGCCGGGCAGGCCCATCGTTCTCGATGCGGCCACAACGGCGGAAGCAATCAAACAGGCCGCTTTCGCGGCTGCCGATGCAGCACTGGCCGCCTCAGGGACGGTGAGCCTCGAGTTGGCCCAGCAAGGCACGCCCATGGTCATTGCCTATCGCCTGAACCCCCTGACCGAGCTTTTGATCCGCCCGCTGCTAAAGGTGGACACAGTGACGCTTGTCAATCTGGTGAGCGGAACGAAGGCCGTGCCAGAGTTTTTGGGCCCTGCCTGCCGGCCAGAGGCGCTTGCCGAGGCGCTTGATGCGCTCCTTAGGGACCCAGCCGCTCAGGCCGCTCAGCGCAGCGCCATGGCCCAGACGATGGCAGCTTTGGGGCGGGGAGGAGAGCCGCAGGGCCTGCGCGCGGCGCGGGCCGTGCTGGCCGTACTTGCGGCGAAAGGCCTCATAAAAAGCCCGGGCTGGGCCTGTTGCCAAACGCGCCCGCTTGGCCTGAAACGGCAGACTATGGGCGCAGGGCAAGTGTACCGCTTTTCCAACCACAGGCCCACGGCGCGGCTGTCCTTACCCCCGCCTGATCCAACCTCCGCCGTAGACGCGCGTGCCCTTTTCGTCGAAATCGTAAAAGACACACGCCTGCCCTGGGCTCACCCCTTCTTCGGGGACCAAAAGGTCGACGACCGCCTCCGTTCGGCTGAGCGGCCGAACAAGCGCCGGCACCGGCGGGCGGGTCGAGCGGATGCGCACCCGAAGCGGCCATTCCGGGGCGCTGTCAAAGGGATCGTCGCCAAGCCAATTCACCTCCGCAATGGGGAAGCTTTTGCGGCGCAGCGCCTCGCGTGGGCCGACGACCACGCGGCGCGCTTGCGGCTCAAGGCGGATGACGTAGAGCGGTTCTTTCAATCCGCCAAGGCCAAGGCCCTTACGCTGGCCAACGGTAAAGTGGATCACGCCTGGGTGACGCCCCAAAACGCGGCCTTCGAGGTCGACAATCTCGCCGGGTTCGCTCGCGCCAGGTCTCAAACGCGCGACGAGCCCGGCATAATCGCCGTTGAGGACAAAGCAGATGTCTTGGCTGTCGGGCTTTGCGGCTACAGTCAGCCCAAACTGTGCGGCGAGAGCCCGCGTTTCGGCTTTGCTGGCGAGCCCACCCAGAGGAAAGCGCAAAAAAGCAAGCTGCTCGCGGGTGGTTGCGAACAGGAAATACGATTGATCGCGTGTGGGATCAGCGGCGACATGCAGCTCGGGTCCACGGGGGCCCTCGATCCTTTGCACATAATGGCCGGTGGCCAGGCAATCGGCCTCAAGGGCCTGGGCGGTTTCGAGCAAATCAGCAAATTTCACCCGCTGATTGCAACGGATGCATGGCACGGGCGTGTAGCCTGCCACATAATTTTCCACAAATTCATCGATTACCGCTTGCCGAAAGCGGCTTTCATAATCAAGAACATAATGCGGGATCCCTAGCTTTTCGGCAACGCGACGCGCGTCGTGAATGTCGCGTCCGGCGCAGCAGGCACCCTTTTTGGCTAAAGCGGCGCCGTGATCGTAAAGCTGCAGCGTAATTCCGATGACATCGTAGCCTTCCTCGGCAAGCTTTGCGGCCACGACCGACGAATCCACCCCGCCCGACATTGCGACAACAACGCGGGTTTGCGCTGCGGGGCGCTCGAAGCCTAACGAATTGCGGCCGGAATCAAGAGCCATGTCAATTTTGCCGATCTGATGTGGATGGGGCGCGCGCAAATCATCTGAAACATATGAAAATGCTTTGCATTTTCAACCAGACGGGCCGCTTTTTGGAAACCTAGCTTTAAGGCTCGCGCGGCAGCTTTGCAGCAGAAGAGCGAAGAGGTGTGATCCATGTTCGTGCGCAAGGTCAACGGTCCGCGTGCCGTAACCCTGCCTGACGGCACTGTGCTGAGCCGCGCCGATTTACCCGCGCCCACCACTCGGCGGTGGGTTGCAAGCCGCAAGGCGATTGTCGTGCGCGCGGTCGAGCACGGGCTCATCACCCGTGAGGAGGCACTCGAACGCTACAATCTTTCGGAAGAGGAGTTTGACAGCTGGTGTCGAGCGGTGCGTCTTTATGGGCTTGAGGCGCTTAAGGTGACGGCCCTTCAACGCTATCGACAACCTGGAGGCGAGTGATGATATCGTTAAAATGGTAACGCGCTGTTAACCTTTTTCGTCGAGGGTAGCGCGTAGGATGCACATGAAATCGGAGGTCGGCCCATGCGGGTCCTTCTTGTGGAAGACGATCCCTCGACGGCGCGCAGCATTGAATTGATGCTGACGCATGCAAATTTCAACGTCTATGTCACCGATATGGGGGAAGAGGCGATCGAGCTCGCCAAAATTTACGACTATGACTTGATCGTGCTCGACCTTAACCTTCCTGATATCGCGGGTCTCGATGTGTTGCGGCAAATTCGAAACGCACGCATCGGCACGCCGATTTTGATTCTCACGGCTGAGGATAGCACCGAGCAAAAGCTCAAGGGGTTTGGCCTCGGCGCGGATGATTATTTGACCAAGCCCTTCCACCGCGATGAGTTGGTTGCGCGCATCCACGCCATCGTCCGCCGCAGCCAAGGCCATCCGCAATCGGTGATTCGTACGGGTAAAATTGCACTCAACATTGACACAAAAACCGTTGACGTCGATGGCAAGCCCGTTCACCTGACCGGCAAGGAATACCAAATTTTAGAGCTTTTAAGCCTGCGCAAGGGCACAACGCTCACCAAAGAGATGTTTCTCAACCATCTCTACGGAGGCATGGACGAGCCCGAGCTCAAGATTATCGACGTGTTCATCTGCAAATTGCGCAAGAAGCTGGCCGAAGCGACGGGCGGCGAAACTTACATCGAAACGGTTTGGGGACGGGGTTATGTCTTGCGTGACCCTGATAAGGACCAACGACGCATGGCACGCCCCGCCGAGACAAGCACGAAGCCTGAGATCCGCGGCGCTGGAGGCCCGGCCCACCCAGTGCGCGCAACCGCGCGATGAGGCTTTGCCGAAAGCGCTGAGCGCGCAAGCGCGGAGAACCCGAGCGCCTTTGGGCAAGGCGGCCTGGCTGGGGTTGCGAGGCCGACGGCAGGGGGTGATCTGAGCGCGTTTGCCCAATCCTTATGCGGCGAACGGGTAGCGGCGTTTTCCATCTCGTAAACGCGCGCGGTAAAAGTCAAAAAAATTTTTTACAACGTGGCAAGAGTCAGAAAAAGATCTCTCAGAACCGAGGGTCGAAAAGACGCCTCAAAAGAGAAAGAGCGAACAAAGGCCCCCATCGTCTTGCCAGCAGCGCGCAGCCCAAACCGCCCGCACCCGCTTTGCTCCCCGCTTTTTCGCGTGCGATTTTCGAGCGACCGCGAAAAGACAGCCCGGGCAAAAATATTGTGTCAAAACAATGGGCAAGGCCATCGCCGTCCAAAACACCCCATTTGGCGCGGCATCGAGCGGGGACAGCAAGCCAAAATCGCTCCCAGGGTGAAGGCGCGCCAAACCGGCACCATTGCCCGGGCGGCGGAACACAAAAGCCGTTTGCCTGAGAAGTTCAATTGCCTTGCCACGCAGCAAAAAGCCGTTTGCCCCTCAGTTCAGACATAAAACTCCGCAGACGCGCACACAGAGTGGCGGCTTGCCCGAGCTTTAGACCATCGCGTAACAAGACCTACCCCGCCTCCCGATCTGCGGGCCTGCGCGGAGAGCCAACTTTTGGCAGTGCGGTCTGGACCGATGCGCGCGCGCGGCCTATCAGCAAGGATGAGGGATATCCGGGGCCTGTGGCATGGCGTCAATGAGTCTTTCTCATATGGCTTCGCAACCGATCGAAACCCTTACCGAGGCGGAGGCGCTGCAAGAACGAGACCGCCTGCACACGCTCATTACGAAGGCTGATCGCGCGTATTATCAAAAAGATGCGCCGATCATGACCGATGCGGAATATGATGCGCTGAAGCGCCGCCTAAAGGCGCTTGAGCAGCGGTTTCCGCATCTTGTCCGGCCCGACAGCCCAACCCGGCGCGTTGGTGCCCCTCCGGCGGAGGGTTTTAAGAAAATCCGCCATGCCCGGCCGATGCTCTCGCTGGCCAATGTCTTCACAGCGGAAGAGGTGCGGGAATTCGACCGCAGCATCCGCTCTTTCCTTGGGCTTGCGCCGGAGGCCCCGCTTGCCTACACGGCCGAGCCAAAGATCGACGGCGTCTCGTTGTCGCTTCGGTACGAAGCCGGCGCGCTTGTGCATGCGGCAACCCGAGGCGACGGGGAAACGGGCGAGGATGTGACCGCAAACGCCCGCACCATCTCTGACATTCCCCAAAAGCTCGCTGCCGCCCCCGCCGTGCTTGAGGTGAGGGGGGAGGTCTACATTTCTCATGCCGATTTCGCGGCTCTCAATGCCGAGGCGGCCCGATCCGGGGGGCGCAGCTTTGCCAATCCGCGCAACGCCGCAGCAGGAAGCCTTCGCCAGCTCGACCCAAGGGTTACAGCCCAGCGCCCGCTCAAATTCCTCGCCCATGGCTTTGGCGAACTCTCAGAACCGCTCGCGCAAACCCAATTCGATGCGCTGATGCGGCTCAAGACGTTGGGCTTTCCGATCAGCGCGCGGGTCCGGCGGTGCCCGGATGTGGAAGCGCTCTTGTCCTATTACGGCGCGCTTGAGCGTGATCGCGCCTCGTTGGGGTTCGACATCGACGGGGTTGTCTACAAGGTTGACGATCTTGTCTTGCAAGAACGGCTTGGCGAGCGGTCGACCACGCCGCGCTGGGCGGTTGCGCATAAGTTCCCAGCCGAAAAAGCCTGGACAATTCTTGAGGCAATCGAAATTCAAGTCGGTCGAACCGGGGCGCTGACCCCGGTTGCCAAGCTGCGGCCAGTGACGGTTGGCGGAGTGGTGGTCTCAAGCGCAACACTACACAACGAGGATTATATTGCCGGGCGCACCGCGGACGCGCGTCTGATCCGCGAGGGGCGCGACATTCGCGTAGGTGACCGTGTCCTCGTCTACCGCGCAGGCGATGTGATCCCGCAGGTGGCTGATGTCGATCTTTCCGCCCGCCCGCCTGATGCCAAGCCCTTTGCGTTCCCCAAAACCTGCCCAGCCTGTGGTTCGCCTGCGGTGCGGGAGGAGGGCGATTCGGTGCGCCGCTGCACGGGCGGGCTGATCTGCCCTGCCCAGCAGCTTGAACGGCTCAAACATTTTGTGAGCCGCGGCGCTTTTGATATCGAGGGGTTAGGGCCCAAGCAGCTGGAGATGTTTTCCAACGACCCGGATTTGCCGGTTCGCGAACCCGCAGACATTTTTACCCTTGAGGCGCGCGATGCCGCCAACCCACGCAAGCTGAAGGATCGGCACGGCTGGGGCGAAACCTCCGCTGCCAATCTCTTTCGCGCCATTGCTGAGCGCCGCCGTATCCCGCTCAATCGGTTCCTTTTCGCGCTCGGGGTCCGGCATTTAGGCGAGAGCGCGGCGAACTTATTGGCGCGGCATTTTGGGAGCTGGCCGCAGCTTTTGGCCTGCCTTGACGGGCCAGAGGACACCGCCCTTGCCGAGCTTTTGGCGATCGATGGGGTGGGGCCGAAACTCGCGCATTCTCTCCTCGATGCTTTCAAAAACCCCGCACAGCGACACGCGATCGACCGGCTGGCGGCGCGTGTCGAGATCCTGCCTGTTGACCCCCCGCGCGCTCGAGAAAGCCCGATTGCCGGAAAAACTGTGGTCTTCACCGGTACGCTAAGCCGGATGACGCGAGCCGAGGCCAAGGCGCGCGCCGAGGCGCTTGGCGCCAAAGTGGCCGGATCGGTCAGCGCCAAGACCGACCTTGTCGTCGCCGGGCCTGGTGCGGGCTCAAAGATGGAGCGGGCGCGCGCGCTTGGTGTCAAGGTCATCGACGAAGACGCCTGGCTTAAGCTCATCGGCGGATGAGCGGCCGGCCGGAGATCCTCTTTCCGTTGTTTGGGACGCTCGAGGGTTTGCCGGGCGTCGGCCCAAAGACGGCCCGCGCATTATGTGCTCTTGGCGTCGAGACGCCGCGCGACCTCCTTTTCCTGTTGCCCGAAGGCGGGGTCAATCGGCGGCTTGTGTCGTCGCTTGCTGAGGTTGAATTAGGCGCGGTTGCAACCGTCGAGGTCGAGGTCCAGGCACATCTGCCTGCGCGCGGGGCCGGTCGGCCGTGGCGGATCCTTGTTCGCGACGCGGCGCGCGAGTTTACCATCGTCTATTTTCAGGCCAAGCCCGAGTTGCTCGAACGGCTTTTTCCGGTTGGTTCCCGACGCATTGTTTCGGGCAAGGTCGAGCGCTTTGAGCACGCGCTGCAAATTGTCCATCCAGACCTCGTCCTGCCGCCTGAACGTGCACGGTCGTTGCCCGAATTCGAACCGCTTTATCCCCTGACTGCGGGCGTGTCACAAAGGCAGATGCAGCGCGTTGTCGCCGCAGCGGTTGCGCGCGCCCCTGAACTGCCGGAATGGATTGACCCCGCGCTCTTAGCGCGCGAGGGCTGGCCTTCCTGGCGGGAAGCCCTTCGTGCGGCGCATGCGCCCCGCGGGCCGGTTGATCTTGCCACCTCTGCGCCAGCGCGCCTTCGGCTAGCCTATGATGAGCTTTTTGCCCATCAGCTAACGCTTGCCCTTGTCCGTGCACGGCGGCGTGCTTTGCCTGGCCGCCCAACCCGTGGGGATGGCCGCCTCTTCAGCCGCGTGCTTGCCGCGCTTCCCTACAGCCTAACCGGCGCGCAACGCCGCGCGATTGCCGAAATCACCGCCGATATGGCTGCAGCGCGCCGCATGCGGCGGCTTCTGCAAGGGGATGTTGGTTCTGGCAAAACGCTGGTGGCTTTTGCCGCGCTTGTCACTGCGGTCGAAGCGGGCGGCCAGGGTGTGCTTATGGCGCCGACCGAAGTGCTGGCGCGCCAACATTTGCTGGGGCTTGCCCCGCTTGCCCAAGCCGCAGGCATTCGGCTTGAGTGCCTCACCGGGCGCGACAAGGGCCGCGAGCGCGCAGAAAAGCTTGCCGATCTCAGGGCCGGGAAAATTGACGTTCTGATTGGCACACACGCCGTCTTTCAGCCTGAGGTGACCTTTGCCGACTTGCGCCTTGCGGTGATTGACGAACAACACCGCTTTGGCGTGGCCCAACGCCTGGCCCTGGGGGAAAAAGGCGAGGCGGTTGATGTTTTGGTCATGACTGCAACCCCCATACCGCGCAGCCTCGCGCTTGCTCATTACGGGGACATGGATCTTTCCATTCTCGATGAAAAGCCGCCCGGCCGGCAGCGGGTGCTGACGCGGCTTGTTCCCGCGGAGCGAACCGATTCCGTGATTGCCCACCTTGCCCGCGCGGTCACTGGAGGACGCCAGGCCTATTGGGTCTGTCCGCTCGTCGAAGAAAGCGAAACCATGCCATACACCGCGGCTGAGACACGGTTTCGCACTTTGGCTCAGGCTTTGCCCCCGGGCACGGTTGGGCTTATCCATGGGCAGATGGCGCCCGCCGAAAAAGACGCAGCCATGGCAGCTTTCGCTGCCGGGCACACCCGGGTTCTGGTGGCAACAACGGTGATCGAGGTGGGCGTCGATGTGCCGAACGCCTCGATCATGATCATCGAAGGCGCCGATACCTTTGGCCTTGCCCAATTGCACCAACTGCGCGGCCGCGTAGGGCGCGGGGCCGGCTTGGCATCGTGCCTTTTGCTCTATAACACACCCTTGTCAGAGGCGGCAAAGCGCAGGCTTCAGATCCTGCGCGATACAGACGATGGCTTCCGCATCGCGGAAGAAGACCTTGCCATGCGCGGCGCGGTCGACATGATTGGCACCGCGCAGTCCGGCCTGCCGCGGTTTCGGATCGCTGATCTCGAGCGACATGGGGCGCTTCTTCAGATTGCGCAGAGCGATGCGCGTGCGTTGATTGCCTCAGATCCAGAGCTGACAAGCCCGCGCGGGCAAGCGGCGCGGCTGTTGCTTTGGCTTACGGGCCAAGAGCGAGCGGTGAAGTTTTTTAGCGCCGGTTAATCGGCACGCGGGCTCATTGGCAAGGCCTAGCCGCAGACGCACGGCATGCTTAATTTGTTCTTGACATGTTCCCGGTAAAATAGGATCAAAACAAGAACAAATGAGGGGCCTTATGCATCAGCCTTCAAAAATTGAACTTAGCCGTGCGCTCTGGTTTCGCCGGGTTGCCGCTCCTTTGCGCGATATCCTTGCCCTTGCCGGACTTTTTGCATCGGCGGCGGTGCTTTTGCATCTTGCCGCTTAGGCTGGAAAGCGCCCAAATACGCCCGCCAGCACTTGCCTCTGCGGCAGTCGCTCCGCCTCCTGCCCTAGTCTTGCGCGAAAACACGTTCCCAAAACTGCAACCCGATCTCTGCATGCGAGGCGTCAGCGGGAATTCAGCGCTGTCACCCGTATGATCACCCCCCAGGCCTCTGCGCGCCAGGAGTCGGTTGGCTTAGGATGCGCGTTCCGGCTTTGTCTGTGCTTCACGGGCGGCAGCCAGAGCCGCCGCTTCCGCTGCGGCCTCAATGGCGAGCAAGATCGAGGCGTGGCGATTGCGGAAGGCGCGCGCGGGGAGCAGGGCCTCGAAACCGTCAAAAGGGGGCGCGGGCACAGGCCCCTCCTCGGTCAACATGGCCCGCAACGCGCGCGCTGCTTCAGCCAGGTCTTCGGGCGTACGTCCCAAAACAGCTGCACCCACCACTGCAGCTGCAGCCTGGCCCAAGGCACAGGCCTTGACATCCTGTGCAAAGCGCGCCACCCGCCCGTTGATGAGGTCAAGGTCCACCGTCACGGTCGAGCCGCACAAAGGCGAGCGTTTCCGAACCGTCGCCTGCGGGTTGTCAAGCCGCCCAACATGCGGAATAGCTGCAGCAAGCGCCAGAATCCGCGCCGAATAAAGCTTGATGAGCTCCGATGGTTCGGTCATGCGAAACGACTCCCAAAGCAAAATATGTGCAACGCGCTTTGATCCGCAATCCCTCCAGTTTGATGCAAATGGGCTCATCCCGGCCATTGCGCAAGATTTTCGCACGGGCATGGTCTTGATGCTGGCCTGGATGAATGCTGACGCGCTCGCTCGCACCTTGGCAACCGGTGAGGTGACCTACTGGTCGCGCTCGCGGCAAGCGCTTTGGATCAAGGGGGCAACCTCAGGCCATCGGCAAAGGCTTATCGAGATGCGCATCGATTGCGATCGCGACTGCCTTTTGCTTTTGGTTGAACAAGAAGGTCCTGCCTGCCACACCGGCCGGCCGAGCTGTTTTTACACCGTGCTCGCGGACGGTTTGGAAGTCGAAATGCCGCCACGGGTCTTGTCCCGTTAAGCCCGGAAAAGCGCGAACGCAGCTTGCGCCGAGCCTCTCCGTCTGGGCCGTGTTGGTGGTGAAGGCTTTGGCCATGCACGATGGGGGTGCACCAAGGCCCTATGCAGACCGCTCGCTTTGCGCGGCCAAAAAGACCGCCCCCCAGCAGCGAAGCGCGGCCTCTGAGCGCTTTGCACAGAAACACACTGCCCCTTGTGCAGCTGACCCGCCAGCGACCGACCTAAAGCGCAGATCTCTAGCGCGCTTTCTCTTTCCGCACTTGTCAGGCGGCCAAGCTGGCCAGAGGCAGCGCGTGTGAAAATCCGTTCTCTCCCGGCCGTATCGCTTAAACATTTTCCAGCCGAACTTACATCAAAGTGCTCGAGTGCCAAAGCGCCACAGGCTCAGCGGGTGAACCGGCCCGCGCCTTTTTTGGCGCCAAAGTCCGCGCTTTCGCATGGAGCCCACAAGCGCAACGAACGCACGCGCGTCTGACCCAACGCCAAGCGCGGGTTTCCTCTCCCATCAACAAATAAAACCGTGCTGCCTTCTTCCGTCTCCAAATATCCCGGGGGTGAATTGGCCGCAGGCCAAGAGGGGGCAGCGCCCCCTCACTAGCCATCGCGCTGGCGCACGGGCCATTTTCCCGCGACAAAAAAGAGACCAAAACGCTTCACGCCCCTTGAGCCGCGCCGCAAGGACGCGTTTTGTGAGCTTCTTCGCGCCGCCCAAAAGGCGTGTCCAACCGCGCCCGTTCCACGGCGAACGCCCCGCAATCCGCCGCCTTTCAAAATGGAACGTCGTCCACGCCCTCGGCAGGCTCGAGGAAGCGTGCGATGACATGTTTCTCCCCGGCGCGGTCGAATGCAACGCCGACCTTATCGCCTTCAATCGTCACAACGGTGCCAAAGCCGAAGCGCTGGTGTTGAACGCGTTCGCCGGGCCGGAAGCTGTGGTGCTCCTTCCGTGAGGTTGCGGGGAGAGCAGGCAGGAGGCTCCGCTTGGCTTGCAGTGGGTGATTGCTCTTCAGCCGCCGCCAGCCGGGTGCGGTGTCGCTTTGGGTGCGGCTTGCCCGTGTTTCAAGCTCCGAGACGGGGGCCATGTCCGCGCCCGCCCAAGCCGCGGCTCCATAGCCGCCGCCATAAAGCCCAGGTGGAGTCAAAACCTCAACATGGTCGGCCGGCAGCTCATCAATGAAGCGGCTTGGCAGCTGCGCCTGCCAGACTCCGTGCACCCGCCGATTTGCCGCAAAGCTAATCACGCAGAGTTTTTCCGCGCGCGTAATGCCCACATGGGCAAGCCGACGCTCCTCCTCGAGCCCTTTTTTCCCGTGCTCGTCAAGCGCGCGTTGGTTTGGGAAAATTCCCTCCTCCCATCCTGGCAGGAAAACGACCGGAAACTCAAGCCCTTTGGCCGCGTGTAAGGTCATCAAGGTGACTTTATCGGCGCCCTCGTCGGTTTCATTATCCATCACGAGCGCGACATGGTCGAGGAACCCCTGCAGATTTTCGAATTCTTCAAGCGCTTTGAGCAATTCTTTGAGGTTCTCAAGCCGCCCTTCCGCCTCGGGCGTGCGCTCGTTTTGCCACATCTCGATGTAGCCAGACTCTTCGAGGATTGCCTCAGCGAGCGCAATGTGGTTCTCACGGCGCTTGACCGCGTCGTGCCAGCGCGCGATGTGGTCGAGAAAAAGTCGAAGCCCAAGGGCGCCGCGGCCTGTGATCTCCCCCTCGGCAAGCGCGGCCGCCGCCCCCTGTATCAGCGGAACGCCCGCCTCACGCGCCTTGCGTTGGATTGTTTGTTGGGCGCGGTCACCAAGCCCGCGACGGGGCAAATTGACCACCCGTTCAAAAGCCAGGTCATCGGTTGGTGTGACCGCGAGCCGAAAATACGCGAGCGCATCGCGGATCTCTTGGCGTTCGTAAAAACGGGGCCCGCCAATGACGCGATAGGAAAGGCCGATGTTGAGAAAGCGATCTTCAAAGGCGCGCAGCTGATGGGCTGCCCGGACCAAAATTGCAATATCGTTCCGCGACACAGCCGGCAGGCTACGGGCGCCACGGAGCAAGGCCTCGATCTCGTCACCGATCCAGCGCGCTTCCTCCTCACCATCCCAGTGCCCGATGAGCCTGAGCTTTTCCCCCCCCGAAGCGGCGGTCCAAAGGGTTTTGCCAAGGCGCCCTTCGTTATGGGCAATCAGATGACTGGCCGCAGCCAGAATGTGACGGGTCGAGCGGTAATTTTGCTCAAGTCGGATGATCCGCGCGCCGGGAAAATCGCGCTCAAACCGAAGGATGTTGCCAATTTCGGCCCCCCGCCAGCCGTAGATCGATTGATCATCGTCGCCCACGCAGCAGATGTTGCCGTGCCCCGCCGCCAAGAGCTTCAAGAAGCGGTATTGAGCGACATTCGTGTCCTGATATTCGTCAACAAGGATATGGGAGAGCGTGCGCTGATAGCGCGAAAGGACCTCAGGGACGGTTTCGAAAATTGTCACCGGGTGTAGGATAAGGTCTCCGAAATCGCAGGCGTTTAATGCTTTGAGCCGCTCTTGATAGGCGGCGTAAAGTTCGGTCCCACGGTGGTCAAAGGCATCTGCCTCCGACGAGGGCACGCGTTCGGGGGCGAGCGCGCGGTTTTTCCACCCATCGATGAGTGCTGCCAAAAGCCGCGGGGGCCAGCGCCTCGAGTCAAGATTTGCGGCCTCGATCACTTGTTTGATAAGGCGCAGCTGATCGTCTGTGTCAAGGATGGTGAAATTGGTGTTCAGCCCGACAAGTTCGGCATGGCGGCGCAACAGTTTGGCGCCGATGGCGTGAAAGGTGCCAAGCCAGGGCATTCCCTCGATCGTTTCGCCCAAGAGCGCGGCGATGCGCGCTTTCATCTCGCGTGCGGCTTTATTGGTAAAGGTGACCGCAA
>FWWL01007865.1_pt1 | contig 14117 bp, 9 predicted proteins | sample 2228331 | NCBI WGS metagenome assembly FWWL01 (sample SAMEA103939775, study PRJEB20133) | metagenome
TGATCTGCTGGCGCTGGCGTTTTGCATGAGCGGGCTGGAGTTGCTCACCCGTAAGCCGTTGTCTCCGCGGGCTTTTTGGGGTGGGGCGTTGTGTCTGATTGCGGCGATCTTTACCCGCCAGTCTTATGCATTAGCGGCGCCGTTTGCGGCGTTTGTCTGGTTCCTTTTTGAAGACAAAACCAGAGCCTTTCGGCTGGTTCTGGTAGTGGGCGGGGTTAGCCTCGCCCTGGCGGGATTGTTAAGTATCATGACACAAGGTGGCTTTTTCTTTAACATCGTTACCGCAAATGTCAATGAATTTGGTCTGGATCGGTTGCGCTGGAATTTGCAACGTCTTTGGTCGGCATTGAAATATTTGCTGGTTCTGGCGGGCTTTTCTTTGTTCCAGCATCCACTGCGTTCCTCTTCATGGCGCCTGACAGCGTCCTTCCTGGTAGGAGCCTTTCTCTCTGCCTTTACGATTGGAAAGATTGGCTCAAATGTAAATTATTTTCTGGAGTTATGTGCTGCTCTGGCGATGAGTGGTGGGGTGGTGCTGACAAAGATCAGGCAAAAACCACGTCTGGCTTGGTTACAGGTCGCGCTCTTTCTCGTATTAACGGTCCAGGGGACCGATATGGTGCGTGCTTCCTTCAACGAATTTGGGTCTGATCTTGCAGGAAGGATGAAGCGTATTCACGAATTACGGCGGTTGGAGGCGCTGGTTTCGGCGGTAGATGGTCCTGTACTCGCCGATGAGTATATGGGCATGATTACGTTGAATGGGCGCTACCTCTATCTTCAGCCTTTTGAGTTGACCCAACTGGCAAATGCCGACATCTGGGATGAAACGCCTTTGGCAGAAAGCATTCGCAATAAAGAGTTTGATTTGATTCTGATTCATTATTTCCCGTTTTACGATGTCTATAAAGAGCGCTGGACGCCGATCATGCTGGCGATGATTGAGCGAAATTACAAAGAGTTCGAGACGCTTGCCGATACAAAAGTGTACATCCCTATAAGGTAAAGGATGCTTTCATTTCGCTTTTGATTATGTTAATTAAGTTTTCAAAAAAATTCTTTGCGTTATAATTTATACATGCCCTTCTGGAGATGAGCGTGTGAGTACAACATTCTGGTCCGTTCCCACCCAAAACCTGAAAAACTTGAATAAACATGCCATCATTGATCTGATTCGCTTCAGTTCAGGTGGTATTTCACGGGTAGAACTGGCACGCCGAATGGGACTGACCCGTGCAGCGGTCAGCGCCATCATCAATGATTTGCTGGATGTCGGGCTGGTTCGAGAGTCGGAAGGCACATACCCCAGCGGGAGGAAGCCCATCGTGCTGGAAATTAACCCCACGTTGGGTCATGTGGTCGGCGTGGATATGGGTGCTTCGCATGTCATGCTGATTCTGGCAGATTTCTCTGGCAGACAGATTCATGAAATCGAAGCCCCTCTGGATATCAACGAAGGACCTGTGGTTTGTCTGGACAAAGTGGCGCGCCTGGTTGACCAGTTGCTTGCCGAAGCCCATATGACCGTCAAAGACATATCTGCTTTTGGGGTGGGTGTGCCCGGACCTATCGTGGCAAAAGAAGGAATGGTCAGCGGACCACCCATCATGCCCGGCTGGGATCGATATCCCATTCGGGATCATCTTCAGGAATTATGGGGTAAACCGGTTTCTCTGAATAACGATGCTGAATTGGGCGCTGTGGGGGAATGGGCTTACGGTGCCGGTCGAGGGGAACGCTACCTGTGCTATATCAAAGTGGGTACGGGCATTGGCGCTGGCTTGTTGCTGGACGGGCAGATTTACCGCGGAGCGACAGGATGCGCCGGTGAAATTGGGCATATCACCATTGATGAGAATGGACCGATTTGCACCTGCGGAAACCGAGGTTGTCTGGAGGCGATTGCCGGTGGAAATGCCATTATTCGCAAAGTGAAGGAGTCGGTACGACTGGGACAGCGTACCATCCTTGCGGATCTGGCGCATCAGGACAGGCTGGGGGTGGGGGATGTGATGAACGCTGCCCGTCACGGGGATCATCTCGCCCAGCGCGTCACTGCTGAAGCCGGTATGCACCTCGGTACCGCTATCGCCAATGTGATTAACCTGTTCAATCCCAGCATGGTCATTGTGGGAGGCAGTGTTGGACAGATTGGCGATTTGCTCCTTGAGCCGGTGCGTTTGACGGTTCAACGACGCAGTCTTTCGGTTGCCTCTAAAAATGTGCGTATTACCGCCGCTTTGCTTGGACCCCATTCGTGCGCCATTGGAGCAGTGGTTCAAGCCCTTTCGATTGTGCTTCACCAGATTGCCGATAAATCATAAGGAGAAAAGATGAAGTTGCTGGCTCGAGTTCTTTCCATCTTTATCATACTGAGTTTTATCCTTACCGCTTGTCAGGCGACTCCAACCCCTGCGCCCACGGCTACCGAAGCGCCGGTGCCAACACCGACGGAAGCGGTTGCTCAGCCAACCCCACAAACGAGCGAAGAAGAACCTCTCTATCTGGCGATTGTTTGGCATCAGCACCAGCCGCTGTACTATAAGGATGAAGAGGGTATTTACACCCGTCCCTGGGTGCGTGTGCATGCCACCAAAGATTATTACGACATGGCGGCAATGCTGAAAGACTATCCTTCAATCAAAGTGACGTTCAACCTGACCCCGGTGTTGATTCGCCAGTTAAATGATTTTGTTCAAAATGGCGCCAAAGACCGCTACTGGGTGCTGGCTGAAAAACCCGCTGCCGAACTGACCCCTGAAGAAAAAGACTTTATCCTGCGTCGCTTTTTCGACGTCAACTGGGATCATATCATCAATGTTTATCCCGGTTACAAAACCTTACTGGACAAGCGGGCTGGCACCGATGATGCTGCCATTGCCAAAGCCCTGGAAACATTCACCGAGCAGGATTTTCGCGATTTGCAGATCTGGTTTAACCTTGCCTGGATAGACCCGGATGAACTGGCAAAGGAACCCCTGAAGACGCTGGTGGCGAAAGATCACGGCTTCAGCGAAGAAGATAAGCAAGTGCTCTTTTCCGAAATTCAGCGCATCATGGCGCAGGTGTTGCCGGTTCATAAGGAACTTCAGGATGCCGGTCAAATTGAGGTGATCACCACCCCTTACGCTCATCCCATTCTGCCTTTGATTTACGATACCAATCTGGCGCTGGCGGGGAATTCCTCGGCAGAATTGCCCGAGGGGCGTTTCTTCTATCCGCAGGATGTTCAGGCGCATCTGGAAAAGGCGGTAGAAATTTATACCCAGACTTTTGGCAGACCACCACGCGGCATGTGGCCCGGAGAAGGGGCAGTGGCTCAGGAAATTGTCCCCTTTGTTGCCAATGCCGGCTTCCAGTGGATGGCGACGGGTGAGTATGTCCTGGCAAAGTCGCTGGATATGGAATCCTTCACCCGCGATGCCACCGAGACGGTGCAGCAAGCCGATGTCCTTTATCGGCCTTACGTGGTAGAGGGGAAACCCGGCGGGCCGGTTGAGGGTGGTCCGGTGGCAATCATTTTCCGCGATCTGGTGATCTCTGATAAGATTGGCTTCACCTACTCAGGTATGGATGGTGAAGCCGCCGCAAAGGACTTCATGAACCGGCTGGAGAACATCCGTGCTCGACTGCAGAAAGAAGGGGCAAAAGGTCCACACCTCGTCAGCGTGATTCTGGATGGAGAAAATGCCTAGGAATACTATGATCGCGATGGAAAAGCCTTCCTGAATGCGCTCTACCGCAATCTGTCTGAGAGTAAAACCGTTCAGACCATCACACCTTCAGAGTTTTTAGCCCGGTTTCCCGAACAAAAGAAACTGGACAAATTATTCCCCTCAGCGTGGTTCAGCCCCAACTTTGACACCTGGATTGGAGAGCCGGAAGAACGCGAGGCCTGGAATTATCTGCTTCGCACCCGTCAGGCATTGGATGGCGCCATTCGCAGTGGCAAATTAACCGATGAGCAGTTGGCTACTGCAAAGGACTTCATGTACCTTGCCGAAGGCTCTGACTGGTTCTGGTGGTACGGCGCTGATCAGAACTCAGGGAATGACGATTACTTTGATTTAGGCTATCGGGCACTTCTGGCGGAAGTGTACAAAGCCATTGGAAAGGAAGTGCCAGAGTTTATTCAGGTTCCTATCATTCAGCCCAATCCCATCTCTGCCGCCACGCCGCTGGGTGGACTTTCCAGTCCCACCATAGACGGCAGAGAAACTCCAGAGGAATGGGCAAAGGCGGCGATTTTCCCTGCAGAAGGACAATCTCCCGTGCAGGGGTTTGCCCTGGCGCTGGACAAACAAAACCTGTATGTCAAAGTGAATCTGGCGCCTTCGACGCAACCGGTACAACGGATTGGGGTGTATCTCTCCTCGCCTCGCCTGAAAGGGGCGTATGCTTTCACCCGTGTGGTTGCGGATGAAGAAAAGATGCTTTTGCCCATGCTGGCAAACTGTTTGATGGAGTGGGAAGGGGGAAAGACGCTCAAATCATACCAGGCCGGAACGAACCGCTGGGATTACGAAGAAGAAGCAGGGTCCGCTGCGAGTGGGCAGGTTGTGGAATTTTCTATCCCGCTGGCAAAATTAGGGGAGTTGGAAGCAGGAGATGAACTGCGCATAGCCGTGGTTGCAATGCCTGCCGGTCAACGTTTGCCGCAGAGCGGTCCGGCACAACTCATTCTCCCGGAGATTTCATCCGCAGAGGTGTTGTTTGAGGTATCAGACCCGGAGAAAGACGACCACGGTCCCGGGACTTACACTTATCCTACCAATGGTGTGTTCCTGCCTCAGGTATTTGACTTGAAATCCTTCAGCGTTTCGGCGGATGAGAAGAACATCATCTTTAAGTTTGCTTTCTACGGTGCAATCCCCAATCCTTGGGGGTCTGGACTGAATCTCTCTCTCCAGACGCTGGATGTGTATATTGATAAAGATCCCGGCAAGGGTACCGGGGCACGCTTACTGCTTCCCGGTCGCAATGCCGCCCTTGCCAGCGGCAACGGTTGGGAATATGTGGTGTGGGCAGAAGGCTGGACGCCAGGGATCTTTGCCCCGGATGCCCAAACGCTGGAGCCAAAGCCGGTGCCCGATTCGAGTTATAAGATCATTGTGGACCCGGTTGCCCAAACGATAACCCTGCGAGTGCCACGGCAGATCTTTGGTGATGGCGACCCCGCAACATGGGGTTATGTTGCCGCTGTGCTCAGTCAGGAAGGTTACCCCAGCACGGGGGTGTGGCGTGTGCGTGATGTGCAGTCTTCTTCTGCAGAATGGCGCTTTGGCGGTGCTCCGGACGATTCCAATCATACCCGCATCATTGACTTGATCTGGCCCTCTGATGTTTCACCGACGCAGGAAGAGATGCTTTCTCAGTATCCTTCCAGTAAAGCGCGCATAGATGAACTTACTGCGGATGATTTCCCGCAGGTGCAACTGCTGTTGAAGCGCTGAACTTTCGAGATGGGAACACAGCCCGATGGGGTTTGCCTCCGTCGGGCTGTTGTCTTTCAGTGCGGAGTATAATAAATGTCCATTTCCATGTCAGGAAGAGGGGAGTTGTGTTATGACGGAGAAGAGCGTGGATGTTCGCTTTGTCGATCCTTCGGATGAGGTGTTTGTCCATTTGCCTGATGGACGTGTGCTTGCAGGGAAAAGAGGCACTGAACTGGAAGCCTTCATGAAAACACTGGAAAACTGGCGAGATCCTCTCATAGTAGGCGCCATTGTGAATCGGGAGTTGCGAGAACTCTCCTACAAAATCTGGCGGGAGTCAGATGTGGTTCCTGTCACACTGAAGGATACCGACGGCGCCAGGATTTATCGGCGTTCGCTGGTGTTTTTGCTGGAAACGGCATTTGAGGAACAATTCCCCGGGGTTCACCTCACGGTAGATCATTCTGTGGTGTCTGGAGGTTATTTTTGTCAGGTTCGCGGTCGAGAGCCATTGACGACAGAAGAATTGAAATGCTTAAAACATCGCATGAAAGAACTGGTCAGGCAAGATTTGAGGTTTGAGCGTTCCATCGTTTCCAAACAGGAAGCCATTGAACTGTTTGAACGCCAAAATAAATCCGACAAAGTCCGCTTGTTGAAATATCGTCCTAAAGATCAACTGGTGTTGTATGCTTTGGGCGCTCACAAAGATTATCATCATGGCTACATGGTGCCATCCACGGGGTATTTGCAGTGGTTTGATTTGAAAGCACAACCGGGTGGTTTTGTCCTGCAGTTTCCTCGAAGACATTCTCCGGATGCGCTCCTTCCCATGCCGGAACATTCCAAACTCTTGCAGAGTTTCCGCCAATACGGTTCCTGGTTGGAGCGCTTGGGTGTGGACCATGTGGGGGCTTTGAATGAGGTGATTAAGAATGGGCGGATTCAGGACGTCATTCTTGTGTCTGAGGCGCTTCATGAACATCAGGTAGCGGAGATTGCTGAGCAGATTCTTAAACGTCGCGATCAGGTGCGCATTGTTTTGCTGGCGGGTCCCTCTTCTTCAGGAAAAACCACAACTGCCAAACGCATTGCCGTACAGATGATTTCTCAGGGCATTGAGCCGTTGCCCATTGAAATGGATAACTACTTCCTGAATCGGGAGCATACGCCCCGAGATGAACACGGCAATCTTGATTTTGAGTGTCTGGAAGCGCTGGATACCGCTCGATTAAACCAGGATTTGAAGCGTTTAATCGCCGGGGAAGAAGTACAACTTCCGAAATTTGATTTTCGTGAGGGGCGGAGTTTCCCGGGGGAGGTGGTGAAACTGCGCAAGGATCAGATGATTATTCTGGAAGGCATTCACGGACTGAATCCACGCTTGTTGCCGGAGATCCCTCCTCAGCAAACCTTCCGCGTTTATGTGTCCTGTTTGACCCAGTTAAATCTGGATCGGTACAACCGGATTTCTACCACCGATACCCGTTTGCTCCGGCGCATTGTCCGGGATGATCGTGAACGGGGGTACTCTGCTCAGGAAACCATTGGGCGTTGGGAATCGGTGCGGCGAGGGGAAAAGAGGCACATTTTCCCTTATCAGGAAAACGCCGATGTCATGTTCAATACCGCACTGGTATATGAACTGGCGGCGCTGAAACCGCGCGTAGAACCGCTGCTTCGGCAGGTACCCTTTGGCACCCCCGAATACATTGAAGCCAAGCGTCTCCTTGCCTTTCTGGATTGGTTCCTTCCCATAGACGAATCAAATGTGCCAGACAATTCCATCCTCAGAGAGTTCATCGGGGGTTCGATTTTGAAAGATTTCAAATTATGGACGCGGGTCAGCGATTAGCCTGAACAAGAAGCCCCTCTGACGTCGAGGGGCTTCACAATTTTGAGGGTCAAAATAATTTAATTCTCGCTTTGCCGTTCAATGGAAGCGCCTAACGCTTTTAGTTTCTCGTCTACTTTTTCGTATCCCCGATCAATCTGCCCTACGTTGCGAATCACGGATCGACCCTGAGCAGACAATGCGGCTAACAGCAATGCCATTCCAGCGCGGATATCGGGGCTTTCCATTTTCTCACCGTACAACTGACTGGGACCCTGAACGATGCAGCGATGGGGGTCGCACAACACAATTTGAGCGCCCATTCCCACCAGTTTATCGGTGAAGAACATTCGACTCGGGTACATCCAGTCGTGGAACAGGATGGATCCGCGTGCCTGGGTGGCAACGACAATCGCAATGCTCATCAGGTCAGTAGGGAAGGCGGGCCAGGGCATCACGCTGATTTCGGGGATGGCTCCACCCAAATCAGGTTCAACCTCCAGCCGTTGTTCGGCGGGCACGATGATATCCTGTCCTTCGACTTCCCATTCCACTCCCATGCGTCCCATTACGTAGCGGATCATATCCAGATACTCGGGACCTGCATTACGGATGCGGATTGAGCCATGCGTCACTGCTGCAGCACCAATGAAACTGACCACTTCCAGGTAATCGGGTCCAATGGTGAATTCTCCGCCGCTCAAGGAAGAAACCCCTTCAATGTGCAGAGTGTTCGAGCCGATGTTTTCTATTTTTGCACCCAGTTTGTTTAAGAAATGACACAACTCCTGAACGTGCGGTTCCGATGCGGCATTGCGTATAATCGTTTGCCCTTTTGCCAGCACCGCCGCCATGATGGCATTCTCTGTGCCTGTGACGCTGGCTTGGTCAAGCAGAATGTCCGCACCCTTTAATCCATTTTGGGCTTTGAAATGGAAGGTGCGGTCATAGTTCACTTCGGCTCCCAAACGGGTGAGCGCCAGCATGTGGGTATCCACTCTGCGACGCCCAATGACATCTCCGCCGGGTGGAGGGAGGTGCAGTTCGCCGGTTCTGGCAGTCATCGGTCCAGCCAACAGGATGGAGGCGCGAATTTTCCGGCATAAATCGGGGTCCAGATCTGCAGGACGCACTTCTCGGGCTTGAATCTTCCAGGTATGTGAGTCCAGTTCGGTGAATTCCACTCCCAGACTTTGCAAAAGCCGTCTCATGTGAATGACATCAAGAATGGCGGGGACGTTGTGGAGGATCACCGGTTCTGTGGTGAGCAAACAAGCCGCAAGCAGAGGGAGGGCGGCATTTTTATTGCCGCCTGGGGTTACCTCGCCATGGAGAGGGATTCCACCATCAATGATGAATTTTTCCATATCTTTTTCCCTTTTATCGTAAAGATTGGATGAAAGATTCAACTCCCACCTGATCCCAGGCGTTGGGATTACCTGTTACCATCAGCCAGGCAGGTCCGTTTTTCCCTTCGAAAAATCCCATCATCTGGCGAACGGATTCACCCTGATCGGAAGTGCCTTCATAGATAAACATCTCAGTGGTTTGACCCCGAATCATAACATTTTGAGAGCCGACATAATTCAAAGTATAACGTCTGCCTGTTTTGGTTTCAATGAATTCCTGAACTTGCTCTTTCATTTGTTCAGAGGAAAGCCCGGAGTTTACAGGCATCTGGAGCAAAAAAATAGACATGGTACTGTCTTCGCGGGTAAACACCACCATGGTGATGTTAAAGAAACTCATGGAAACAGTTTCTTTATATCCTTGTGGCAAGGTGTAATCGGTAATTTCACGGGCTGTCTGGGCGATTTCTGCGGGATTGGTTGAGGTGGACTGCCTGATCCAGTTCCCGGCGCGGTTGAGGGCAAACAATCCAACCCCCGCCAGACATAAACATACGACCACCAGCACCCCCACAATGATCAGGATGGTTTTACGGTTCATGCTCTCTCCTCTCATTCAGATGATTCACACAATGCCTTTATACTGTGAAAGGGGTGAGGCGTCAATTATCAGATGGAGAGTTCTGTTTCCATCAATTCTTTCATGAGTAAAGAAGTTGATTGGATTAACTGGGCTCTGACTTCGTGAGAGATGCTCCATCCGCTTTGTTCCATGCCTAACAGGACTGCCCCTACGACGGGTGGGGTTTGCAATGAGTGGAACACTGCCTGCGGTGCGAACGCCCGAATGGTCTGAATGAGAGGCTCTTTGAAGAGCGCCCCACCTTTGAAGACACTGCCAATCAGCACGACTTCAAAGGCTTGATCTTGCAGGTTAACCTGTCGAATGACGGCTTTGGTAGTTTCACCCAATTCCTGCGCCACCCATCGGATGACCTCACGGGCAACCTCATCCCCCTGCTGGGCAACTTCGAAGACCAGACGTGCCAGTTCGGGGGAAAGGGGATAGGTTTCCAGGGCAATTCCTTCAATTAGGGCGGTCAGGTCGGGAGCGCCAAAGACATTCATAAAGGCTTCGGAGAGTTTGGTGTAAGGTCCGCGGGTGGACCAGTGATGAGAAATTGCCTGCACGGCGCGATACACAATATCCACAGCACCGCCGTATTCTCCAAACAATCCCCCACAGCCGGTTACCCAGCCTTCCCGTCCATCGCGGGTTCGGGCACGGACGTTATTCCCCGTGCCTGCATCCACCACAACGCCCCAGCCCTCGCGGGTACCGGCAATCAACCCAATGACGACATCGTTAACGGCTTCCACCGGGCAGGAAAGTCCAAGCGCGGCAATGCTTGCCAGCGTGGGCTGGCGTTCCGAGGGAAAATCATATCCGGCAATGCCAAAACCGGCTCCAGCAATGTCTTCTTTACGTTTGCCGCTTTGTTTTAATGCCCCCTGTAGGGCTTCTTCCATTGCCCGGGTCAGTCCATCGTACCCCACACTTTCATGATTGCCCGTACCCGCGCATCCAAATCCCAGAACATTGCCTTTTTCATCCGCTAAAAGGGCATGCGTTTTTGTGCCACCCACGTCAATACCGAGGTAAACAGGCATGGAATACCCCTTTTCTAGAAGAACTGCGGCAGGTAAGCCCGGTTGGTGTGTAACAGGTCGTCTATGACTCTGTCTATCATGAAAACATCCGGACCAAGCGGGTGCACCAGCAAAGCCTCGTACAATGCCTTGCGATCCCCGTGAACGGCGGCTTCCACAGTGAGTAATTCGTACATCTTAACGGGTGCCAGCAACCCGTAGCAGGCTTCCGGCAAGGGGCGCGCCGGGAGGGGATGAATGCCGCTGGCGTCAATGCGGCAGGGCAGTTCCATGACCCAATCTGCCGGGTACTCTTTCACGGCTCCGTTTTGACGTACGTTGACCGTTTCGATCATTCCGGTGGAACAGGCAAGTGCATGGATGACACGGGTAGCCAGAGTGGAGTAATAGGCCCCGCCACGTTGCATTAATCCTTCGGGCACACTGACCAGTTTCGGATTAGCGTATTCCTCCAGCAATTGGGCTTCGATTTTCATGACCTGTTCTGCGCGCGAGGGGGGCCATTTTTCCTGTGCCGCCAGCATGGCTCGCGTATTGTAGTAATACTGGAGGTAATAATTCGGAAGCATGCCCAATGTTTCAATGAGTTGAGGTGGCCAGTCGGGGTGTTCTGATTTCCGCAGTTCTTCGATGTACACCCGTAAAATCTCTGTCCAGCGGTCTTCGCCGCGAATGCTCAACCCCCGGTACCAGGTCAAATGGTTCAACCCCAACGAGTCCAGCACCACTTCTTCAGGAGTGATGTTCTCACCGGTGAGGGCGTTCCAGCGGGCAAGCAGGGTCATTTTTGTGGTGATGGGAGAGTTGCACAACCCCACACTGGGAATGTCCGAAGCATACCGGGTCAGGGCTTCGGTTACCAGTCCAGACGGATTGGTGAAGTTCACCAGCATTGCCTCTGGAGCAAGTTCTCTCATTTCACGGGCAATATCCAGCAGAACGGGGATCGTTCGCAGGGCTTTTGCCATTCCCCCTATGCCGGTGGTTTCCTGCCCAATCAAACCATACCGTTTCCCCAGATATTCATCTTCCCGACGGGCTGGAATGTACCCCACTCGGAACTGTGTCAGAACATAAGAAGAACCCTGAATGAGATCGGAGCGACTGTCGGTGAGGGTGACGCGGAACCGCGCCCCTTGATGTTCTGCAATGCGCTGACAAAAATCCCCTACGATTTCCAGCCGTTGCGGCTGGATATCCATTAACATCAATTCATCCAGATGGAGTGAATCTTGAACTTCCAGAAAACCCTTAATTAATTCGGGGGTGTATGTAGATCCCCCGCCAATCACAGCAATTTTCATATTGTTTCCTTTCTATATGAATTATCAGGTGGAGTGTGGGGCAATACATCCACACGAACGACGGATGACCAGATGGGTCGGGAGCACTTTTGATTCTACCTTTTCCCCGCGAATTTGCTGAATCAGGAGACGCGCTGCCGTGTATCCTGCATCCTCAATTGGGGAATGGACGGTGGTCAGGGGTACAGGCAAATACGGTGCCAGATAATCGTCATCAAAGCCGACCACGGCAATTTCATCCGGAATCGAAATACCCATTTCGATTAATGTTTTCATGACTGCCGCGGCGGAGGCATCATCGCCGGTAAAAATGGCTTGGGGGCGTTTACCCTCGGAAAGCAGATGTCGAACTGCCTCAGCGGCGGTCTCGGGATGAAAGTTACCCACACCGAAGAGCGTCTCATCGGGTTCGATCCCGTGTTTCTTCAGGGAAGCCCGAAACCCCTGTTCGCGCCAGAAAGAATCTTCATTACCAGCCGGTCCTCTGAGAAAGGCAATCCGGGAATAGCCATGAACTTCGATCAGGTGATCGATCAACTGTTCCGTGCCTGAACAGTTTTCAACGGTGACATAAGGAATCTCGCAATCGGTGGGGGAGGAACGATGCAAAAGCACCACAGGAAAGCCTTTGGCATGGAGAGCGCACAAATCTTCATCGGACATCCCTTCGGTGAACACAATCAATCCGTCTGTGTTTTGCGGTCCGATGGGTGGGGTCAATGGGCGGTTGGGAACCGGATGGCAGGGGGACACATAGACCAGCAGTTCAAAGCCCCCTTCATAGACGCCGCGTTCGATGCCTGAAAACATCAACGGGAAAAATGTGCCGCCAATCATTGGGACAATCAGTCCAATGGTATTGGTGCGCTTGCTTGCCAGTTTTCTGGCGGCTGCGTTGGGATTAAATTGTAGCCGTTCAATCACTTCCCAAACCCGTTGGGCTGTTCCTTCTGCAACGGGAGTGTTTTGATTAATGACCCGGCTGACGGTAGATATGGAAACTCCTGCCTCTCTGGCTACGTCTATAATCGTGACTTTTTTCATCGTCCTGGTGTTCATTCCTTAGTTTTCCGAATCACAACATAGAGGGAAACCTTTCCCCCAGGAATGTTGCCCTTCCAGTCCTTTCAAGAGGGAAGATGGTTTAATTTTCCCCAATTTTTTCAAAATAGCAAGTCAGTTTTGTTCCATTACAAGGATAGTGGGAGCAAAGCCCCTGCAGGTGATCATGAAAGTCGGGACGGAAAAACCTGCAGTTCTCCTCCCGGCTTTCATGTCAGTAGCGAATGGGTATCGTTTTTTCCTGTTCTGCCGATGCCAGAATGGCATCACAAATCACCGCATTTTTATAGCCATCCTCAAACGTAGCCCCCAATGGCGCTACGGGCTTGTGATGAACGATGCAATCCAGAAGATGGGCAATCTCGTGAACAAAGGTATGCTCCCATCCGATGATGTGTCCCTGGGGCCACCAGTGTTTCCAGAAAGGATGATAACTTTCGCTCACCAGGACATTGTGGAAGCCCTGGGTCTCGCGAGGTTGTTCATCCTTCCAGAACACCTCCAGTTCATTGAAGCGTTCAAGGTTGAAGACCAGCGTCCCCTTGGAGCCGTTGATCTCGATGACCTGATGATTTTTCCGCCCTGCGCAGAAACGTGAGGCTTCCAGTGTTCCAATAGCGCCATTTTCAAATTCAACCGTGGCAACGAAGGCGTCATCCACCGTTACCTGTCCCGTGCCTCCACCGGGGATGGGGCGTTCCTTGATGAACGTCTTTGCCAGCGCTGACACCTTGCGCGGTTCTCCCACCAGGAAGCGAGCCAGATCAATGATGTGCGAGCCTAAATCTCCCAATGCGCCAGATCCGGAGATGTTCCGGTCCAGCCGCCAGACGAAGGGGAATTGGGGATCCATAATCCACTCTTGCAGGTACACTGCGCGGAAGTGATAAATTTCCCCTAACTGCCCGGAGTGGATTAAATCGTACGCCAGCCGGATTGCCGGCACAAACCGGTAATTGTGCGCTACCATGTGCACCACGCCAGCCTTTTCAACCGCTTCCAGCATTTGGGCGGCTTCTCTGGCATTTCGCGCCAGCGGCTTTTCGCAGAGGATGTGCTTTCCGGCTTGCGCCGCGGCGATACTGGGTTCCGCATGGGCGTCATTGGGACCGCCATTGTCAAACAGTTGGATGTTCTCGTCCCGGACCAAATCCTTCCAATCGGTGGTGTAGCGCTGATATCCATACCGCTTTGCGGCTTCCCGCACGGCTTCCCCATTGCGCCCACAAATGGCTACCAGTTTGGGAATGGCAGGGGGTGGATATACCATATAGGGAATTTTCTTGAAGGCATTGGTGTGGGCTTTGCCCATGAAGGCGTATCCCAACATCCCAACGCCAATTTCGGGGGCTTCGCCAGTAGCACGCTCACTCGCCATGGTGATGAAACCAACCTCGTCAGACATAACGACCTCCTGAACAAAAGAGGGCAGTGGAGATGGGGTTATTTTCGCTCAAATGCG
>FWWL01007324.1_pt1 | contig 14113 bp, 16 predicted proteins | sample 2228331 | NCBI WGS metagenome assembly FWWL01 (sample SAMEA103939775, study PRJEB20133) | metagenome
CACTTTCCAATAGCTTTAGGCATGACATCAGCGCTGTTTGAAATCCTTTCGTATTTCAGTCCATCATTCTGGTCAGCAGGACATATCATAGTGGGAATGACAGCGCTCAGCTCAATAGCCGCTTTCATAACAGGGAAAGACATCGAGGAAGAGGCGGAGAGCGAACTTGGAACAGAATATGAAGATGTACTTGAACTTCACGAGGTGCTCGGTTTCTCAGTTATGTTCATATATTCCGCTCTCTTTATTATGAAGTTCATCACACCACTGAGAAAACTCACTTCTATCATTATCATAGCATCTTCTATACTTCTTGCTATCACCGGATACCTCGGAGGAATTTTAGCACATTGATACACATTAGATTGAAACTAATCAAAATACCTAAAATTTACAATCCTGCATAAATATGAGTTATGAGAAAAGAAGATATACCTGTAATAATATCTGCTCTTTTATGTGGAGTTATAGCTCATTTTGTTGATGATATCACGACAAGGACGATCGGGGTCACAGGTGCTTTCCTTATCGGCTGGTTTATAAGAAAAAAGATAAAGGAAAAAAGAATGGGAGAAATAGGAAGCTTTTTTAAAGATGTGAAGGATAACCCAGGATACATAGACACAAAGACCATAAGAAGGAAAGTTCCCATTGAGCTCATTCCGCTTGTTGACGCAGTAGAAAAGCTGCTTGAAAAAGTGCAGGAGTATGAAATACAGAAAATAGAATTTGAGAACATTCAGGAAAAAGCAAAAGAGCTCGAGGATGTATCAAGGGAAGTGGAGAAATTGAGAGCAGAAGCACAGAGCATGAAGTCAAAAATGAACCATCTTCAAATAATACATGATATCACCGCAAAAATGGTATCAAAACTTGATATAGACTTTCTTTTTGATTTTATAACCAAGATGGTGGGTGAGAAACTCGGCGTTGGGAAGTTTGCCATACTCATAAAAGAAGGAGATGCTCTGGTGGTGAAGGCAACCTGTGGTTTTTCTGGAAACATAAAAGGTATGAGGTTCGCTCCCACGGAAGGTGTATCAGGACTTGCCTTCTCAACGGGAGAGACCATATATATCCCCAATACCGCAAAAGACATGAGATACCTACACTGGAAGGGTGAGTACATGGAAGAAGGCTCATTTCTATCTATACCAATAAAGTATGGAGATGAGGTCATAGGTCTGTTTAATTTTAACAAAAGCGAGATAGGCGGGTTCTCTGATGAGGAGATAGAACTACTTAAAAAGGTAGCAGGGCAGGCAGCAATAGCGATAAAAAATGCTCAGCTGTTTAAGGAGCTGAGAAATTTATATGGAAAAGAGCCTCTTACAGGACTTCTCAACCGTTCATCAATGATAGAGAAGATAGAAGAGCTCATAAAAGGGGAAAAGTATTTCTCTTTTGCTCTCTTTGATGTAGATTCATTTAGGGGAATAAATCTGCAATATGGTTATGACACTGGCGATAGAGTGCTTTATGAAATATCCGAGGTCCTGAAAAAGAACGTGAGAAGAACAGATTTAATATCAAGGTTCGGAGGAGATGAATTCGCCATAGCTTTCATCGGCGCAGATAAAAAACAGGCAGAGGATGAGATGAAAAAAATAACAGAGATAATAAAAAACATAGATATAAATGATATAGATACGAAAATAAAAAGCTCAGGTTCAGGAATAAGTGAGAAGATTGAAGCACGACCGAAACTGACAGTATCTGTTGGTATATCTGAATTTCCATCAGAATGTAGAACATCAAAAGAACTCTTTGAAAAGGCTGATAGAAAACTCCTCCTCGCAAAAAAGCTCGGCGGAGACAGAATAATAATACAGATAGAATAGAAATAAAAAACGAAACAGAATGAAACGAAAAAGAATGCAAGAAAGAAGAAAAATAATTGAGGAAGCAAAAAAACTCGGTGTAAAAATAACCCAAAGATTCCTTGAGTTCTCTGAGGAGTTTGCAGAAGAGAAGGAAAAAATGGTGCAACTTATAAGCGAAAGAGGAATTGAAGATGAGAGAGTACTTTTCGCTATGGGGATACTTCCGAGACACATTTTCGTTCCGAAAAACTTAATTGATATAGCTTATTCAGACCGTCCACTTCCCATAGGTGATGATGAGACAATATCCCAACCATTTATAACCGCAGTAATGCTTTCTCAGCTTGAGCTCAAGGGAGATGAGAATGTGCTTGAGATTGGCACCGGTTCAGGGTATATGACTGCACTTTTGTGTATGCTAGCAGGAAAAGTAACAACAGTTGAAATATCGGAAAGACTACATAAGCTCGCAAAGCATAGGATAGTCAATTTACTTGGTTTTGAGAATGCAACCTTCGTTCTGGGCGATGGTTCAGAGGGCTTCCCTCAAAACGCACCTTATCATCGTATCTCAGTCTCCGCAGCCGCACCACGTATACCACCACCTCTCCTTGAACAGCTTGAAAAAGGAGGAATACTCATAATACCAATAGGAGAGACTCACGAACAGGTTCTTAGTAAAATTATTAAAGCTCCAAACGGAAAAGGGATTATCTCCAAGGAGATATGCCAGTGCAGATTTGTAAAAATGAAAGGAAAATTCGGGTTCTGACATCATATGCAAAAGCAATCGCAAAAACTATTTTTCTCCTGCTATCATTAAAAATAGCGGAAGGATGCGGATACGGAATATACCACAGAGTCAAAAAAGGCGAAACACTGGAAGATATAGCACGAATATACGGCGTTCCAAAGGAAGCCATAGTTGAAAAAAATATGAAAGCACCTTACGGTTTCAATCCCAATCCAAAGGAAGGAGATTGGGTGTATATACCACTTGACATCAAAATAAATAAAAATAATAAGCACACCTCCAACACCACACAAACGAAAAAAACGGAGGAAACAGATAGAACAGGTGAAAACCAAAATAAAAAAGAAAAAGAAGAAGAAAAAAATCAAGAAGAAAAAATCGAAAGTGAAAACACAACAGCTGAAATGAAAGAAGATAATGTAGCGGGAACAGGAAAGGACAGAAAAATAGACAAAACAAAGGATAGAAAAATAGGCAAAACAGAGGGCTTAAATTTAAAACCGGAAAAATTCACGGGAGCAAAATTAAATGGTTCAGGCTTCATATGGCCTGTAAGAGGTAAAATTATATCGGGGTTTGGGATGAGAAATGGAAGACATCACAAGGGTATAGATATACAGGCTACGGAAGGAACAGATGTGCTTTCTGTAGAAGATGGAGTCGTCATATTCTCAGGATTTCTGAAAGCCTATGGAAATGTTGTGATAATAAAACATGAAGGGAATTACTTCACAGTCTATGCACACATGAAATACAATAAGGTAAAGGAAGGAGAATTTGTAAAAAAAGGTGAAATAATAGGTGAAGTTGGGAAGACAGGAAACGCAACAACACCGCATCTGCATTTTGAGATAAGAAAGGGAACAAAACCGCTCAACCCATTTGAATACCTTCGGTGAATCAAATCAGCCTTTCCTCAAAATAGAAAAAAATTGAAAAAAGGAAATTTTCAGAATTTTCAGATTATAATACCATCTTATTTTGTGAGGGGTGATAGAGTATGAAGGTGCAAGCTTCTGTGAAAAGGAGATGTTTGAATTGCAGAACTATAAGGAGAAAAAATAGAGTATATGTGATATGCTCTAACCCAAAGCATAAACAAAAACAAGGCTGAAAGGAGCATTGTATCATGAGGATAGTTGGAAGGGACATAAAAGATAGGAAGAAGGTTATCGTAGGGCTTTCCGACATATTTGGTATAGGACGTGAACTTGCATTCAGAATAGTTGGTATGACAGGAATAGATTACACAAAGAGGATAAAGGAGCTCAGCGAAGAGGAAATAGCACGCATAAACTCAGCGATAGAAGAGATAGGAATTAAAGTTGAAGGAGACCTGAGAAGGGAGATAGAAGATAACATAAGAAGACTAAAAGATATAAAGAGTTATAGAGGGTTGAGACACATAGCAGGACTGCCGGTAAGAGGACAGAGAACACATTCAAATGCGAGAACAAGAAAAGGACCAAGAAAACACAGAGTGCTCGCGAGAAGAAAAAAGAAAAAATGAAATAAAAGGAGGTAAGCTTGTATGGCAGAAGCAAAAAAAAGGAAGAAGAAAACAAAGAAAGTTGCATATGCTATAGCCTATATTCAATCCACATTCAACAACACCATAATTACATTCACGGACCTTGAAGGGAACACCCTCACATGGTCATCGGGAGGAGTCATGGGATACAAGGGGACAAAAAAGGGAACACCATATGCTGCACAGCGCGCCGCATCAGAAGCGGCGAAAAAAGCTAAGGAAATCTACGGAGTGCAAAAATGCGCGGTCTTCGTAAAAGGACCAGGTCCGGGAAGAGAAACAGCAATACGAGCTATCGAAAATGCGGGAATAAAGATTGTCCTCATGCGTGATATAACACCTATCCCCCACAATGGTTGCAGAGCACCGGGAAGAAGAAGAGTATAGCAATAATAATAAAAAATAATAATTAATTTAAAATTAGTTAATTAAATAAAATTAAATAATTTAATAAATTAGAGTTAATTAGAATAAAAAAATTATGAGAAAGGAGATCGAAAGATGATAAAAAAAGAGACAGTATGCAGATTATGTAGAAGATTGGGAATGAAGTTATATCTCAAAGGAAGTAAATGCTATTCAGAAAAATGTCCATTCGAAAAAAGACCATTTCCACCGGGACAACACGGAAGGTCAAGAAGAATGATAAAATTTTCCGACTACGGGATACGACTTGGAGAAAAACAAAAGCTCAAAAACTACTATTTCATGAGAGAAGAACAATTCAGAAGATTTTTTGAAATGGCACTGAAGGCAAAAGGAAACACCGCAACCAAATTCATAGAATTACTCGAAAGAAGGCTCGATAACACCGTTTTCAGAGCCGGATTAGCAAGGTCAAAAAGACACGCAAAACAAATCGTATCACACGGACATGTGAAGATAAACGGGAAAAAAGTAGACATACCTTCATTCATAGTAAAGGTGGGAGATGAGATAGAGGTAGAAAAAGAAGTTATTCCACAGGACATAAACGTAAGACCAGCTGGATGGCTTGAAGTGAATGAAAACAAAATCAGGGTAATAAGATTGCCGGAAAGACAAGACCTCCCTCTCAAAATAAATGAGAACTTTGTGGTTGAGTTCTATTCAAGATAAAGGAGGAATGAAATGCCAAGGAGAGAGCTACAAGGAATAGTCATATCCGCTGGTAAGATGCAAAAAACAATAAAGGTTGCAGTAGAAACTATCAAAAAACATCCAATATACAAAAAGTATATAAAGAAAATAAAGAAGTATCTTGTGCATGATGAGGAGAACATAGCTAAAGAAGGAGATAGAGTGATAATAAGAGAGGGACGTCCATTTTCAAAAAGGAAAAGGTTCTATCTTGTAAAAATAATAAGGCGTAAGGAATCAGGGCCTAAGGTAAACAAGGGGGTAGCGCAATATGATCCAGAGAGAGACACGGGTTGAGGTTGCAGATAATTCGGGCGCAAAGTGGGGCAAGTGTATAGGGATCCTCGGAGGAAGTGGTAAAAAATATGCATATATAGGGGACATAATAGTCATAGCGGTAAAAAGTGCAATACCAAACACAAAAATATCCAAAGGAGATGTCAAGAAAGCAGTGGTTGTTAGAACAAAAAAAGAATTCAGAAGGAAAGATGGCTCATACATAAGATTCGATGATAATGCTGTCGTCATAATAAATGACATAGGAGACCCAGAGGGAACTCGCATATTCGGACCAATACCACGTGAAATAAGAGAAAAAGGATTTAAAAAAATAGCTTCACTCGCACCAGAAATAGTATGAAAAAATTAAATTGAAGAAAAAAGTAAATTGAAAGACAAAAGGAAAAATGCAGAAGATAAAAACAGGAGATATGGTTTATGTTCTGGTAGGTAGGGACAAAGGAAAAACTGGCAGGGTTCTTCGTGTCTTTCCAAAGGAAAATCGAGCAATAGTTGAAGGAATTAGACGACTCAAAAAACACGCAAGACCAACTCCCCGATCTCCCCAGGGCGGAATAATAGAAATATTTGGGAAAATAAATATATCAAACCTCATGCTCATTTGCCCAAAATGTGGCAAACCAACAAGGGTAGGAATATACATAGCGGAAGGAGGAAAGAAAAATAGATACTGCAAAAAATGCGGTGAGATAATTGAATGAAAATAATTCAACGAAGGCAAATGAAACTGAAATGGAGGAAAACTGAGATATGAAAACCAATATGGAGATAAATCAGATGAAAAAAGAGGTAGGGATGAATAAGTTGGAGGTGGCGGGGAGTCAGTTGAAAGAGAAACAAGAAGCAAAATACATACCACGAATGAAAAAACATTACTACGAGAATGTTATCCCCACCATGATGGAAAAATTTGGATACAAAAACCCACTTCAAGTTCCAAGGATATACAAGATAGTTGTAAACATGGGAATAGGTAAATGGAAAGATAATCCTGACTACATAAATGAAGCGATGGAAGACCTAAAGCTAATCACCGGGCAGAAACCAGCCCAAAGGAGTGCAAGAAAATCAATAGCAGGATTCCATCTGAAAAAAGGAGAGAAAATTGGACTTGTGGTCACACTCCGAAGAAACATGATGTATGATTTTTTTGACAGGCTCATCAATATTGCAATGCCAAGAGCGAAGGATTTCAAAGGCTTCACATCAAAGGGCTTCGATGGGAAAGGAAACTACAGTATAGGCATAAAGGAGCACACAATTTTTCCAGAGGTCCCATATGCAAAAATAAAATACATCAAGGGGATGACAGTAACAATCGTCACTACCACAGATAAAGATGAAGAAGCAAAAGAACTCCTCAAACTCATGGGGATGCCTTTCAGATCTTAAAACCCATAAATCTAATAGAATTCATAAATTAGAAACCATTATCCTAATCACTTAAAATTGTAAAAAGAAAGAAGGAATGTGGAAAAGGAATGAGAGAAAATGAAAAGAAAGAGAAAAAGGAAGTAAGAGAAAGAGGGAGAAAGAGAAAAAGGAAGAGAAAAAAATAAAAGATAAAGATAAAAAAAGATAAAGATTAAGAATATGGCGGAATTTTCAGGAGTAAATTCTGGAGTGAAAAAAGGGAAAAAAGACTTAGGTCTATTACTCCTGCCCCCAGGAGCAAAGGTGATAGGTTTCTTTACGTCAAACAGAATAAGGAGCGAAGTTGTAGAGAGAACTATACAAATAATAAGACGCGGTAGAGTCAGAGCTATTTTTGTAGTCTCAGGAAACGCTATGTGCAGATATCCGGGAGTTGAAAATGATGCAGAAAAAATAGCATCTCTTATCGCTCAAGAAATCAAAACAAAAAAAGGAGAAAATATAACTAAAGATGAGGTTATATCACTTGCAACAGGGCATATAGGAGAAAAATTACAATTAGACAAAGTCATAAAAGCAATACCAAGCCTTGTGAGAAAACTCTCACCAAAATATGATGATTTTTCCGAAGCAATAATGACAACGGATACAAAACCAAAAGTTGTCACTTTTCAGCAAGGAAAATTAGAAATCATAGGAATAGCAAAAGGTGCAGGAATGATATTTCCAAATTTCTCCGAAGCGACAACCCTATCTTTCATAATATCAAATACTAAAATACCTAAAAGAAAATCAGAGATAAGGAATATTCTTTCAAAAACCTTGGGAGCAATAAATATAGATTCATCAACAAGCACAAATGATAGCTCAATATTAGTTTTTGAAGGGAAAGTGAAAGAGAGAGAGAATATTATCATAGAAGGTCTTGAATATGTTCTATCTAACCTCGCAATAAAAATAGCGGAGGACGGGGAAGGAGTAGAACATGTTGTCAAGGTAGAGGTTTCAGGAGCAGAAAACCAAAGATCCGCAAGGAAAATCTGCGAAGCAATATCATCGTCTTTGCTTTTCAAGTGCTCCATAGCAGGTGCCTCACCAAACTTCGGTAGAATACTTGCAGCAATAGGAGCATCTGGAGAAAATGTAGGTACTATAAACGTATTCCTATCTGACCAATTTGAATTCGGAAAAACAGATTTGAACAAAAAAGAAGAAAAAGAAAAAATACAGGTTATAAAGGATACAAAGGTCATAGAATTTGATAAAAGAAAAGCAAAAAAAATAATGTCACAAAAATACTACACAATAAAGGTAGATGTAGGAGTAAAATCAGAAAAAAGGGGAGAAGTAGAGGGAGAAGGAAAAGCTCATATACTCATGACAGACCTCACTGAAAAATATGTTAGACTTAATATGGAGTAATATGGAATAACATGGAATAGTAATGAAAATGGAATAGTAATGAAAGCTGTAGTTATATCTGGTCCATCAGGAGTTGGGAAAACCACACTGATAAAAAAACTCTTCAACGACCCAAAACTCAAAAGAAAAATCATGTTCTCAGTATCTCACACAACAAGAAAACCAAGAAAAGGTGAGAAACACGGGAAGCACTACTTTTTCGTATCTCACAAAAAGTTTATGGGAATGGTCAGAGAAGGAGAATTTATAGAGTGGGCAAAAGTCCATGGCAACCTATATGGAACATCAATACAGAATATAAAGAAAGCAGATCTCGAAGGAAAAATTCTCATACTTGACATAGATGTCCAAGGAGCGGAACAGGTGAAAAGAAAGATGGGAAAGGATGCATTCCTTATATTCATAAAGCCACCGTCATTGGAAGAACTTGAGAAAAGGTTGGAGAACAGAAAAGACACACCAAAAAATGAGATAAAAAAGAGACTCAAAAACACACAGAAAGAAATGCAAAAGATATACCTATTTGACAGAATAATAGTAAATGATAAAATTGAAAAAACATTCTCAGAACTTAAAAGCGAAATAGAAAAAATTCTAAATGAATCAAAAGCTTCCGACAAAAAACAAATTATCACGCTCATAAAAGATCTTGTGAGCATAGAGAGCGTCTCTGGAAGAGAAAGGGAAGTTCAACTTTTTATAGAGAAAAAACTCAAAGATATTGGGATACCTACGAAAAGACAATATATAGATAAAGCACGCTTTAATATCTTTGCTGGTGATTTCTCATCACCTCATTTCCTCATATCAGCACATGTTGATACTGTTCCATCACTTGGGATGAAGAATGCTTTTAATCCGATTCAGATAAAAGGAAAAATTTTCGGACGTGGCTCCGCTGATGCAAAAGGTGGTATAGCTTCCCTCCTTCATGCAATATCAACTTTCATATCAAAATCACATAAACTCAAAAAAATCATATTTTGTTTCACAGTTGACGAAGAAGAATGGTCATCTTATGGCTCTGAGAAAGCCATTGAATTCTTACCATCATCATGCAAAGAGGCAATCGTTATAGAACCAACAAATATGATAGCATGCATAGAGCAGGAGGGAACACTTGAGTTCGAGCTCGAGGTTCACACACCATCCGCACATGCTTCCGTCTTTGGAAAATATAAAAATCCAATAAATGAGCTTTTCAAAACCATAAACCTTATAGAAACTGAGACAAAAAGTAAAGTGAACATACTGAAAATTGAAGGTGGATGGGAATACTATGCGGTGCCAAAATATGCAAAAGCACTCGTCGAGGTAAAAGTGAAAAAAAACGAAGACTTAAGAAAAATAAAAATGAAAATCCAAAATGTATCAGAAGCCAGAAAAATAAAAATCAAATTTATAGACCAGGAAAACTATCTTTCATTCTTTCCCAAAGAGCTTTTAGGAATACTCAGTTCAGCTTTTGAGAAGGTCGGTATAAGAATGAAAACAGGAGTGATGAGTTCGTGGACAGATGCATCGAATTTCAAAAAAGCAGGAATAGAATCTGTAATAGTTGGTCCGGGAGAACTTGAACTATCACACACAGAAAAGGAGAACATAAAGATAAAAGATACTCAAATTTTCTCAAAGATACTTTACAATGTCTTTGCGGAGATAGAGCAGAGATAGAAGAGAAATATCAAAATTATTGGCTTATTAGTTTCACACGATACATGAGTGAGTATAAGCAAGAAGTATCCGACATTTAAAGGCTTAAAAAATAAGGCGAAGCTTCAGAACACCGGAAGAAACTCAAAAAAATCTGCCATTACAAATTTTTAGGATTCTCATATAAATGAAAATTGATTACATGCTATATTTTTGGCACATCATATTTTTTTTGACCGCTTTTTTCTATTCCGCTGCGGGTCTTGGTGGCGCTTCTGCATACCTTGCGTATTTCTCGCTTATGGAGATTGAATATAACCTAATACCATCATCAGCCCTCACTCTGAGCATACTATCTACAATAACATCAACCATAAACTGGTGGAGAGCAGGATACATGCGCAAAATCATAATACCCATAGTTTTGGTCTCTTCGCCTCCCGCATTCATAGGTGGAAGAATAAAAATCAATGAAAATCTTTTCAGCATAATCCTTATATCAATTCTTCTCGCAGTAGGAGTAATCATGCTTGTGCCGAAATGGGGGAAAAAAACATCGATAGGAAAAGCGTGGCGATACACAATACTTTTTAGCTCATCAGCTATACTTGGTTTCCTCGGCGGTGCAATAGGTATAGGATGTGGTGTTTTCCTCGTTCCTATTGTCTATTTTCTTGGCTTTCTCGATGAAAAGGAATCCGCAAGTGCTGGGTCTTTTTTCATACTTATAAACTCCATATTTGGGCTCGTAGGGCACATATCAAAATTATCGTTTGATCTAACTTTTGCCCTGTCATTTGCCATCCCGGTCGCCGCCGGAGCGTTCTTAGGCTCAACAATAAGTGCAAAAAAAATACCCCCAAACGCAGTCAAAAAAATATTCGCATCAGTCATAATATCAATAGCAGTTATAAAAGCTGTAATGATGTTTAAGGCAAATTGAAACGAAAACGAAAGCAAACATAAATAAGTAACAGAAGGAAAATCAGGAAAAGATTGTATATATTCCCACCGGTGATAAAACAACCACAAGACAAAACTCCCCTACCTTTAATATCTACCCTCCTGATGTTCCCATCAACAAACTCCAAATCAACAGAATCCGGAAGCCTTTCAAAGTATAGTATGTGATATGCACTCCACCCAAAATCAAAAAATCTACTACCAAGGGTGCGAAATGGTATTTCAGAACTGATATAAAGAACTTCAAATTGCTTGCCCCCCATACTCTTTACGTAAGTAGAATAAGAAACTGCCCAATCACGCCTTGGTAAATATGAGGGTGGTATCAGAGAGAGAAATGAAGGTATATTAAGTTTTCCGCATCCCCATATCTTGTTTGGCGTCTCACCAGTAAAAACATCACGGTAAGCTCCCTTGCACAAAGCGTCGATGACCTCAGCCGGTGTAAGGTAAGGGTTTCTCTCAAGTGCAAGTGCAACCGCTCCCCCAACATGTGGAGTGGATTGAGATGTCCCACTACCACGACAAAGAATATCGTCCTGACGAGGACAAACAGAGTATATGGGTTCCCCAGGTGCTACTATGTTTGGTTTTCCACTTCCTTCAAAACCCCATGATGAAAAACGAGATATATCCCCTGCCCTATCACCATCAACAACATACGAGCCTACAGCTATTATTTCCGGTGCGGTCCCTGGCACAGCCAAAGTACCATCAGGAATGGGTTTCAAGTCTCCTGTATTTTTGAATATGCAATTCGATGGAGAAGAAGAAATCCACGCATCAAACCTCATCTTACGAGGGAGAGAAACATAAAAAGTAGCATCTCCGGATAAACCATAAGAAAGGAAAATAGCCCCTTCTTTCAAATCAGAAAAGGAATATCCTATGAATTCAGAGGGTATATCTGCTGAACCGGTAAAATCAATTAGAGCAAATCTCTCTTTAGTAGCATCATCGCTATGAAAAAACGCTCTTTCACCCTTACCAACCTCTTTCTCATCTCCAGCAAAAGCAACTCTGATCCTTGCTCCAGAGTTAAGAGGGAACCACATCTGCAACTCACAACCAGTATCCTCAATACTTTTCACATTAACTACAAATGACATCTCACCCATGAACTCACCTCCCACATGTATTTGTTCCTCAGCTTCATTTCCAGCAGCAGCAACTAATATTTTTCCTTTCCCGAGTTGACCTGTAAGCAGAAGTTCAAATAGGCTCGTTCCATCGTGAGGTCCAAAATGACCACCAAGACTTATATTCGCAACTGCTGGTAAACCCCAACTTTGAGCAACAGAAAATATATAGCGCACAGCATCGACCACATCAGGTTCATAAAGAGTCGTTCTGACAACAACGAGCGGAGAATCAGGAGCAAACCCCCTATGCTCCCCATACTCAAGTGATACGACCCCAGCTATATGAGTTCCATGACCAGAATCGTCGTCGCCAGACGGACAGTCCGTATAACCATCAAGATAACTTCTCAAAGACGGGAACTTACACTCAAATCCATATGTAAAACCATCGGGATATGTGAACCCTTCCGGAAAATTTGAAAGAATGTCTTGGTCCCATATAAGTGTCGCTTTTGAAAAACCCTTTTCCTCTCCGCCTTCGAAAAATGTAGATAAGTCATCTCTGATTGGGTATGCAAGTAGAGTTGAGTCCCACCTTATTCCTGTATCAACTATGCCAACAACGACTTTCTTCCCACTCAAACCAAATTCCTTTCTGGCTTTCTCTGCTCCTGATGCCCCACCATCGAGGATCTTGATCGTTGAAGAGGGGGCGAGGGACGAAATTGGGGAGGTGCCCGATGTCCCACCATCAAGAACCTTGATCTGAGAACTTGAAAAAAATTCAGAATAGCTTCTGAGTCTCCTTGGAATCCTTATATATGTAGGTTCATCGTTTGCAAAGCAAATCTCAGGTCGCATTAAATTTCTCAAAATGCAATTTATATCAACATTCGTAATTCTCCTCAAAGATACCGTAGGAAATATGAGATTATCATCGTAATAAAGCTTTGGACCGAATATAAAATCAAATTTTTTGGTTTTAACAATCCAGATACGATGACTGAGTATATCTTTCAGAGCTAATCCTCTATTGAAAGAGCTTTTATCGAAAGAGATTTCATACCTTATTACTTCTGCGATAAGCTTTGGGTCAATATAGACTCTATCCGCGTAGGTGATATAGGAAAAAAGGAAAAAGAAAAAGAAAAAAAAGGAAATGGAAAGAGAGAAAGTCAAGAGTCGGAACATAACAAAAAGTTTTTTTGAATTTATCTATAATTTTTTGAATTTTAATAATTTTTTGACCTTATGATGATAAGACAGATCGGAAAAATATGCAGGGTATGTACAGGGGAATACCCACCTATAAGCTACAAAAACCCTGAGTTTCTCGCTCAATTTATGACGGAAAAAGGTATGATAAAGGCGAGCAAGCTGATAGGTTTATGCTCAAAGCATCAGAGACAACTCAAAACGAATATAAAAAGGGCAAGACATCTTGCACTTCTCCCATTCACAACTATAAATGCCAAAATGACACCGCAGGAACTTATGGAATTTTTCGAAATGCATAAAGGAAAAGCGGTTGAAAAGGAAGAAGGAGAAGAAATGGAAGAAGGAGAAGTAGAAGAAGAAAGAGAAGAAGAAAAAGACAAAATGAAAGGAGATAAAATGAAAGGAAGAAAAAGAGAATAAGAAAGCAGAAGGGAACAAAAAGGAGAAAAAGGGAACAAAATAAAAAGGAGAAAAGGGAATAAAAAAGGAGAACAAAAACAAAAAGGATATGAAAGACGAAAAACGAGATACGGAATAATAAATGAAGAATTATAAATGAAGAGTATAAATGAATGAAAAAATAAATAAAAAAATAAAAAAAAGAATGTGGAATAAAAAGAAGGTGGACAATCAAATGTTAAGCGATAAGCAAGGCGGGAAGGAGGAATAATGTGATATGAGAGTATATTTTAAAGAGGATTTTGAACCTTATGGCAGGAGGGGTGAAATAAAGGATGTATCAGATGGTCTTGCAAGGAACTTACTTATAAGAAAGGGAATAGCGATACCAGCAACCGAGAGCATCATAAAGCATGTAAGAACGGTAGAGGAACAGAAGAAGGAAAAATCAGAACGTCTAAAGAAAATAGCAGAA
>FWWL01007869.1_pt1 | contig 14107 bp, 12 predicted proteins | sample 2228331 | NCBI WGS metagenome assembly FWWL01 (sample SAMEA103939775, study PRJEB20133) | metagenome
GGCCGGCTACATCCTCGAAACAGAAGCCTACGCTGGCGAGGAGGACCAGGCCTGTCATGCCAGCCGCGGGCGCACACCGCGCAACGCGGTGATGTTCGGCCCGCCCGGACGTGCCTATGTCTATTTTACCTACGGCATGCATTGGTGCCTGAACGCCGTGGTCGGCCCGGAGGGTCAGCCGGCGGCGGTGCTGATCCGTGCGATTGTGCCCTGCGAGGGGGTGGAGCAGATCGCTCACAACCGCGCCGGGCGGCCGCCTGAGGAATGGACGAATGGCCCGGCGAAGGTCTGTCAGGCACTGCAGATTGACGGACGTCTTAACGGCTGTGATCTGACTGTTCCGGAAAGCCCCCTGCGCATTGAACCCGGCTTTGCCGTGCCGGAGGCATGGGTGCAGGTGGGCCCGCGGGTGGGCATTGACCGTGCTCCCGAACCCTGGCGTTCCATTCCCTGGCGATTCATCGCCCGCCTTCCCGCTGAGGCTTACACTGCCTGGGGCCTTCCCGCCGCTCGTCTGGCCCGAGCGAGAAAAGGCGACCCCCCGGCGGCGAGAGCAACACCGGGGGGCAAAGCACGAGGAGCCAGGCGATTACTCGTAGCGCAGGGCCTCAACAGGCTCCAGGTTAGCGGCACGGTTGGCCGGGTAAAGCCCGAAGAACAGTCCCACGGCAGTGGAGAACATGGTGGCCAGCAAGATGGCATCTATGCCCACCTGGGGGGTGAGCGGGGTGTTATTGGCGGCGGCAATTTGCCCCACCACAAAGGCGATCAGCCAGCCAAAAGCGATTCCGATCAACCCGCCGAAGAGGCTGAGCAGTGAGGATTCGGTGAGGAACTGGATCAGAATATCGCGCTTGCGGGCACCAACGGCCTTGCGCAGACCAATTTCGCGCGTGCGCTCGGTCACCGAAACCAGCATGATGTTCATAATCCCAATCCCCCCCACCAGCAAGGAGATGGCCGCAATGCCTCCCAGGAAGATGGTGAGCACCCCGGTGATGGTTTGAGCGGTGCTGACGAAATCTTGCTGGGAGAAGATGGTAAAGTCATCCACCCCCAGTTCGGTGCGGTGGCGAGTGCGAAGGACCTGTGCAATCTCCTCGATGGCCTGGGGGACGAGTTCGGGCCTGCTAACCTGGGCGTAGATGAGATCCACGCGATTGCGGTCGCGCCGCAGGACGCGCGCCTGTGCCGTTGTCAGGGGAATGAGGACAATATCATCCTGACTGCCGAAACTGCTCCCACCCTTGGGAGCGGTGACGCCAATGATGCGGAAGGGTTGCCCTTCGATGCGGATCACCTCACCGATCAGTCCCTCGCGGTGGCCAAACAGCCGATCCGCGACTTCCGGGCCGATCACGGCAACCGAAGCCTGCCCCAGGATGTGCTCTTCATTGATAAATTCACCCTCTAGCAGGGTGTAGTTGCGCACGGCTGCGTAGTTCGAGGTGACCCCAAAAATCTGCACGCTGGTGCGCTCGCTTCCGAACGTCACTTCACGCGTGCCGCTTAGTACGGGCGCCACCGCCGTGACCGAAGGAACCTGAAAGGGATCTGCCAGAGCCTGTGCATCTGCCAGGGTGAGGGGCTGGGGATTACGCACGCGTTCGGTGAAGTTGCCGGGGAAGATGAAGAGCAGGTTGCTGCCCAGGCCGCTGATAGAGCCGGTGATGACGTTCTGGGCACCGGTGCCGACCGCCAGCATGGCGATCACGGCGGCCACGCCGATCACGATGCCCAGGATGGTGAGGCCGGAGCGCAGTTTATTGGCGCTGAGGCTTTCCAGGGCTTCCAAAATAGCCTGTCCCAGGTTCATAATCCATCCTCCACCACTAATCCATCCTGAATGCGGATGATGCGCTGGGTTTGCTGTGCCACCGTAGGATCGTGGGTGACAATGATCACGGTGGTGCCCAAATCACGGTTCAGGCGCAGGATCAGTTCCAGGATTTCTTTGCCCGATTTGGAGTCCAGGTTTCCGGTGGGCTCATCGGCCAGGATGATGGCCGGATCGTTGACCAGGGCGCGGGCGATGGCCACCCGTTGTTGCTGGCCGCCGGAGAGCTCAGTTGGGCGATGGTGCAGACGGTCGCCCAGCCCCACCGCCTCCAGCGCCTGACGCGCGCGCTCACGACGGTTGCCGTTGTAACCCGCGTAGCGCAGGGGCAGTTCCACGTTGGCGAGGGCGGTTGCCCGCGGCAGCAGGTTGAAGTTTTGAAACACAAACCCCACCTTGCGGTTGCGGATGCGCGCCAGCTCGTCGTCTTTGAGACGTGAGACATCCTCGCCGTCCAGGATATAGGTGCCGCTGGTGGGCTTATCCAGGCAGCCCAGGATGTTCATCAGGGTGGATTTGCCCGAGCCGGAAGGCCCCATGATGGCGACCACCTCACCACGGCGGACGCGCACATCCACGCCGCGCAGAGCGTGTACCTCAATCTGCCCCATTTTATAGACTTTGGTCAGGCCGTAGGCCTCGATGACCCAGTCCTGCTGTTCCACCATGGCTATTGCCCTCGACTAAAAGGAGGTTGGCCGCCGAATGTCGTTGTCGCGGGCGGGTTCAGAATGACCAGATCGCCCTCGCGCAGGTCTCCTTCCAGCACCTGGCTGTAAGTCTCGGAAGTGGCGCCCAGGCGGATGGGCACGGGTGTGGGCAGGCCATTGCGCAGCACATAAACCACCCGCTGGCCCTCGCGCAGACGCACGGCGCGGTTGGGTACCAGCAAGACATCCTCCAATTGCTGAACCAGAATGGTCACGGCTGCGGTCATACCGGGTTTAACCTGCTCATCGGCGTTGTTCAATTCCAGAGTGACGTTGAAGTTAACCACACCACTGACCAGGGTGCCTACGCGCCCCACCTCGACCACCTTGGCGGAATACTCCTTACCGGGGATGGCATCGAAGGTCAGTTTGGCCGATTGACCAACCTGAATGCGGTTGATGTCCACCTCCGGTACCTGGACTTCCACTAACAGACGGCTGAGGTCGTCAAGGCGGAAGGAAACGGTGCCGGGGGCCACCTGATCCCCGACCTTGGAGCGCACCTCGGTAATCACGCCTGTGAAAGGCGCCTCCAGGCGGGCTAATTTGAGGGTGGCTTCAAGCGCGGCAATGCGTGCCTGTGCGGCTTGAATATCCCGCGGGTCGGGGCCGTTCTTGAGCCGTTCCCACTCGCGCTGGGCGTCTTTGAGTCTGGCTTCCGCCAGCGCCACGTTCGCGTCGGCCTCGGCCACTTCCATGCGCGCGGCGGTCGCGCCGATATCGAGAACAGCGATCAGTCGTTTTCGCCCCCCGGTTTCATCCGAGATCATTGGGTTTGCCCAGCAGGTAGTTCAAATTCGCCAGGGCACGGTCACGAGCGCGTTGGGCATTGGCCAGATTGGAGAGCGCCAGAGCCCGGCGTGGATCATCCTCAGGCAGGCTGGCAAAGCCTTCGTAAATTTCTTTCTGCTTTTCATACTCATTCTGCGCCAGGATGTAGTTGGCGCGTGCCTCATCAATGGTGGCCTGGCTGGCACGGGCGTAATCCTTGCTCTGACGACGCTTTTGCGCGTCTTCCAGGTTTTTCTGCGCCTGCACCAGGGCCAATTGTGCCTGTGCACGTGCCAGATCGGAGTTGAGCAGTTCTTCCAGATTGCGCCTGGCAGCGACCAGGTCGGCTTCGGCCAGGATGATGTTTTGCGCGAGCGAAGATTTTTCCAGTTCAGCCAGCACCTGCCCGGCGGTGACGGTATCGCCGACAGCCACGGTGATCTTGCCAATCTGACCGCTGGTCTGCCAGGCCAGGAGGGCGCTTTGGTTGGCCCGCACACTGCCGGTGGCACCGACCGAGGCGGTCAGGTTACCGCGCTGGATGGGTTCGGTTTGAAAGGCGGTGTTGAGGGCCGCACGGGCGTTTTGCCAGGCACGCAAGCCCAGAAATGCCGCAACAACGATGCCTGCAATGACCAGGTAGAGAATCCACTTCCGCTTCATAGCGCTGCTCCCTTGTTTCCCAGATCTACCTTTCTATTATTACCATAATTAATCAGCCTGGGCCGAGCCATTTACAGGGTTGGCGGTTTCGAGCGCCAGGATCTCACGGTAGGTGAGTGTCCACAGGCTGGAAAGGAAAACCTGCTCCCATCCTCCCAGCAGCACTAGCGGTGCGAACACGATCAGGAAGAAAAGCGGAAGCACCAAAATGAGCGTGGTGAGAACGGCCAGAGGTTGGGCCAGGAACAGCGAAGTCAGGCCGTAGATCAGCAAGCCGGGCAGGCCGGCCACAATCAAAGCCGGGAAGGCGAGGAGGAGGTAGAGGGGGATGAGCAGGAAGAGAAGAATCAGCGTCACAATGCCCCACCCAATTCCCAATCCAAACACGACCAGCCACATTAAGCCGACGTTCTTCCACTGGCGACGGATCAGGCCAAACGCCTGCCCCAGCGCGTCCAGGACGCCTCTCTCTTGCAGGACGCAGATTCGACGCGCCATTTCCCCGACGACATTGAGCACAACGCCAACTACGATGAGCAAAAGCACCAATACCACGAGCGCCCCGATGCTGATGAGCACGGTAGGCACGGTCACCACCGGGGTTTGGGCAGAGGCACCGGCAATTAGAAGTCCAACCACCAGCAGCATCAGCACCACCAGGAGAAAGATGGGCACGCCAAGCAGAAGGTCAATCAGGAAGAGGCGCCAGGCCGAACGCGACCACCCAAGGCGCCAGCCCTCGCGGAAGGGGACCCGCAGGCCCCGGGCTTCGTAGTCATCCACCAGGCGGATCAGGGCGACGCGACTGACATAAGCGACTATGGTGAACAGCACCCCCACCAGCAAAAAGACGCACAGCAGGGCCATTCCAACGCCGATTAGAGTGGAAATCAACCGCTCTTCGGGAATCTGGGCCAGCGGGGCAAAGAAGTTCTCCAGCCAGCGCTCGAATTCACTGAGCGGGGGCTGACCGCTTTCACGGTAGGAAAACAGGTTGCTGAAATTGCCCCCATTCCCGCCGCCTCCTGAGGCGGTTAGTCCCAGGATCAGCCCAAAGAGCCAGAGCGTGCGGTAATTCCAGAGGATGTGCCAGGAACGCTTTAAGAGTTTGATCGGGTCTATCATGGTATCTCTCCTTTTTCACTAAGCCAGAGGGGTTCCGTTGGTCTTACTCGGCACCGAGGGGGTGCGTGGGTGGCGCAGGAGGCAGAAAGCCAACCAGAGCCAGTAGAGGAAGATAATCCGCCCCTGCCAGGTCAGCACCCCCAACCAATCCCCCAACCAGCGGTCGGCTTGAAGTAGCCAGTGCAGTGCCGGTTGCAAGCCGGGCGCGGGGGCCGTGCCTCCCAGAGCCGAGAGCAGGCCAACCCACAGGCTGTTGCTCCCGGTAGGGCGAAGGCCGGGCAGCAGATGGCCCAGCCAGCTGCTGGACACTCCCAGTTGAAGCCATGCGTTCAGGATCGAAATGGCTTGCAAAAGGCCCCAGGCCAGCAGCAGGATCAGGGGCAGTACCCAGGGAAGGAGATTGGGCGGGGTGGAGGCGGCGGGAGTGCGGCGCGCGGGTAAGCAAAGCATGACCTGGGCGGTGAAGCGCTCGGAGGGCGTGAGGGGCAGGTCCGCGGGAAGGTCGCGTAGCCAGGCGCTCAGGGCCTGGCGAGCGGCGAGTTCCTCCTGACACGCTGAGCATTCGGCCAGGTGGGCTTCCACCTTTCTGCGTTGGGAGGGGCGCAGTTCCCCATCCTGGTAGGCATCCAGCCAGGCAGTGACATGCTCGTTCATGAGGTTACCTCCTGAAGGGCTAGCCAGGGCGCCAGTTGCTCACGCAGACGTTGGCGGGCGGCACTGAGGCGCGACATCACCGTGCCAAGCGGAATTTCCAGCGTCTCGGCGATCTCGCGGTAGGAGAGACCGCCGTATTCCCGGAGCACCAGCACGGCGCGGGTTGCCGGTGGCAGGGCCAGGATGGCCTGACGCACCCGGATCTCGCGCTCTTTCTGTTCCAGATGCGTCTGGGGGTCGGGCTGCCCATCCCGCAAGTCTGAGGTCGCATTGAGGCTCTGCAGGTGGCGCTCGCGGCGCAGCGCGTCCAAAGCCGCATTGACGGCAATGCGGTAAAGCCAGTTGCGCCAGGGCATGAGGGGGCGGTAGGTGTTAAGGTTCAACCAGGCTTTGATGAAAGCCTCCTGGGCGGCGTCTTCGGCCAGTTGCAGGTCTCCGCACAGGCGGTAAACCACCCCGACCACACCGGGGTGGTAGCGGCGCACCAGTTCAGCAAAGGCACCACGATCCCCTTGCTGTGCCCGGTGCACCAGGTCCGCATCCTGTGCAGAGAGGGGGGTGCTCTCCATGCCTGACCCTTTCGGCTTGCCTGATGGCTTCATAGGATTAAACGAATATTACCCCCGATTTATTCGGGGGAAGTGCGATTGATTGTTGAAAAGTGTCTTATACAGAAAAGAGCGGATCTATCGAAGTGAGAAAGTCTCAGGGTTCAGAGGGGATTGCGGTGGCGTTGCGCGCCGGCTTCGGCGCGGGCGTGCTCAGGTTGACTAGGTAGATACCGCTCAGCACGATCATCCCGCCCAGGATTTGGGTCAGGTTGAGCGGCTCACCCGCCAGGGGGATGGCCATCAGGGCGGTCAGTACGGGCTGGGCGACCATGGTGGGAGCGACCACTGCCGCAGGCAGGTGGCCCAGGGCATACGCCACCGAAAAGTAGCCGATCACCTGTGAAACCAGCCCGGCGCCCAAAAAAGCCAGGTAGGTGCGGGGGGCAAAGCCGGTGAGCGGCTGGTGGGTGCCCAGGTTGATGCCCAAGAGCACCAGCGAGGCAGTCAGGGTCACCAGGAAGATGTAAACCAGGGCCAGAAAGTGTTCGCGGCCGCGCTGGGTGGTTAAAAAGTAGGCGGCGTAAAAAAGGCTGGAGCCCAGCGCAAGGAAGTTCCCCTGATTAAACTGAGGGCGGTAGATGAAATCGCTCCCCAGCACCAGGGTGGCGCCGCCCAGCGTCAGCGCCAGCCCCAGCCAGAAGCGCCCGCCCAGCGCCTCGCGCCAGATGAGGGCGGCAAAAAGCCCCACCCAGAGCGGTGCCAGGTTGTTCATCAGGGTTGCCGTGGCGATTCGGGTTTCGTGCAGGGCTGTGCTCCAGGTGGCATGATCCAGCGCGGTAAAGGCGCCCCCAAGGAGCGGCAGGAAGAGCCAGCGCCGGGCATTGCCGAGCCCCCGCCTTCGCACTTCGTGGATGAAGAAGGGGGCGAAAACCGCCGAAGCGACGACCATGCGGTAGAAGGCGGTGACCGTGCCGGGGGCGTCGCTGGCCCAGCGCACGAAAAGTGAGGACAGGCTGAGCGCCAGAATGCCGCTCAAAAGGGCCAGATAAGGCAACCAGGGACGCCGCGGTTTCATCTCTATAGCGATCCTGCGCAGAAAATGACCATGACGGGCACGATTATACGCGGGCCGGGGGCATTGCGCCAGGGGGGAATGAAAATCACAGCGTAAGGGCAGGAGCGTCTGCGGTAGGGGGCTTGGGCAGCAGCCGATAGACTTCAATGGGCTCCTGCTTGCCGGGCACCCGCTGCTGACCCAGGGGCTGAAGGTCGAAAGCCCGGGCGTGCTCGGCCAGGGCCGTGTGGGTGGCGTGGCTGATCAGCACACCACTACCCTGAATGAGGGTGCGGGTCAGGGCTTCGATGCGCTGGGCGGTGTTCACCGTATCGCCGATGATGGTGTAATGCAGGCGGTCCCGCGCGCCCAGGCCGCCGGCGATCACCATGCCGGTGTGGATGCCAATCCCGGTGATCAGAGGTGGGTCCCCCCGCTCGACACGCTCGCGGTTGAGGGTTTCCAGGGCTTCCAGCATGCGTGCCGCGGCACGGCAGGCGGCCAGCGCGCTCTTCTTGGGGCTGAGGATGCGCGGCAGGATGCCGAAAAATGCCAGCAGGGCATCCCCGTCGAATTTATTCACTACACCCCCCTCTTCAACGATGATCGGCACCAGCCGGTCGAAGTATTCGTTTAGCCATGCCAGCACGCGCGCCGGTTCCACTTGCTCGGAGAGGGTGGTAAACCCGCGGATGTCGGTCATCAAGACGGTGGCAACGGCTTCCTGACCTTCCAATCGCAGGTTGCCGGAAGCGAAAGTCTGGCGCAGTTGTTCGCGCACCTCCGGTGAGACGGTGCGCCCCAGCAAATCGCGGTAGATTGAGCCTTCTTGCAGACCGGCGATCATGGCGTTGAAGGCGTGCCCCAGGAGGGCCAGTTCGTCGTTGCCGGGCAGATTGACTTTGATGTCCAGGTTTCCCTGGGCCACCTGAGCCGAGGCCTGCACCAATTGGGACAGCGGGCGGGTGATGCGGTTGGCCAGGTAAACGCCGATCAGCACGACCAGGAGGATGGCGATCATCACCAGGCCGAATACCTGCCAGCGGGTGGCCTGGCTGGTGCGGAGGACAAAGGTTTGGGGCAGGGCAATTCCCAAAATGCCGAGGTCTTCGCCACCGCGGGCTTCCCAGGGGCGGAGGAGTTCTCCGTAGGTGAGACTGCCCAGCCTTAAGGTGCGGCTCAGGCTCTGCTGATCCTGGTGAATCAGGACCTGGGCCACCTCGTCCAGCCGCAGCGGGAGGGCCGGCTCGGCCTGATACAGCGTAGTGCTGAGCGGCTGGCCGTTAAAATCGTAGAAGGTAACTTCGCCGAACAAGTCTTCCCGCATTTCACGTGCCAGGCTGGCGATGGACTTGCCGATCACGACCGCTCCCACGCGCTCATTCCCGGCATTGAAGACCGGCCCGCTGACAAAGAAATAGCGGCCCCAGGGGGTAAGCAGACTGCCGGCAAATTTGTCCCCCTGGGCGTCCACCAGCCCTTCCAGGACCTTCTGAACGAAACCGGCGGACTGAAACGTGGGGTCCTCGCGCACGGCCTGATAGGTGGCTGGGGGACTTCCTTCGGGGTGGACCAGCACCAGGGTGGCAAGCCCTTGGGGGTTGATCAGTGCCACGATTTCTTCGTTGCTGTTGATGGCCAGCGGGAGCACGCGCAGGCGCAGGGCTTCGGCATCGTTGGCTTCCAGTGCGGCCGCTACCCCTTCACTGTTGGCGACCAGACGCAGGGTGCCCAGCAGGCGGTCCTCCTCGTTGGCCAGCCAATTCTGGCTTTGCTGGGCCGTGCTGATTAACTGATTCAAAAAGCGTTCCTGGACCGACTCGAAAACCACACGGGTGACCACATACGCTGCAGCCAGGGTAAAGAGGACGGCCAGGATGAGGTAGGGGAAGATGATCTTCAGACGCACCGGGATGCGCACCCCAGCCTGGCCTTGAGCCTGAAGGAGGCGCGCCGAGGGTTGGGTGGCGGCCCCCACGCCCTCGGCACGGCGCAGGGCTGCCTCGATCCAGCGCGGGGTAAAGGGCTGGCGCAGGAAGTTATTCACGCCGTAAGCCCGGGCCTGCATCTCGCGTTGCAGGTCGGGGTGACGGCTGGTGAGGATGAGGCGCACTTGCGGATGATCCTGGCGCACAAAGCGCAAAGTTTCCAACCAGGCTTCACCCGGGAAGTGAAGATCCAGAAATACCAGATCGGGGTCTATGGCGGCCCACTGAGCGCGGATTTCATCCGGTTGGGTGCTGACCCATACCTGGTGGCCGCGGCTGCGCAAATAGCGCGCCAGCCCCTCATACGCGCGGAGATCGTTTTGCAGCAGCAGGATGCGCACGCCGTCTCCGGGAGGGGGGTGGAATCAGGTCAGGTATTCGCGCAGGTGGCGGCTACGGGTGGGATGACGTAACTTGCGCAGGGCTTTGGCTTCGATCTGGCGGATGCGCTCACGAGTCACGTTGAAGTAGCGGCTCACTTCTTCAAGCGTGTGGTCCTTGCCGTCAATGAGGCCAAAGCGCAATTCGAGCACCTGGCGCTCGCGTTCGGTGAGTGCTCCCAGCGCATTTTGCACCTGCTGGCGCAGCATCTCGCGGGCGGCGGCATCCATGGGCTCCAGGGCTTCTTCATCTTCAATGAAATCGCCCAATTGACTGCTTTCTTCATCACCGACCGGGCGCTCCAGGGAGACGGGCTCCTCAGCCGATTGGAGGATGCGCTGGACTTTCGCCGTGGCGGCTTCCCACCGCCGCTGGAGTTCGGGGTCGAGGGGTTGATTGCGTGAGCGGGCCAGGAGAATGGCCTGCACATCCTCTTCGCTGAGCAGTCCCGATTCCAGGGCCAGTTCCTCGTAGGTGGGTTCGCGTCCCAGTTGCTGGATCAGCGAGCGCTGAACGCGGAGCAGGCGGGTGATGGCCTCGAAGAGATGCACCGGAATGCGGATGGTGCGCGCTTGCTCGGCAATGTAGCGGCTGATGGATTGGCGAATCCACCAGGTGGCGTAGGTGCTGAACTTGTAACCCCGGGTGGGGTCGAATTTGGCGACGGCACGCAGTAGCCCCAGGTTGCCTTCCTGGATCAGGTCAAGGAAGGAAACTCCTCGTCCCAGGTAGCGCTTGGCAATGCTGACCACCAGGCGCAGGTTGGCGCGGATGAGCACGTTGTTGGCTTCTTCAGCATTTTGGTGAATCTCCTCGCGCTGTGCACGCAGGACCTCTTCATTGCTCAAATACGGGAGGAAGAAGGCCAAATCGGGCAATTCCTTCTCGCTCTCCATGCGCTGGCTCAGGGCATTGGCTGCCTCTGCGGGGAGGAGGTAGAGATCCAGGAAGAAGTTAAAGACATTGCGCACCAGCCCGTCCCAGAACGTATCGCGTCCCCAGGGGCCGCTATCCATGTAGGAGCGCACGTAGGAGGGGGATTTGCTCTGCCAGGTCTGGCGCAGCAAGCGCGCCTCGGCCAGCACCAATTGCGGGTCGGGGGGCAGGGTATTCTCCAGGCGGGCAGCATCTTGCTTGACGCGCTCCCAGGAAGTGAGCAAATCCTCGCACACAGCCAGGAAGAGGGCTTTGTAGCGCCCGTTTCCATTACCGCGCGCGTCAATGTGCTTTTGCAATGCATCCAGACGTCGGTCGGCTTCGATGCAGGTGGCCAGGCGGAACTCGCTATCGGCATCCAGCAGACCAATCTGGCCGATTTCGCGTAGGTAGAGCCGCACCGGGTCTTCTGAGAGTTCAGCAGCCAGCGCGGGATCCTCTAAAATCTCCAGCGGATCTTCCAGAGCCAAGTCCGACCAGTCCTCGCTGGAAGGAGCGGTAATGGGCTCTTCTAACTCGGCGGCAAGCCCTTCTTCCTCGCCTTCACCCAGGACCTCGGGCAGTTCGTTTTCGTCGGGGTGAGGTGCTGGCTGAGAGTCGATTGCTCCCGCCTGGGGCTTACGCGTGTTCTTGCCCTTGGAGGTTTGAGATCGCGTTCCAGAGGTGGTCTTTTTTGCCCGTGACATGTTTAAAATCATACCATGAGGCCGAAATTTGGGCAAAAGAAAACCCGCGCCAATTTTCTGGAGCGGGTTGCGGGTATTTCTGAATCCTGTCCGGTACTTATCCGGCCATACTGCGCCCGTAAAGAGCCTCGCGCACTTGGGAGACCCGGCGGCGCAAGTAATCATCACGCTCGATCATATCAGCAACCTTCTCGCAGGCATAGAGCACAGTGGTGTGATCACGTCCTCCCAGCACTTCGCCGATCTGGGGGAAAGACACGTTGGCTTCCTCGCGCAGCAGGTACATGGCCACCTGGCGTGGAAGAGCCACTTCGCGCGAGCGCTCGCGGCTGAGCAGACGCTCGCGTGAGATGCCGAAGACCTGTGCCACCGCATTGACCACCTGGCCGGGGTCAATCTGACTGCGCTGGGGGATGAGATCGGCCAGGGCAATCTCAACCAGCGCCGGACTGAGCGGCCGCCCGCTCAGGTCGGCGTACGCCAGCACACGCGTCAATGCCCCTTCCAGTTCGCGGATATTGGATTGAATCTGACGCGCAATGGTGTACAGGATTTCCACAGGCACTTCTCGCCCGGCGCGCTCGGCCTTGGAGCGCAGGATGGCCACGCGGGTTTCCAAATCCGGCGGCTGTATATCTACGGTCAGCCCCCACTCAAAACGGGAGCGCAGACGTTCTTCCAGGGTCATCATGGCCTTTGGAGGCCGATCGGAGGAAATAACCAGTTGCTTTTCCTGACCGTAAAGCGTATTGAAGGTGTGGAAAAACTCTTCCTGGGTGGATTCCTTGTTGGCAATGAATTGAATGTCGTCAATCAGCAGTACATCAATGTTGCGGTAGCGCTCCCGGAAGGCGGTTGTGGTGTGCGTGCGGATGGCATTGATCAAATCGTTGGTGAAATCCTCTGCCGATACGTAGAGGACGTGCAACCCGCGTTCAAGCGTGGCGTTGCCGATGGCGTGGAGCAGGTGGGTTTTACCCAACCCCACTCCGCCGTAGATGAAGAGCGGATTGTAGGCCCGGGCGGGATTCTCGGCCACGGCCAGGCAAGCCGCATGAGCCAGGCGGTTGCTGGCCCCGACCACAAAGTTCTCGAAGCGGTAGCGGGGGATGACGGTGCGGGGCTGAGGAGCATCGTTGCGTCCATTAGCCGGGGCAAATGCCGGGGCATTGGGGGAGGCCTCGAGCGGTGCCTCTTTATGCCAGATAATAAACTCAACCCGTTGGGGCGATTCCATGAGCCCGCTGAGCAAACGGGTAACGGTGCTGGTCAGGCGGTTTTCTAACCAGTCTCGCGCGTAGGCGTTGCGGACGCCGATGGTGAAACAATTATCGTTCCATCCCACCAGTTCGGCATTCTTCACCCAGGTGTCGAAAGCGGCTTTGGACATCTCCATTTGCAATTGGCCCAAAACGACTTGCCAAGCTTGTTCGGCTTCCATGGCTTCTCCTCCGCTCAGCATTGAATGTGCGCACCCCAGCGCGGCGCAATAGCCAACAACACCCCCTGCGCCTTTGCAGAGGGTCCACCCAAAGCAGGTCTCGTTTGGGTTGTTACCAGGAAAAAGGGGGACGTCGGTCCGCCCTAAATAATCGGTGTGTGAGTTATTCTAGCAAATCTCACCGTGACTCACAAGTCGGAAAGCCTACGCTGACCTAAAAAATTGAAGATCTTTAAAGTGCCGCAACCTTAAAGAACGCCAGGCAAAATTCATTTACTTTTTGGCTCAGCACGCACATTTGTTCTTGCCACGCTTTCCAAATACCTTCTCGGATACCCCCACATATGGGGGGTAGTGGTTGGTTTTTCCAATCTCTCCGCCAAATTCAAAAGATTCTTAGATTCCTTGCCCGGGGATTTGGCGCGGCTCAAGACCAAGGCTGTGAATCTGGCTGGCAAAGCCTTTTTTAAGGTTTCAGGTGGGAGGGAACCCTTGACATTCCCCTCCGATTGAGATTATAGTTAGAATATCTAATCATTAGGAATTCAAACTATGGCTGCTGATCTTGAGCACTGTGTGCAGGAAGTCGTTGATGTGGTGATGGAAGTCAGCCGTGTCATCCGCAGTCAGATGCGCCGTCACCGCGATCCACGCATGAGCGTGCCGCAGTTCCGGGCGTTGATCTTCATCCGCCGGCAGATGGCCTCAGTTTCAGACCTGGCGGAGCACTTGGGGTTGACCCGACCCACCACCACCGCGTTGGTGGATAAACTTGTCCGTATGGGCTGGGTGGAGCGGGTGGGCGATGCTCGCGATCGCCGCCGCGTGCGTTTGCGCCTGACCCAGGCCGGGGAAGCCATTCTGGCTGCTGCCCAGGCGCAGACCCACGCGTACTTCCTCGGCTTACTGGCCGGGTTGTCGCCGAGCGAGCGTAATTGCGTGTTTCAGGCCATGCAGATTCTGCGGCGGTCTGTGCTCACCGAGGCGCCTGAAGTTCCCTCAAAAATAGAAGGGGAGGTGGCATGATCCTGCAGACCCAAAACCTTACCCGACGCTACGGGACCCTGGTCGCCGTGGATCACCTGAATCTGGCCCTTGAAGAGGGTGAGGTGTTCGGGCTTCTGGGGCCCAATGGAGCCGGGAAAAGCACCACCCTAAAGATGCTGACCACTCTGCTCCCACCGAGCGAAGGAAACGCTTGGGTGGCCGGGTTCGACATTCAATCGGAAGAGCGTCGTGTAGGGAAAGATACACTCTTTCCCTACACGACGCTCTTCCGAGATCGGAAGAGCGTCGTGTAGGGAAAGAGT
>FWWL01007872.1_pt1 | contig 14101 bp, 11 predicted proteins | sample 2228331 | NCBI WGS metagenome assembly FWWL01 (sample SAMEA103939775, study PRJEB20133) | metagenome
CACCAAGATTGAAGAATACTATCAGGAAAAACTATTAAATCCGCTGTGTATTCATTGTTATTAACAATCATCTTTCCAAATGAATAATGCGTAATGCGCATGCTACTACCTCCAAAAATTTAAATTCTGGCGGGAGTGTGTGGGAATCGAACCCACCTTGCCCGTTCTCCACAGGCAACACTGGATTTGAAGTCCAGGAGGGACACCAGAGCCCCATACACTCCCGATATTGAATTTTACAGAATTTCTGAGAATTTTTGCAAAGCTTTCATTACTGAGAGAGCAATTTATCACGCAAATATCTCATTATATCATCATATGTTGGAGGAACAACCAAAAAAACCTCTACATCGTTCGGTATATCAAGCTTTACTCTTTCATTCTCTCGCAAGATGAGTATTCCCGATTCTCCTTCATTTAGATTATTTAGAATTATATTTTTTATCGTCTCTATCCTCTTTTTGCTTATTTGCTCAAAAAAATCAAACACTTTTTGCAGCACTGAGGTTGTCTTAACAATTCTAAGACAGTTTGCCCAATCAATAAATTCACCAAATATTTCTGGGTCTTCTATTCCTTTTACGATTGCTCCGTCTGAGACTTTCCTCTCAATTAGGGGATAGAGATACGGACTTGTCTCTCTTATTACATCAACAGCATCCTGTCCTTCAATAAATATTGTTTCAACAAAAATCTTTGTAACAAACCCTAATTTTTCAAGCTTCTCAACCTGTTCAAGTGCCTCTATCCAATATTTCTCAACTAAATTTTTTAAGGCTTCATCCTCGTCATCTGGTATAAAAAGATTAGGAATACAAAAAAGTCTTCTCTTCCCTTTAAACTCATCTATTCCCAATCTTTGAATTTTACCAAGCTCTGCCATAGTTTCTTACCTCGCAACTTTTATTTTAATTATAACATTTAAAAATCAGAAAGTTAGAAATTTAACTTGACAGTTTAATTTTAAGTTTTTTAAGCTCAAAATTGCTGGATGTAAGGGAAGAAGGGTGAGAATCCCTCGCTGCCCCGCAGCCGTGTTGGGAACGAAAACCCATAAAGGCAGTGGATAGTGATTGGTGACTGGTAGTTGGTGAAAAAATCACTGTTCACTGCTTAAGCCACTGGAGTTCTATCTCTGGGAAGGCGGGTGAGTAGGTCGGGTTCCCCAAAAAATCAAAGATTTTTGGGATACTGCTTTAGCCCTAAGCCGGAAGACCTATCCAGCTGGAAGCCTTTGGCTTCCATACTTCCTCGAGGGAGGATTATATGAACATTTACACCACGATCTTTGGGTATCCAAGAATTGGGCCAAACAGAGAGCTTAAAAAAGCATTGGAAGCTTACTGGAGCGGAAGAATATCAGAACAAGAATTAAGCAACCAAGCGCATGATCTAATCCTTAGCATGGCAAAAAAAGCCTCAGACAGCGGTATTGATATTGTTCCATCAAACGAGTTTTCATTCTATGACCATGTTCTTGATGTGTCCGTAATGTTTAATGCTGTTCCTGAAAGATTTAAAAAAAATAACTCTTATTTGGATTTAAAATTTGCAATGGCAAGAGGAACTCAAGATGCTCAAGCCTGTGAGATGACAAAATGGTTCAATACAAACTATCACTACATTGTCCCTGAGCTTGATGAAAAAACTTCTTTTGCTTTGACTGAAAATAAACCACTTAATGAATATAACTTTCTTAAAGAAAAGCTCAACTTGGACACAAAACCTGTCATTTTAGGACCATTCACCTATCTTAAGTTAAGCAAGATTGACAGAGCCTTATTTGAAAAATTATTCCCAAGCCTTATCAATGCCTATGGTCAGCTTATAGCAGAATTAAGTAAAGCAGGAGTAAAGTATATTCAGATTGATGAACCTGCCTTAGTTTTAGACCTTGAAGATTGGGAAATAGATGAACTGTCTGCTGGATACAGAAAAATTGCAAGTTTCAAGGGTAATTCAAAGCTCTTTGTTCAAACTTATTATGAGTCCTTATCAAAATTTGAGCAAGTAGTTTATTCTTTGCCTGTTGATGGAATAGGACTTGATTTTGTGGATGGAAAAGAAAATGCGGATTTTATAGTTAAATATGGTTTTCCTAAGGATAAAATTCTTATTGCTGGCATTGTTTCTGGTAGAGACCCATGGAAAACTAATATAAAAGAAGCTTTAAATCTTATTGAAAAGCTTGTTGCCTTTGCAGGTAACCGCCTCATTCTCTCAAATTCTTGCCCACTTTTCCATCTCCCCGTTTCTCTTAAACCGGAGCAAGGACACATTCCAGAGAAAATTTTAAGAAGACTTTGTTTTGCTGAAGAAAGATTAGAGGAACTCACAACAATTAAAGAATTTATAAAATCTGGCAAAACTCCAGAAGGCTTTGAAGATTTTCCGAAGTCATCACATAATAAAATTATTGAAACTATTGAAAATTCTACAATTGAGAGAAAACCCGAATTTAAAGTTCGTTATCAAATTCAGATAGAATCATTAAAGCTTCCTCTTTTCCCAACAACAACCATAGGGAGCTTTCCGCAGACAAATGAATTAAGAGCAATTAGGGCAAAATATAAAAAAGGAGAGATACCAGCTGATGAATATCAAAGCTTTATTTTGAATGAAATAAAAAAAGCGATTCAGATTCAAGAAGAAGTTGGATTAGATGTTTTGGTGCACGGTGAATTTGAAAGAACGGATATGGTAGAATTTTTTGCCGAGAGACTTAATGGTTTTATATGCACTAAAAACGGATGGGTTCAATCCTATGGCTCAAGATGCGTTAAACCGCCGATTATATATTCAGACATATCAAGACCAAATCCAATGACTCTTAAAGAGACCCTCTATGCTAAATCACTTACCAATAAACCAGTAAAAGGCATTCTAACTGGTGCAGTAACAATTCTGCAGTGGTCCTTCTACAGAAAAGATATCCCTAAAAAAGAGATAGCCTATCAGATAGCCCTTGCTCTTCGTGATGAAGTTCTTGACCTTGAACGTTCAGGGATAAAAATAATTCAGATTGATGAACCAGCATTCAGAGAGGGATTGCCCTTAAAAAAGAAAGACCACAGAGATTATTTTGATTGGGCAATAAAAAGCTTTAAAATAACTTCTTCATCAGTAATGCCTACAACTCAAATTCATACCCATATGTGCTATTCAGAGTTCAACGAAATCATTGAGCAGATTTATGCCCTTGATGCTGATGTAATATCTATTGAGGCCTCAAGAAGCAAAGGCGACATCCTTAAAGCCTTTGAAAATTTCAATTATGACCACGGAATTGGTCTTGGTGTTTATGATATTCATTCACCAAGAATTCCATCTAAAGAAGAAATGCTTGAGATTGTAGACAGGGCAATAAGATTGATTGATAAAAACCTTTTCTGGATCAATCCAGACTGTGGATTAAAAACAAGAAAATGGGAAGAAGTAATTCCTTCACTTAAAAATATGGTAGAAGCTGCAAAGATTTTTAGAAAAAAGGAGGCTTAGTTATGTTTAAGCACATTATCAAAAGGGATGGAAGAGTCGTTCCTTTTGATCCAGAAAAAATTACCACAGCCATTGCAAAGGCAGGAAAAGCAACAGGCGAGTTTGACTACCAGACTGCCCGCAGACTTACCATTAAAGTCTTGCTCCTTGCTGAGGAGCTGATTCGTGACAGAGACCCTCATGTTGAGGAAATTCAGGATATAGTAGAAGAAATACTGCTTGACAGTCCATACAGAAAGACTGCCAAAGCTTACATTATTTACCGTGAACAACATGCACGGATGAGAGAAATTGCTCGTCAAAGCGGAATAGACATCGTTGACAGTTACTTAAGCAAAGTGGACTGGCGAGTTAACGAAAACAGTAACATGAGTTATTCTCTTCAAGGGTTAAATAACTACATCTCATCAGAAATTAGCAAAACTTACTGGTTGAACAAGATTTATCCGCCAGAAGTAAGAGATGCTCACATAAATGGAGATTTTCATATTCACGACTTAAATATTCTTGGACCATACTGTGTGGGCTGGGACCTACTTGATTTACTTATTCGTGGATTTGGAGGGGTTGAAGGAAAAGTTTGGTCTCGTCCAGCAAAGCATTTTAGGTCAGCTCTTGGACAAGTGGTCAACTTCCTTTACACCCTTCAGGGAGAAGCCGCAGGTGCACAGGCTTTCTCAAACATAGACACTCTTTTAGCACCATTTATTGCATATGATGGGTTAAACTACAAACAGGTAAAGCAATGTCTTCAAGAGTTTGTATTCAATCTAAATGTGCCAACAAGAGTAGGTTTTCAGACACCTTTTACCAACATTACCTTAGACCTTCGTGTACCAAATCATCTTAAAGACCAGGCAGTAATCATAGGAGGCAAGCCTCAGAATTCTACTTACGGAGAGTTTCAAATAGAAATTGATATGTTTAACCGTGCTCTTTTTGAAGTATTTATTGAAGGTGATGCAAAGGGAAGAGTTTTTACCTTTCCAATTCCGACCATAAACATTACCAAAGACTTTGACTGGGACAGTCCAGTTGTATCCCTCATCATGGAAGCTACGGCAAAATACGGAATACCATACTTTGCAAATTTTGTGAATTCAGATATGAGCCCTGAGGATGCTCGCAGCATGTGTTGCAGATTAAGGCTTGAGACAACTGAGCTAAGAAAACGTGGAGGAGGACTTTTTGGTGCTAACCCGCTAACTGGGTCTATTGGAGTAGTTACACTTAATCTTCCAAGACTTGGATACTTAAGCCAGTCAGAGGAAGAATTTTTTGACAGACTCAGCCGACTTATGGATATTGCAAAAACTTCACTTGAAATTAAAAGAAAAGTGCTTGAAAGATTCACAGAAGGTGGACTTTATCCTTTTTCCCGATACTATCTACAACAAGTAAAAGAAAGGACAGGAAAATACTGGAGTAATCATTTTTCAACAATTGGCGTGATTGGAATTAATGAGGCAATAGCAAATGCAAGATGGATCAGTGCAGAAGGACTGTGGCATGAAGAAGGAAGAAGATTTGCCATTAAAGTGCTTGACTTTATTCGGGATAAACTTATTGATTATCAAAAAGAGACAGGTAATTTATATAATTTAGAAGCGACACCAGCTGAGGGCACAAGTTACAGGCTTGCAAAAATTGACAAGTCAAAATATCCTGACATTTTAACTCAGGGCAAAGAAAATCCATATTATACAAATTCAAGCTGGTTGCCTGTTGGCTTTACTGAGTCAATTCAATATATTCTTGACAATCAAGATGAGCTTCAATGTAAATACACAGGAGGCACTGTTCAGCATCTGTTTTTTGGAGAAATGCCTGATGCAATAAAGCTTAAAAACTTCATAAAAGCTGTCTTTTCCAAATACCAACTGCCTTACATAAGCATTACTCCTACATTCAGCATCTGCCCTGAGTGTGGATATGTGGAAGGAGAGCATTCTGCATGCCCAAAGTGTAATGCAAAAACAGAAGTGTACTCCCGAGTTGTTGGATATCTCAGACCTGTAAGCAATTGGAACAATGGAAAAAAAGAAGAATTCAAAGACAGAAAATATGTTCAGATGAGGATGAAAGTTGTTGATTTTGAAAAGTTAAACTCTGAAACTGAGGAACTCTACAAAAATTGCGAAGTTTCTGTTGATTAGACTCTAAAGATAGCTGTAAGCCCGCCCTTTGGCAGGCTTACAGCTTTTTATTAGTTTTCAACGCTTGATAGATAAAAATGCACTGAAGGAAAATAAAATTATATAACTTTGACAAATAGCTCCTTAATAAATTCTCTTACTGACTGTATGTCTGTGTTTATTAAGGCTTGTTTATCACCATCAAAGATAAGTTTTCCATCTTTAATAAATATAAATCTTTCGCATAGTTGCCATGCAACATAGACCACATGGGTTATTATCATAAAGCCTATATTTTCATTCTTCGCAAGCTCATCAATAAGAGCTATGATTCTTTGGGAATTAATTGGATCAAGTCCTGCTGTTGGTTCATCGTATAAAAACATTTTAGTTTTTCCAACTGCTAAAGCCCTTGCAATTGCAACCCTTCTATGCATTCCACCACTTAACTCTTCAGGCATAAGCTCCTCAGCTCCATAAACTCCAACTTTGTGTAGCAACTCTGTTACCTTTGTGTAAATCTTTTCATCTGAGATTTTGAGAATCTCCCGCATAAAAAATGCTACATTTTCTTTTACCGGAAGAGAATCAAATAAAGCTCCTTCCTGAAACACAATGCTAAATTTTTTTCTGAACGGTATCAACTCTGACTCACTAAGCTTTGTAATATCTGTTCCATCAATTAAAATTCTGCCTCTATCAGGCTTTATAAGTCCAAGAATTAGTTTAAGAATGGTTGTTTTTCCTCCACCGCTTTCCCCTAAAACAGCGATCCTTTCATTGAAGTCTGCTTGAAAGCTGACACCCTTTAAAACTTCTCTGTTTCCGTATCCAAACCAGACATCATCAAAGATTATCATTTTTTAGAACTTAAAGCTCGTAGGTCATCAAAAAATTGTTCAAATTTTTTGACTTTTTCGCTTTCTTCTATCTGTTCCTCAGTCATCACATAGCAACCATCAGTGTCTATTTCTACAATAGCACGTCCTTTTTTTGTAGGAAATTTTCTATTTAGAGTCTTATCTTCATCAGGGGTGATAAAGAAGACTTTAATATGTTTAGTAATGCAGTCTGATGAAAGCTTCAACTTCCAATATCCTGTTTGTGCGATTCTCTCTCTTAAAGTGATTTTACTTGAAATAACTGATAATACCCTTAGGTTTTTAAGATTATAGATTATTAAATCAACATCGGGAAGATGAGATCTTTTTTTAAATTCATTGTAAAGTTTTACTACATCATCAAATCTCAGTCTTTTATTTTCTTTCATACATTGTCCAGTTAATTTTTCTATGCGATTTTTTGGTTGATCTTGTATTTGACTCAGGCTTTCTCATGATATGAAGATACTTAAAGCCTCTTAGGTAGAAATTAAATTTCAAAGCTCTATTATGCCAAATTCCTGTATTTGAAGTTTGGTTTCTCCTTGCCACAGCAATGATGTCAACAGGTTCAAAAAATTTGCAAAGTCTTTCAAAAACTTTAAATCCAACAGGTGTAAACTTTTTCTTCACCCATTGATCCCCTATCAACCATGCAATAATTTTGCCTGGTTTGAGCACTCTATAACATTCACACATAACCTTTTCAAGTTCATAATAAAACTGTTCTTTTTCTGCTGATATTTTTCCGATATTCAATGGATGGTCATTGTAGTGAATATTATCACCATAGGGAGAGTCAATAAAAATCATATCTATAATTTCATCTTTAACAGGTAAAGACCTCGCATCAGATTGAATTATATCGGGTCTGGTTGGAGCTATGTCAAAGGCTATAAATCTTCTTCCTTCTTCTTTGCAAACATCAATTGTAGTGCCACTGCCAGCCATTGGATCTAAAACTAAGTCACCCGGCTCAGTGTATCTCTTTATTAGATTATAAATTATGAAAGCAGGAGTTACTCCGGGATACTTGTTATTGCCCTTTGGTGTTTTTCCATAACTTTGCTTAGGATAATCCCATAATGTTGTTGATTCAAGCTTTGGTTTGTCATCCTCTTCATTTGCAGGAATTGATGTATTTTCAAAATCAATTATTTCGCCGTTAAGCATTTTTATAAGAATATCAACTACTTTTTCGCTTATCGTATTTTCCTTCCATGAAATCTTCAGCTTTTTAAGAATAGCAGAGATTTTTTCTACAGATTTTATCTCTCCGTTTTGTGAAACTAACACCTGATAAGGATATTTACCATTCCACAATTGAGGGACAAGATTTTTTCCACCGTCTGATTCAGCAAAAAAAGGACCATAAAGTATGTCAGTGTCAATGTTTATTAAAAATAAAAAATCACCCTTTTTTACTTTGAAAACCTTTTCTGAATAAAGTTTGTTTGTTCCGAAAACTTTGTGTTTGATGCAATCGTTAAAACTTTTATCAGTGCATGCAAATATGCATCCTTTTTTCATTTCCATGTTTTATTATAGCAAAGATTATTTTATAAGCTGTATCCAAGAACATATAGCAGTATTCTGGTAAGAATAAAATCTGTAGCGATCACTACAACAATGGCTGTTACCACTGCCTTTGTAGTTGAAAGCCTTAAACCCTTTGCTCCTCCGCGAGTTGTGAGTCCGTAAAAACAACTAATACAGGATATAAGATAGCCGAAAATAAATGGCTTTATGGTGCCAGAGAATACATTCTGAAATGTAAGCTCCTTTATTATGCTTGACCAATAAAATGAACCGCTTTGATTGCTCACAAAAACAGCTATGTAATATCCACCTAAAAGACATACGAGGTCACCTATAATTGTAAGGCATGGAAGCATTACTAAAGATGCAATTACTCGTGGAATCACGACTTTTTTAATTGGATCTATGCCATAAACTCTCAAAGTATCAATCTGATGCCCAAGTATCATAGAGCCTATTTCAGCTGTCTGGCCAGCTCCAACTCTGCCAATAAAGACAAGGGCGGTGACAAGTGGACCTATCTCTCTTATCACTGCAATTCCAACAATCTTACCTGTATACATCTTAAGTCCAAGTCTGCTCAATTCAGCACTAAGTTGCAAACTCAAAGCCATTCCAACAAATAGGCAAACAAGACTGACGATAAAGACAGATGACGCTCCTGCATACTCCATCTGCTCAATGATATCATCAAGATAAATGGGTCTTTTAAAAAGCTTTGCAATTGAATTGAAGCAAAGCAGGTAGAAGTCCTGCAATTCAGAGATTATTAGCTTCAGGTCTTTTTTCATTGCTATTTTAAATGTTAACATAGAATTAAATATCAATAAAAATGGAGGTGTTCTATGGCAAAGAAAATTTTAATGCTTGTCGGTGATTATGTTGAGGATTATGAAGCAATGGTGCCATTTCAGATGCTTAAAATGGTTGGCCACACTGTTCATGCAGTATGCCCAGGGAAAAAAGCCGGAGAAACAGTGAAAACCGCAGTTCATGATTTTGAAGGTGACCAGACTTATTCTGAGAAAAGGGGACACAATTTCATGATAAACGCAGATTTTGAGAAGATTAAGCCTGAAAGTTATGACGGCTTAGTTATTCCTGGTGGAAGAGCTCCTGAATATCTAAGGCTTAATGATAGGGTGTTAGAAATTGTCAGGTATTTTGTTGAGTCTGGTAAGCCCGTTGCAGCAATTTGCCATGGAATTCAGCTTTTGACAGCTGCAAATGTTATTAAAGGCAGAAAACTGACAGCCTATCCTGCTGTAAAGGCAGAAATACTTCTCGCAGGAGCTCAATGGTGCGAGGTAAATGCAACATATTCAAATGCATGTGTTGACGGAAACATAGTAACAGCTCCAGCCTGGCCTGCTCATCCTGAGTGGATAAGAAAATTTTTAGATTTGTTAGGAACAAAAATAGAGACTTAAAAAAGCCTCTTTTGCTTGGGTTTGTCTTTTTTAGCACCGGATTTTTTTAATAAAAGATATTCAGAGGGCAACTCTTTAAAAAACCTTGATACTTTCATTTCTCTGAATTGCCCTCTTATTGTTCTTTTTTTAGCATAGGTTATAATAAGCTCATCCATAGCACGAGTCATTCCCACATAAAATAATCTTCTTTCCTCTTCAATGTCTGAATCTGAAAAAAGTGTGCAAGGTATTAAACCTTCTTCAAAGCCTATAATGAAAACAACAGTAAACTCAAGCCCCTTTGAGCCATGAAGAGTAAGCAGGCTAACAGCATTAATACTTTCAGGAAACAAATCCTGCGATGTTATTCCGCTTAACTCATCAATAAAGCATTGAAATTGTTCTAACAGATTGCCTTTTCCGTAAAATTTTGCAATTTTTTCTATGAGCTCTCTCTCATTAGAGCTAAGCGTGTCTAAAAGATTAGTTGAAGAAAGAAACTTAGGCAGACTATTCATGGTTAAAAGTTTTTTAATAGCCTCTTTATCTTTAAAAAGTTTTCTGATTTTATCAAGGAATTCATCAAGCCATATATTTTCATTTTTAATAGTTTTTATTGGTATGCCAGCTTTCATAAGGGATTCTTTTATTAAATCCAACTCCCTGTTTGTCCTTGCAAGCACTGCAAAACTTGAGAATGTATATTCTTTGTCTTCCTGTTTATCATAAAGCTCTGTAAAATCAGTTGCTCCAAGCCTTGACTTAATTTCCTTAATAATTGTCTTTGCTTCTTCATATTCATCAGTTGTTTCAATTATGGTTATCTTTGAAGTTGAATTTTTAATTGGTTCAAGCTTTTTGGAGAATCTTTTTGTGTTTGCAGTGATAAACTTATTTGATGCATAAACAATATTTGCCTGAGAACGATAGTTTATTGAAAGATTAATCAAAGAGAGGGCTGGAAAATCTTTGGGCAGATTTAAAAAAAGTTCTACCTCTGAACCTCTAAAAGAATATATTGCTTGATCCGGGTCTCCAAAAACAGCGAGATAGCCTTCTTTTTTAAGGATAAGCTTAACAATCTCGTATTGAATCTTGTTTATATCCTGAAACTCATCAACAATTACATGTTCAAACAAAGCCGGAATAGAGCCAGATTTTAACATTTCGTAAGTTTTTATCAATAAATCATCAAAATCTAAGAGGTTAAGCTCTTTCTTTTTTCTTTCATAGGACTGATATATTGATAGACTTTCCTCATCAAGAGGTTCAGAAACGTTTTTAAATCGTGATATTTTTTCTAAGATTTTCTCTATTTTTTTAGTTTTCAGTTCTTTTAAAAGCTCAATTTGTCTTTGTCTTGTGCATAGTTTAAAATTTCTTAATTCCTCTGGTAAAAATTCCCTAAGAAGTCTGATACAAAGGAGGTGAAAAGTTCCAATAAATGGAAGTTTCTCTGAGTTGATTTTTTTTATAATGCGGTCTCTCATCTCAATTGCAGCCTTCTGGGTAAAAGTAAGGGCTACAATGCTTTCAGGATTTACAGATTTTTCAAGAAGATTTAATACTCTTGCTGTAATTGTATGGGTTTTTCCAGTGCCAGGACCTGCAAGAACGCAAAGATATTTATCTTTTGTCTCTGCTGCTATTTTTTGATTTCTGTCTAAGTTCATCTAAAAAAGTATCGTTTGTCCTTTTACTTCCATTTTTTCAGGTTCACAAAATATCTTTATTTTTCCGTACTCACCATCATATCCTGCTTCCAAGATAACTTTACCATTCCTTATTTTTTCTATTGCCTCGCTTAACAGGGGATTGATTTTTTCAATTTCATTGATATCTGTATGCATCATCACACTATATTCGTCTCCAATTTTATCAATAATATTCATATACTTATTAAATGCCTGTTTGCTTTGAGCAGTTGTTTTATTTATCTCAGCTATAATTTCAAGGAGAGGGACAATTGAATGATAAGGAAGCGCTGTTTGAGGAACAAAGCCATCATCTCTGTCACTCAAAAGCTCTACTCTATGCATTACGCCAACAGTTACTTTTTTACCACACACAGGGCAAAGATAATTTCTCTTTATCGTTTCTTTTGGTGATAATCTCACTTTGCAATTTCTATGACCATCATAATGATATTTTCCCTCCTCTGGAAAAAATTCCACAGTTCCCAGAAATCCCTCTCTTGTTTTAATAGCCTCTGTTATTGCATTATAGTTTATTTCTGTATCAAATAAATTTGCTTCCCGTCCAATTTTCATTGGAGAGTGAGCATCTGAATTGGATACAAGTGTAATTTTATCAAGCTTGCTTATCCTCCAATTCATCGGTGGATCAGAGCTCAAACCTGTCTCAATTGCATATATGTAAGGAGTTAGCTCTTCAAAGCATTCCTCAAGGCTGTCAAACCCTGATTGGGAGCCAAAAACTGAAAAATGAGGTGTCCATGCATGGGCAGGAATAATCATTGATGAAGGCGAAACATCAAATATGATTTTAGTTATTTCCTTTGCATCAGCTCCTAAAATAGGTCTTCCATCAGATATCAAGCTTCCAATCTTTGATAGAGCATGATTTATCTTAAAAGCATCTTTTAAGGAAGGCGTCATAATAAGCAGATGAATTTTTCTAAGCTTACCATTTTTCTGGTAAATACAGCTTATTTCAGATGTAAGAATAAAAAATATATCCTTTCTGCATGAGAGAGGCACATCAAGTTTAAATTGTCTTTTTAATGTGAATACTCCGTTTTCATGCTCTTCAAGTTTTTCTTCAATCTCCTTGAGCCATTCAGGATGAGTAAAATCTCCTGTACCCATTACTTTGATACCCTTAATCTGAGCCCACTGGTCAATTACTTCAAGGTTCATATCTTTACTCGTTGCCCTTGAGTATTTTGAGTGGATATGCAAATCTGCATAAAACATGCATTGATTATAACATTTATTTTAAAATCCGCTCTATGGTTATGGTTTGATATGGAGATAGATAATCGTCAATGCAAGACCATATTGAGATTGCTACACAATGCTTCGCACTATTCGCATGATTCTCCCCTTTCCGTCATTGCGAGGGCACGCAGTGCCCGAAGCAATCTCGTCTTAAAACAACTTCTGTCGCTCTGTAGCACTGTCGCTCTATGGCACGATGACGACGAGATTGCTTGGTCGCAGAGCCCGTCGCGAGCCGAAGGCGTGGCGACCTCTCGCAATGTTCCGTGTTAATTTGTCAAGTATTTTTTTCCATTCATTGCAATTTCTTCATTGTATGGTATCCCGCGGCGGTATAATTTAAATTGTGTCTATTAGGGAGTAACTTTGGTAAAATTTTTAATATGGGTGGAAAAAAGAGAGAAGGAACGGGAAGAAAGAGTAAGAGCGGTAAAAAAAGAATAAAGAAAGGAGAAGAATTAACTATGCAGCAGGTGAAAGGAGTAGATTTAGAAGGTATATTAGAGCAACTTTCACAGATTGAGACCAGAGATGGGATAGGTATGGTATCTGCCATACTACTGAATGCGTTGATGCGAAAGGAGAGGGAGCTATATTTAAAGAACAGTGTGGAGAACAAGGCGAACGGGTATTATGACAGAAAGCTTGCCTGTTTATTTGGGAATCTCAATCTTTCGGTACCGAGAGACAGGAAAGGGGACTTTCGTCCTTTTATCTTACCTGGTGAATGGCAGAAAGCAGACGCCACATTTGAAGAATTCATAGCCAATCTTGTATTGCAGAGTTATTCTCCGAACAGAATAAGGGCATTATTGAGTTCCATGAATCTTCCCTATTCGGCAGAGCAGATAGAAGAGCTAAAAGAGGAGTTATATGTCAAGGCGAAGGAGATAAGGACTAAAGAACTTCCTGAAGATACGATAGCTATTTTTATAGATGCATATCACACGGGCATAAAAGATGAAGACACGAATAGGGTTAAAAAGGCGGTTATATATAATGTTATAGGGATAGACATGGAAGGGAAAAAGGGGTTATATGGATATTACATATTTTTTGGGTCTGAGAGCCGTGAGGACTGGTTACAGATATTAAATGATTTAATAAACAGGGGTTTAAAGAGGGTAATGCTTATTGTATCAGATGATTTCAGTGGGCTGACCTCTGCGGTAAAAGCATTATTTCCCCATACAGACCACCAGCTTTGTTTTATCCACATGACCAGAAACATAAAGAGGAACATGTCAAGGGAAGATAGCAGGACATTCTACGAAGAGTTAGAACAGATAAAGCTTATAAAAGATTTTGATAAAGCTGTTTTAAGATTTGAAGAACTATGCAAGAGGTTTGAGAAAAAATATCCGGCTTATATGAAGATGATGCAGACAAAAAAAGAACATTACTTTACATATTTGAAATATCCTGAACAGATAAGAAAACATATATACACGACGAATATTGTAGAAAACTTTAACAGTAGGCTTGAAAACACGAGAATAGTCAGTGGTGGGTATTTTCAGTCATTAAGAACAGCAGAAGTTGCTATATATGTAACAATTAACAGAATACAGACCAGTAAATGGAAAAAACCAATGTCTGCCATAAGAGCAGCACTTTATGAACTTAAACAAATTTTCAACGCTAAGTTTTATGCCCAGACACAATTCTCTTGACAA